>ODAK010000782.1_pt1 | contig 36157 bp, 33 predicted proteins | sample 1539591 | NCBI WGS metagenome assembly ODAK01 (sample SAMEA3539303, study PRJEB22396) | soil metagenome | biome: tundra; feature: field; material: soil | place: USA | collected 2010-05 | depth 0.15 m | reverse complement strand
TCCGTGCCCTGCTCGATGATCGCCTTCTGCTGATCGGCAGTGACGACGCGGGGGCTCGACACGATCTTGCCATTGCCATCAGCTTCGAGGGCCGAAAGCTCGAGGTTCAGGAATCGGTTGGCGGTGGCGCCGAACAGCGAGAGCGCGATCGTGGCGGGATTGAATCCGTTTTGCCCCGTCGCCGGCAGATTCACGAAATTGGTGTCGCTGAAGTTGAGGCCCGTTGTGGACGAACTCGTCGAACCCGTTGCTGAACTTTGCAGGGTCTGCGCGCCGACCGCGTTCAGGTTGCCGCCGATGGTCACGTAATTGTTGCCGCCGACGTTATAACCCGGGATGCCCCCATTGATTCCGCGCAGATCCGACGCGCCCAGTCGAACCCCGAGCGACCGGCCGAACTCCGCGTCGGCAATCACGATGCGCGACTCGATCAGCACTTGCCGCACCGGGATATCGATCTTGGCGATGAAGTCTTGCACCACTGCGAGCGTGGACGGTATGTCGGTGACAAACACCTGGTTGGTCCGCGCCTCGAACGCAACGCTGCCGCGCGCCGACAGCATTCGCGTTGATGTGGTGCTGCTGCCGCCGGCCGTGCTCTGCCCGCTCAAGCTATTGGCCACGTCCGTCGCCTTGGCGTAGTTGAGCTGGAAGGACTGCGAGCGCAAGGGCTCGAGCGCGGCGATCTGCTGCTTGGCCTCAAGCTCGTTTTTTTCCTTCGCGTTCAACTCGTCCTTGGGAGCGATCAGGATGACGTTGCCGGACTTGCGCAACCCGAGGCTTTTCGCCTGCAAGATGATGTCGAGCGCCTGGTCCCAGGGAACGTCCTTCAGGCGCAGGGTCACGTTGCCTGTGACCGTGTCGCTCGTGACGACGTTGAAGTTCGTGAAGTCTGCGATGACCTGAAGCAGGGCACGAACCTCGATGTTCTGGAAGTTGAGCGAGAGCTTTTCGCCGGCGTAACCTGCCCCCTGGACGAGCTTGTTCGGATCGACCTTCTGCGCCCGCACCTCCAGAACGAACTGGTTGTCGCTTTGATAGGCGCTGTGCTCCCAGACCCCGCGCGGCTCGACCACCATGCGGACGCGGTCGCCGCTTTGCGTTGTTGTCACGCTCTGTATCGGCGTGCCGAAGTCCGTCACGTCGAGGCGACGACGCAGGCTGTCCGGCAGGCTTGAACGCAGGAACTCGACGACCAGGCTGTTGCCCTGCTGGCGGATATCGATGCCCACCTGGTTGTTGGGCAGCTCGACGACGACGCGGCCGGCACCGTCGGCGCCGCGCCGGAAATCGATGCCGCGCAGCGGCAGCTGATCGCGGTTGAGGCCTTCGGCGAACGGTGTCGTCCGCCCGCTCGAACTTGCCAGCGTCGGCGGAACGGTGTTCTCGAGCGTGATCACGAGCACCTTGTCATCGATCTGCGCCCGATACCCCGCCGGCTGCTTGAGGTTGAGCACGAGGCGCGTCCGCTCGCCGGACTGCGCCACGCTGACCGAGCGCAAATTGCCCTGATTGATGTCGACGCTGGATTTGCCGAGCGCGTTCGTGACGCCGGGAAGGTCGATTGCGATGCGCGGCGGCGCCTGCACGGTGAAGCCGGCCGGAAGCGCCGTCAGCGGCTCGGTCATTTCGACACGGATGACTTCGGCGCCGGCCTGCTGCGAGCTGGTGATCGACTGGATGGCGTTGTCGGCCCAAGCGGGAAGCGCCGCTCCGGCAGTCAATACCAGAGCCAAGAATCGCGAGCGCCAGCCAGCCATCGGTTTCTCCCACACGGTTCTCATTGCGCCTTCTCCTGAAGCTGGAGGGCGCTGTTGCGCTCGATCCATTCGCCCGCCGCGTCTTGCACGATTTCGCGATAGGCCACGTTGGTTTCGGAAATCTTCGTGATCTTTCCGTAGTTCTGCCCGAGATAGTCGCCTGGCTTCACCTGATAGAGAAGTTTGTCGACCTTCAAGAGCGCATAGGGTTGGCCGTTTCGCGTCAAGCTTCCGACCATCGCCATGCTGTCGACCGGGTAGGCCTCGAGCGGCTCCTTGCGCCGATTGATTTCGGCCGCCAACAGGGAATTCGGCTGCCGCGCCTCCTGCTTGAGCGCGACCGTCAGCTTTTGCGTACTGAAAGGCTCGACGGCGCCCATCGCGACGTAGGGCTGCGGGTTGAATTTCTTCGGTGCGGAGAGAGGCTCGACGTTCGGCTTGACCTCGCGTTTTTGCTGTTCCGTCCATTGCTGGAGCTCGTCTTGATCACCGCCGCAGCCAGCCAGAAGCACACCCACCGCCAGCAGCATGCCGCCGACGCGAAGCGCTCGCAGACGCGGCGCCGTCATTTCTTCACTCCCGCTTTGGCCTTGGCCGCGTTCGTGCGGATCTCGTCGAGTTCGGCCGCGTCGAGATAGCGATACGTGCGCGCCGTGGCCTCCATCGATAGTGGCCCGGAGGGGTCCTTCCCCGAACCGATCACCATGTTGTGCAGAGTCACGATCCGCGACAGGTTGGCGATGTCGGCAGCGAACGCGCCGATGTCGTGATATCGCCCCGAGACGCGAATCGCGATCGGCAATTCGGCGTAGTAGTCCTTGATCGCCACCTGGCCGGGACGGAACAGCTCGAACTGCAAACCGCGGCCGAGGCCGGCCTGGTTGATGTCGGACAGCAGAGCATCCATTTCGGCTTTGCCCGGCAACTGCTTCTCCAGCTGCGTAACGTATTCCTCCACCTGCAATTTCTGCTTGCGCAACTCACCGAGGTTGACCGCCTGCGCCAGCTTGGCTCGGTAATCGTTCTTGAGCACCGGCTCCTTGTTCTGCTCCGCATCGAGCTCGTCATGAGCGCTCGAGAGAACCAGGAACCAGCCGACGACCACCATGGCGAGTGCAACCGCCGTCCACGTCAACGCTTTCGGCAACACCGGCCATTGCCCGGGTTCGTTCGGATTGAGGCCCCGGAACTGCGATGCCGCGCCTTCGAAGACGGAGTTCAGATCGACGCTAGCGGTTCTGCCTTTCGTTGCCATGCTGGCCTCAAGTCTTCTTCGGCGCAGATGCACGAGCCGCGGGCGGCGGACCGGGCTGCCGCGAAGCGGGGATGATGTCCTGCGGCGCGGATGCCGGGCCGTCCTGGGGCCGTTTCACCGTCAGGCGGACCGAAAAATCGAACAGCCGCTTCTGCTCGCGGTTGGCCCCCTGCATCGTCGTCGCCTTGCTCTCGACGAGCTCTGGACGAACCAGCCATTCCGAGTTGTAGGCCGTGTTGCGCAGAAATTCCGAGACGCGCTCCTGCGTCTGTGCGACGCCGGCGACGCTCAGGCTCTGTCCATCCTGCTTGATCGACGTGATGTACATGCCCTCGGGCACTTGCCGGACGAGTTCGTTCAGAATGTTGACGGGCACATTGCGGTCGGCCTGCAAATCCTCGACGGCCCTCTGGCGCGCCTTCAGCGACGCGATGTCGGCCTTCAGGCTCGCGATGTCCTTGATCTGCAAATCCAGTTTGGCGATCTCGCCCTGGAGGAACGCATTGCGCTGCTGCTGGCCCGCGACGATCTGTTCGACAACCACGTACCAGACTCCGACGATGGCCATGCCTGCCAGCGCGGCCACGCCCAGACCGAGGTAGAAGGCGATCTTCCTGCGCTGACGCCGCTCCTCCCGGTGGGGGAGCAGGTTGATCATGATCACTGGACGAACCTCCGCATCGCCAGGCCGCAGGCCGTGAGATACGAGGACGCCTCACGCCGAAGCTTGGCTTCCCGCACCGCCGAGCCGAGCTTCATGTTCTCGAACGGGTTGACGACCATCGACGCGAAGCCGGTGAGTTCGGTCACTCGATCCTTGAGGCCGGGCAAGGTCGCCGTCCCACCGGCGAGCATCACGTAGTGCACCTTGTGATGCGGCGTGCTGGTGAAGAAGTACTGCAAGGCACGGCCGATTTCCTGCGACAGGCTGTCGACGAAAGGCGCGAGCAGCGAGGTTTCGTAGTCATCGGGCAGGTCGGCAGCGAGCTTCTTCTGCTCGGCCTCCTCGTACGAGAAGCCGTACTGGCGCGAAATGAGCTGCGTCAACTGCGATCCGCCGAAGGCCTGGTCGCGGTCGTAAAGCATTTCGTCGTCGCGAAGCACCTTGAGGCTGGTGGTATCGGCGCCGATCTCGAAGAGCGCGACGAGCGCGTCCTTGCCTTCGTTCGGCAACGCCGCCACGACGCGGCTCATCGCAAGGCGCGAGGCGTGCGACTCGATGTCCAGCACGACCGGCTTCAACCCGGCGGCCTCGGCAAGACCCTGGCGATCCTGCACACGATCCTTTCTCGACGCGGCGATCAGCACCTCGACATCGCCGACCGAAGTCGGGCTCGGGCCGATGACGCAAAAGTCGAGGCTGACCTCGTCGAGCGAAAAGGGGATGTACTGGTTGGCCTCCGACTCGACCTGGATCTCGAGCTCCTCTTCGCGCAGGCCGGCCGGCAGCATGATCTTCTTCGTGATGACGGCTGACTGCGGCATCGCCATGACGACCTGCCGCGTTCTCGTTCCGCTCTTGGTGACCAACCGCTTCACGGCCTCGGCGACTTCGTCGAACTTCTCGATCTGACCGTCGGCGATCCAGCCTTTCTCGAAGCTTTCGGATCCGAAACGCTCGAGCACGTACTCGCCGCCGCTGGTCTGACCGAGCTCGACCAGCTTGACGCTCGAGGAGCTGATGTCGAGGCCGATCATCGGCGGGTGCTTGCGACCCAACAAGGTGTCTAGAAAACTCACGACGCCCCTTTTCCAGCTGCCTAAATCATGAGCGCTGGAGTGTTAATAAGTTACTTCGATGCTAGCAGTAAAGCCTTTGATTACCAAAGCAAAAACCCGGGCGCAAGGTGCGCGCGCGTTGCAAATCTCACACGCAAAGCCTCGCTGACCATCGGCCTTGAAAAGCCAGCTCGGGTCCGGCCCTTTCGGTACCCATTTCCAGCATCCAGGAACGTTTGCGCAGACCGCCTGCGCAATCGCCGCTTTCTATAATGCAGCCTCGATGCAGGCAGACATGTGACCGAATCCGACAGCGTTGAGGGACGATCCGCGGGCGATTCTTCTGCGAGGCGTTCCGCATCCTCGCTTCCACCATGGCTGCGCTGGTTGCTCCGCGCACTTGGCGGCCTCGTCGGCCTCACAGTTGCCGGCGCGGTCGCGATCGTCCTCGTCGCGGCGATCGCACTGGCCGTCTCCTACCCCAACCTGCCCGAAATCGACAGCCTCACCGACTACCGGCCGAAGCTGCCGATGCGCGTTTTCTCCGCCGACGGCGTCCTGCTCGGAGAGTTCGGCGAGGAGCGTCGCAACTTCGTGCCGATCGCCGACATTCCCAAGGTGATGCAGGACGCGGTGCTTGCGGCCGAAGACGCCAAGTTCTATCAGCACAGTGGCGTGAACTACGTCAGCGTCATCCGAGCGGGCCTGGCCAACTTCGGCGAAGGACACAACGCGCAGGGTGCCTCGACCATCACCATGCAGGTGGCACGCAATTTCTATCTGTCGTCCGAGAAAACATTTACTCGCAAGATCTACGAAATGTTGCTTGCCTTCAAGATCGAAAGCCTTCTCACGAAGGACCAGATCCTCGAGGTCTACATGAATCACATCGCGCTCGGCCAGCGCGCGTACGGGTTCGCTTCGGCGAGCGAAATCTATTTCGGCAAGCCGCTCAAGGACATCACGATCGCCGAAGCCGCGATGCTCGCTGGCCTCCCGAAGGCGCCTTCGGCGAACAATCCGATCGTCAATCCCGATCGCGCGACGATCCGGCAGCGCCACATCATCGACCGCATGTTCGAGAACGGCTTCATCACGTCGGAGCAGCGCGACGCGGCCTTGAATCAGGTGCTCAAGTACCGCACGCCTTCCGAAGTCGCGGTGCATGCCGAGTACGTCGCCGAAACGGCACGACAGATGATCTTCAGCCAGTTCGGACCCGACGCCTACACGCGCGGCCTGAACGTCTACCTGACGCTCGATTCCGCCGAGCAATCGCTTGCCTATCACGCCCTTCGCAGGGGCATCATGGACTTCGAGCGGCGCCAGGTCTACCGCGGGCCGGAAGACTACGTCGATCTTCCCGCCGATGCCAAGGAACTCGACACGCGCATCGCCGAGGCATTGCAGGACTATCCCGACAACGACGAGTTGAAGGCGGCGGTCGTCACCGAGGCGTCGGCGAAGAAGGTGACGGCGGTGCTGCAAAGCGGCGAGACCGCCAGCATCGTCGGCGAAGGACTCAAGCCCGCCGCCTCGGCGCTCTCGGCCAGGGCCAATCCCAAGACGCAGATCCGGCCCGGCGCGGTCGTGCGCCTGATTCGCGGCGCAAAGGGCGACTGGTCGATCACGCAGCTGCCTGAAGTCGAAGGCGCGTTCGTGGCCATGGACCCGCGCACCGGCGCCATCCGCGCCATGGTCGGCGGCTTCGACTACTCGAAGAGCAAGTTCAACCATGTGACGCAAGCCTGGCGGCAGCCGGGCTCGAGCTTCAAGCCATTCATCTATTCGGCCGCGCTCGAAAAGGGATTCACGCCGGCCACCGTGATCAACGACGCGCCCCTGTTCTTCGATGCGGGCGCGACGGGAAGTCAGCCCTGGGAGCCGAAGGACTACGACGGCACGTTCGAAGGTCCGATGACGATGCGCCAGGGCCTCATGAAGTCGAAGAACCTCGTGTCGATCCGAATCCTCAAGGCCATCGGTCCGGCCTACGCGCAGCAATGGATCACCCGTTTCGGGTTCGACCCGGAAAAGCATCCGGCGTATCTGACGATGGCGCTCGGCGCCGGCTCGGTGACGCCGCTGCAGATGGCGTCGGCGTACAGCGTCTTCGCCAACGGCGGCTTTCGAGTGAATCCGGTGCTCATCAGTCGGATCACCGACTCCAAGGGCCGCGTCATCAGCGAGGCACGAATCCCCGCACTCGACGAATCGATGCGAACGCTCGACGCGCGCAATGCGTTCGTGATGACGAGCCTGCTGCAGTCGGTCACCCACGCGGGCACCGCCGCGAAAGCCGGCGCCACATTGAAGCGGCCCGATATCTACGGCAAGACCGGAACGACGAACGACTCGCTGGATGCCTGGTTCGCCGGCTGGCAGAAGAACGTCGTCGCCGTCGTCTGGATGGGCTACGACACGCCGCGAAAACTCGGCGACCGGGAAACCGGCGGCGGCCTTTCGCTACCGATCTGGATCGACTTCATGAGCACGGAGCTCAAGGGTGTCCCGGTCCAGGAGCCCGCACCGCCGGACGGGGTCGTCAACGTCGGTGGCGAGTGGTATTTCGAAGAATATGCGCGCGGCGCCGGCGTGAGCAGCGTCGGCCTCGACGAGAAGGCTCCCGCCGCGCCGACCGAGGAAGAGCGCAACTCCATCCTCGACCTGTTCCGCCGCAAGCCCTAGGAGCCGAACGCGGAGTCAGCCCTCGAAGCGCAGTGCGCGGCCGGCCAGCTCACTCGCGCACACCGAGAGCACGGCAAAGAACTCGCCGCCGTCGCGAGCGTCGATCCACCGGCCTTCGACCGGCTTGAAATGAAAGCCGCCCGAGGGCGCCGCCAGCCAGAGCTCGTGCAGTGGAGGCTGCGTGTTGATGACGATGACGGCGCGATCCGGAAACGCGAGCTCGAGCAGGCCGCCGGTGCGGCTCGCATCGATGTCGATGATGTCGTCCTGGAGCAGGCGATCGACGGTCGCTTCGACGGCGGCGAGCGCGGCCCGCGCACGGCCATCGTATTCGGCATCGGAAAGGCGTTCGGGGACCAAAGTCATGCTCGATAAAATCGACGGATGCGACAGCGCGATCCGAGTGTAGTGGTGCCGGCCCGGCAAGCCGCGCGTGCGGTCTTGCTGTGTGCGGCGCTTGCGTCGCTCTCGGCCTGCGGCCTGAAGGGCGCGCTGGTCGCGCCGACGGCGGCTTCAGACTCGGCTTCCGCGGTCGCGGCGTCACCGGCGGCTTCGCGTTGATGTCGCTGCCCGGCGCTCCCGATGTCGCCTATCGCGGCGACACGCTTCATCTCGAAGGCGCCGCGCTGAGCGAGCTCGCGGGTCGATTCGGCACCCCGCTGTATGTCTACTCGTGCGCGGCCATGGCGCGCGCGCTCGGCGGCTATCAGCGCGCCCTCGCCGGTCGCGACCATCTGCTCTGCTACGCGATGAAGGCGAATTCGAGCCTCGCGGTGCTGCAGTGGTTCGAGCGCCGTGGTTGCGGCTTCGACATCGTCTCGGGCGGCGAACTCGAGCGGGCACTGGCCGCCGGCGCCGGCGCTAGTCGCATCGTCTTTTCCGGCGTCGGCAAGACGCGATCGGAAATGGCACGCGCGCTCCTAGCCGGCGTCTTCTGCTTCAACGTCGAAAGCCTCGGCGAGCTTGAGGTGCTGTCCACCATCGCGACGGCGAGCGGACGCGTCGCCCGCGTCAGCCTTCGCGTCAATCCCGACGTCGACGCGAAGACGCATCCCTACATCTCGACCGGCCTGCGCGGCAACAAGTTCGGCATCGCGCATTCGAGCGCCCTCGCCGCCTTTCGCCGTGCCGCGCGCCTGCCGGGCATCGAAGTCGTCGGCATCGACTGCCACATCGGCTCGCAGATCGCCGCGACCGAGCCCTATCTCGAAGCGCTCGAGCGCCTGCTCGATCTCGTCGAGGCGGTCGAGGCAGAAGGCATATGGCTCAGCCACGTCGACGTCGGCGGCGGCCTCGGCATCACCTACGCCGAAGAGACGCCGCCGGCTGCCGAAGAGCTTGTCGCCCGGCTACTCGAGCGCATCGATGCGCGCGGCCACGGCCACCGCAGGCTGCTCCTCGAGCCGGGTCGCTCACTGGTCGGCAACGCCGGCGTGCTCGTCAGCGAAGTGCTCTACGTGAAGCCGGGCGAAACGAAGAACTTCTGCATCGTCGACGCGGCGATGAACGACCTCATGCGCCCGGCGATGTACGACGCCTGGATGCGCATCGTCGAATGCGAGCGCGGTCGAGGCGAACCGCTGGTCTGCGACGTGGTCGGGCCGATCTGCGAATCAGGCGACTGGCTCGGCCGCGGCCGAGCCCTTGCCGTCGCGCCGGGCGACTACATCGCCGTTCTTTCCGCGGGTGCTTACGCCATGAGCATGGCGAGCAACTACAACACGCGCGGCCGCGCCGCGGAGGTGATGGTCGATGGCGACAACGCCTGGCTCATCCGCGACCGCGAGACGCCGGCGGATCTGATGCGCGGCGAACACCTGCTTCCGCCCGCGTAGGTCGCGGGCGGCGCCTTCAGATCCGGCCTTCCTCGACCGCGTGACAGGCCGCGCGCGTGCTGCCGAACGAGAGGAGTTGCGGCCGTTCGACCCGGCAGCGTTCGTTGGCATGCGGGCAGCGCGGATGGAAGGTGCAGCCGCTCGGTGGATGAAGCGGGTTCGGCACCTCGCCCTGCACCGGCGTACGCGCCCGGCCGCTCATGTGGATGTCGGGAATGGCATCGAGCAGCATTCGCGTGTACGGATGATGCGGCCTCGAGAACAGCGCCGCCTTGTCGGCGATCTCGACGACGCGACCGAGATACATCACGCCGACCCGGTCGCTGACATGGCGAACGACGGCGAGGTTGTGCGAGATGAAGAGATAGGTCAGGCCCTGCTTGGTCTGCAGGTCCTTCATGATGTTGAGCACCTGCGCCTGCACCGAAACGTCGAGCGCGGAAGTGGGTTCGTCGCAGACCAGGAACTCGGGCTCGGTGGCGAGCGCGCGGGCGATCGAGATGCGCTGCCGCTGGCCACCGGAGAACTGGTGCGGGAATTTATCGGCATCGGCCGCCGCGAGCCCGACCGAGCCGAGCAATTCACCGACCTGCGCCTCGAGCAGCGCCTCGCGGGCAGCGCCCGAGGTGCGGCCCTGCTCGGTGAGGCCGTGTTCGCGCAAGGGCTCGGCGACGATGTCACGCACTTTCCAGCGCGGATTGAGGCTCGCGTAAGGATCCTGGAAGATCATCTGCATGCGCCGACGCATGACTCTCGGCCGCGCGTCGACGGCCGTCGCGTCGACGCCGCCGAAAACGATGCGGCCTCGCGTCGGCGCGTAGAGGCCGACGAGCAGGCGCGCCACGGTGCTCTTGCCGCAGCCCGATTCGCCGACGAGCGCCAGCGTCGTGCCCCGCTGGATGGTGAAGCTGACGTCGTCGACCGCGTGGACGAATTGCCTGGGCTTGCGATCGACGACGCGGTTGAGCCAGGGCAGCGACACGTCAAAGGTCTTGGCGAGCCCCTCGACTTCGACGAGGGGCTCGAAGCTCACGGACGCAAGCGCGCTCATGCGGCGGCCCGCAGCGGCGCGGCGTGCAACCAGCAAGCCGCCCGCGTCGCGCCTGCGGGCAGCAAATCGGGTCGCTCGACAAGACATCGATCGAAAGCGTGCACGCAGCGTGGATTGAAGGCGCAGCCGGGCGGAATCGCGGTGAGGCGAGGCATCGCCCCGTCGATCTGCAAGAGGCGCGGGCGATCCTCGTCCATCGCCGGAATCGAGCCCATGAGCCCGGCCGTGTAGGGATGCGCCGGCGCGTGGATCACCGCGGCGACCGGCCCGATCTCGACGATGCGGCCCGCGTACATCACGGCGACGCGATCGCAGGTCTCGGCGATCACGCCCATGTCGTGGGTGACGAGCATGACGGCCGCACCGTGCTCCCTGCAAAGCCTTTTCAGCAAGAAGATGATCTGCGCCTGGATCGAGACGTCGAGCGCCGTCGTCGGCTCGTCGGCGACGATGAGGCGGGGTTCGCCGGCCAGAGCCAACGCGATCACGACGCGCTGCCGCATGCCACCCGAGAACTGGTGCGGGTACTGCCCGAGCCGTTCTTCCGCGGCGGGAATGCCGGTTTCCTGAAGCAGGCGGATGGCTCGCTGCCGCGCTTCGGCCGCACTCACCGGCAGGTGAGTCTGGATCGTCTCGGTCAGCTGCCGGCCGATGGTGTACAGCGGGTCGAGCGAAGTCAACGGATCCTGGAAGATCGCGCCGATCGACCGGCCGCGCACCTTGCGCATCTCCTCATACGGCAGCGCATCGATGCGACGACCATCGAATCGAATTTCGCCTGCGGCGATGCGGCCCGGCGGGTCGAGCAAACCGATGATGGCCGAGCCGGTCAGAGACTTTCCCGCTCCCGACTCGCCGACGACGCCGAGGATCTCGCCCGGCGCGATGTCGAATGACACGTCGTCGAGCGCGACCAGCGTGCCACGGCGCGTTGGAAACTCGACCCGGAGGTGGCGGACGTCGAGTAGCGGGTCGGGCATGGGCAAGGCGGATCAGGAAGAACGAGGCGGCGTGCAGCCGCTTACCGGCTCCTGGTAATCGACCCGCACGGTGAAATCGGAGTCCAGCTTGTTCTGCTTCACCGCGACGAGGTAGTAGCGCGTGCAGGGCGCCACTTCGAGCGCGAGCGTCCTCTCCTGCCCGACGCCGCGGGCGCCTCCCGGCGGGCCCTGGACGGTGACTTGCCGCAACCCCGGATCCACGAGGGCGGGCTTGAAGGTGTTGTCCTTCCCGTCGACACGAACGATCGAGACCGGGTAGGTATCGATCGGCGCCCGGAAGTAGCGATTTCCGTAAAGCTGGGAAAAGTGGTAATCGGTGCTGGCGCAGGCCGCGAGCGCACAGGCAGCCAGCACCGCGACGGTCGGAAGCGAAATCGATGAATGACGCATGGTCGACTCCTTGTCAGAGGTGGGAACGCTTCGACCGTCAACGCAGGCGCGGGTTCAGTGCGTCGCGCAGCCAGTCGCCGAACAGGTTGATGCTGAGGGCGATCATGACCAGCATCGAACCGGGAAATATGACGAGCCACCAGGCCCCGCTGAAGAGCTGCTTCTGGCCTTCGTTGATGAAGGTGCCGAGCGAGGGCGAGGTTGGCGAGACGCCGACGCCGAGGAAGGACAGCGTCGCTTCGGCGAGGATGGCCGTGGCGACCTGGATCGTCGAGAGCACGAGCACCGGCCCCATGACGTTCGGAAGCACGTGTTTGCGCATGATGCGCAGCGGCGAAACACCGATCACGCGTGCCGCCTGCACGTATTCCTTGTGCCGCTCGACCATGGTCGAGCCGCGCACGGCGCGCGCGTACTGCACCCAACCCGGCAGGGCGATGGCGATGATGAGCACGCCGAAGGCCAGCGTATCGTGGGCATTGGGAAACAGCGCATGGCCGACGCCGGCGATCAGGAGCGCGATGAGGATCGAAGGGAAAGAAAGCATGACGTCGCAGACGCGCATGATGAGCGCGTCGAGCCGCCCGCCCGCGTAGCCCGAGACGAGGCCAAGGGTGACTCCGATCAGAAGCGAGAGCAGCACCGACGCCGCGCCAACGAAAAGCGAGATCTGCGCGCCATACATGAGGGCCGAGAGCACGTCGCGGCCCTGCTCGTCGGTGCCGAGCAGGTATTTCGCTGTTCCGCCGGCCATCCACGCCGGCGGCAACATCGAGTCGCCCAGCTCGAGGGTCGCCAGGTCGGTCGGATTGTGCGGCGCGACCCAGCCGGCGAAGACGGCGCAGAAGATGCAGATGAGCGCGACGGCGGCCGAACCGATCGCCACCGGTGAGCTGCGGAACGAGTGCCAGAAGTCGCCGTCGAGAAATCGCGCCCACCACCCGGGCGAAATTGCCGGGGCGATGGCGGGCGGCGGCAGGTCGCGACGTATTGGCCCGATGTCATCGGCAGCATCAGGCACCGCGGAGCCGGCTACTTCGACTTCAGCGTGATCCACTTGAAATACATGTAGTCGTTCGGCAGCTGCACCAGGCTCACGTTGTTCTTGAAGCCCCACGCCAGCGCCTGCTGGTGCAGCGGAATGTGGCCGACGTCGTCCTGGTGGATCTTGAAGGCCTCGCGAATCATCTCGTTGCGCTTCTTCTGGTCGGTCTCCGACTGGACCTTCAGCGTCAGCTCGTCGAACTTCGGATTGCTGTACGCGCCGAGGTTGAACTGGCCTTGGCCCTTGTCGTTGGGCGTGGCCATGATCGATTGCATCACGTCATGCGAATCGACGGTGCTGGGCGTCCAGCCGAGCAGGTAGAAGCTCGTGTCGCGACGCAGGATCTTCGGGAAGTAGGTGACCTTCGTTTCGGCCTGGAGATTGATCTTGACGCCGATGCGCGCCAGATTCGCCGCGACGGCCTGGCAGATCGCCGAGTCGTTGACATAGCGATCGTTCGGGCAGTTCATCGTGACCTCGAACCCGTTCGGATAGCCGGCCTCCGCGAGCAGTTTCTTCGCGGCCTCGGGGTCGTACGGCAGACGCTTGTTCATGTCGGGCTGAAAGCCCCGCACGGCGGCGCCGACCATGAGTGCCGTCGGGATCGAAGCGCCCCGCATCACGCGCGTCTTGATCGTCTCGATGTCGATCGCCTGATAGAAGGCGCGACGCACGCGAACGTCCTTGAACGGGTTCTTTCCCTTGACGTTGCTGAACAGCAGCTCGTCGCGCTTCTGGTCCATGCCGAGGAAGATTGTCCGCAGCTCGGGACCCTGGAGCACGGTGAAGCCGCCCGCCGCCTTGACGCGATCGACGTCCTGCAGCGGCACCGGCTCCATGACGTCGGTCTCGCCGGAGAGCAGCGCCGCCACCCGCGTCGCGTCGTTGCCGATCGGCGTGAAGACGATCTCGTCGATGTTGCTTTCGATCTTGCCCCAGTAGTTGAAGTTGCGAACGAGCACGGTCCGCACGGAGGGCTGGCGCTCCCGCAGGCGAAACGGCCCGGTGCCGTTGGCCTTGAAGCTCGCCGTGTTCTCGATTCCCTTGCGCCGATCGACGGGATGCTCCGCCTTGTTGTCCTCGCACCATTTCTTGCTCATCATCTCCAACGTCGTCAGCGTGTCGGGCAGGATCGGGTACGGTGCCGTGGTCTCGATTTCCACCGCGTACTCGCCGATCTTGCGCACTTCCTTGATCGGGTTGGTGACTCCCTTCATGTCGGAGCCGTCACCCGACGCGCGCTTGAATGTGAAGACCACGTCGTCGGCGGTAAAAGGCGTGCCGTCGTGAAATTTCACGCCCTGGCGCAGATCGAACCGCCACACGGTCGGGGTCTGCTGCGTCCACTTGGTGGCGAGCGCGGGCGCCAGCCCCATCGTCTTGTCGCGCTCGACCAGCGACTCGTAGACGTTGCCGGTGAAACTCAGCTGCAGACTTTCGTTCAGCGAGTGCGGATCCATCGATTGCACGTCGCCCTGATTGGAGACGCGCAAGGTGACGGCATGTGCCAAGCCGGCGGCGAGAACGAGCGTGGCAGCCAGAGCAAGGGAAGCGAGTTTCTTCATGCGAAGCTTTCTGTGAGTAAGAGAGAGAGTTCAGTGGGCACCAGCGGACCTCTCCATTCGAAGCCGCGGATCGACAGCGAAATAGAGCAGGTCGACGACGAGGTTGATGACGACGAAGATCAGCGCGATCAGGCAAAGATAGGCGGCCATGACCGGAATGTCGGCGAAGGTCACGGCCTGGATGAAGAGCAGGCCCATGCCGGGCCACTGGAACACCGTCTCCGTGATGATCGCAAAAGCGATGAGCGAACCGAGCTGCAAGCCGGTGATCGTGATCACGGGAACGAGCGTGTTCTTGAGAGCATGACCGAAATAGACGGCTCGATCCGGAAGGCCGCGCGCGCGTGCGAACTTGATGTAGTCGGCGCGCAGGACCTCGAGCATCTCCGAGCGGACGAGACGCATGATGAGCGCGAGCTGGAACACGGCCAGGGTGATGGCGGGCAGGACCAGGTGCTTCAGGCCGTCGACCGTCGCAAGCCCGGTGGTCCACGGGCCGAAGCTGACGACTTCGCCGCGGCCGAAGCTGGGGAGCCATTTCAGCGTCACCGCGAAGCCCAGGATCAGCAGGATGCCGATCAGAAATGTCGGCAGCGAGACGCCGACGAGCGAGATCGTCATCATCGCCTGCGAAAGAAAGGTGCCGCGCTTCAATGCCGCGTAGACACCCATCGGGATGCCGACGACGAGCGCGATCAGCGCCGCGAGCAAGGAAAGCTCGAGGGTTGCGGGCAAGCGCTCGGCGATCAACGAAGACACCTTGCGACCCTGGCGCAGGCTCAGTCCGAATTCGCCGCGCACCGCATTGCCGATGAAACGAGCGAACTGGATCGGAAACGGCTCATCGAGGCCGAGATCGGCCCGCAACTGCTGGCGCTGCGCTGGTGTCGCGTCCTGGCCGAGGATGTTGGTGACCGGATCGCCGACGTACTGGAACAGCATGAACGCGATGAAGGCCACCACGAGCATCACGACCAGAGCCTGGAGCAGGCGGCGAAGGATGAAAGCGAGCATCAGGAATCGTCGTTCGTCGCCCGCACTCCATCACAGGTGGCTGGTGGCCGCCCGGATCGGGGCAAGAGCACGCCATCGTGCGCAGCAGGTGTCACCTGCGACATGTTCCGCAAATGCCGTGCCCGACGCAAAGGGGAAAACCACCGGCGGGGAAACACGGGGGTTGGGCACGATGCGCGTGCGCCAAAGAAAAAGCCGCCCCGAAGGGCGGCCTGATGACACGCGGCGGAAACCGCGATCAGAACGAGTGACGCAGCCCGACGTTGAAGCCGGTCGAGGAGTTGCCCGCCAGGTTGAGCGACGCCGTGCCCGGGAGTACCGAGAAGGCCGCATTGCCTTTGTTGCTGATGCGGGCGGCCGTCGTGTACATCGCGGTGCGCTTGGACAGGTTGTAGACGTATTCAACCGAGTACAGGGTAGCGCTGTGGCCGTTAAGGGCCACGATCCCCGAGGCCTTCTCGTGGCCGTAGGTGGCCCGGAATTCACCCTGGCCCAGCGGCACCGAGAGGCTCAGTTCGTAGACGCCCTGGCTCAGCGGACTCCAGGTGTTCCTGTTGTAGAAGCCGAAAATCTTGGCGACGCCGAAATCGTAGGAACCGCCGACGTTCCACATCTTGAAGTCGGGGTTGCTTCCCACGTTCTGGTTGGTCTTGGTGTCACCGTAGGCGGCGTTGACATCGAACGGGCCGGCGGCGAAGCCGAGGCGACCGCCCCAGTACTTCTGGCCGTTGACGCCCTGGCCGAGCGCGCCCATGGCCTGGCCATACAGGCCACCGAGGTTGCTCGGCAGGAAATACCCGACCGAGTTGTTGTCCCGCGCGACCGTGATCGCGCCGCTGCCCAGCGAGCTGATCAGGTTCAGGCCTTCGCCGAGGCCGTTGGCGCCGTCCACGTCGTCAAAGACCGTGTTCCAGAAGGACGGGTCGTAGTCGCGGCCGAACCGGAGCTCGCCCAGACTGTCGCTGATCAGGCTGACCGTCGAACGACGGTTGAAGATCGACGAGCCGGCGCCCGGCGCCGCCAAGCCGTTGCTGCCACCCTCGATGCCGCTTTCATTGGCCATGCCGGCCTCGAGCCAGAAGCCCGCCTTCAGGCCACCGCCGAGGTCTTCGACACCACGGAAGCCCAAGCGGTTGCTGTTCAGCTGGTTGCTTTGCATCGTCGTCGTTTTGGCATCGCCATTCTTGACGTTATTGACGCTCTCATCGACCACACCAAAAAGCGTGACGGAGGATTGGGCAGAGGCTGCGCCAGCGAACGCGCCGAGAACGGCGAGAGCGAGCAGAGATTTTTTCATTGCAACTATCTCCTAGGTTGAACAAGAGGTCCCGATCACCGAAAACCCGCGCTGGAGCAGATCAGGCACAACCCCCTTTGCGGAAGTTGTGCGTATTGCACCAGAGGGGCTTCGCGCTGCAAAGCCTTGCCGAGCAAAAAAAGGTCTTATGTTGTCTGGGCACAACGAGGATTTCGCGGGATGTATCAGAGCCGTCCGGGTATTCTCGCAATCACATGAAGGCGACCGAACGTTCTTCCGCGGATCGCGCCCTGGCGGTGATCGATCAGGCATTGCGCTCGCTCACGAGCACACCGCGGGCCGCGCGCCCGCTTCCCACGTCGCCCCGTGGCGACGAAGGCCTCGACGTGACGGCGCGTCGAGCCTCGGGGTCGCTGATGCGTGTCAATCACGTCGGTGAAGTCTGCGCGCAGGCGCTCTACACCGCCCAGGCATTGACGACCCCGAGTGCGGCGCTGCGGCGCCAGTTCCAGGCGGCGGCGGCCGAAGAAACCGATCACCTCGCGTGGACGGCGGAGCGCCTGCGCGAGCTCGGCGCCAGGCCCAGCCTGCTCAATCCCGTGTGGTACCTCGGCGCGTTCGCCATCGGCCTGCTCGCAGGTCGCGCCGGAAACGAGGCGAGCCTCGGATTCGTTGTCGAGACCGAGCGTCAGGTCGAGCGGCATCTCGACGGTCACCTCGATCGCCTTCCGGCCGCCGACTTCGCTTCGCGTGCCATCGTCCGCCAGATGAAGGACGACGAAGCCAACCACGCGCTCGCCGCGGAAAAGGCCGGCGCCGCTCGCTTGCCGTGGCCCCTGCGCGCCGCGATGCGGGCGGCAGCGAAGGTCATGACAACGACCGCCCACTACGTCTGAGCGCCGGTCGAAAGCGGCGCGATGGCAGATGCCGCAGCGATCTCGAAGCTCGTCGTGATCTGCGCCGTCTTGCCGAGCATGATCGTCGCCGAGCAATACTTTTCGTGCGACAGCGCGATCGCCCGCTCGACAGCTGCGGCCGACAAATCGACGCCGGTGACGATGAAGTGAAGGCCGATCTTCGTGAAGACCTTCGGATCGCGGGGCGCGCGTTCAGACCTCACCTCGACGCGACAGCCACGGATATCTTGGCGGCCACGACGAAGGATGAGCACGACATCGTAGGCGGTGCAGGCACCGGTTCCGGCAAGCACCGTTTCCATCGGCCGCGGCGCCAGATTGCGACCGCCACCGTCGGGCGCGCCGTCCATCGTCAAGAGATGGCCGCTTCCGGTTGCGGCGGAAAACGCCATTCCGCTCGCCGGCAGCCAGTCGATCGTGCACTCCATGATCGTTCACCTTTCCGGTCGATATTGCACCGCAGCAAAAAACACCCTACACTCGATTTCAGTCGGTCGAAGGCGCGGGTTTTCAGGTCTTTCGCCTTCAGCCGAGTCGATTGTCTCCTCCACCTCCTCCATTGGTGGATTCCGGCCCAAGGCAGCGATGCCTTGGGCCTTTTTTCTGATTCCGCAGCGTAGCCGGCAACGCGGCAGCGGCGAGGCCGCCGCGTATGATGCGGCGCCGCAATCGTCAGCCGCTCGGAAGCCCCACAGGCATGGCGACACCGCCCAAGAAATCCTCTTTGCGCAAGTTGCCGCGGCCGCGTCCGCTGGCCCTCGCCGGCTATCTGCAGAAGGTGCTGACGGCACGCGTCTACGACGTGGCGATCGAATCGGCGCTCGACGAGGCGCCGCGGCTCTCGGCTCGCCTGGACAACCGGGTGCTGCTCAAGCGCGAAGACACGCAACCGGTCTTCAGCTTCAAGCTGCGCGGCGCCTACAACAAGATGGCGCATCTGTCGGCCGAGGCGCTGCGCCGCGGCGTGATCTGCGCCTCCGCGGGAAATCACGCTCAGGGCGTAGCGCTGGCGGCGCTACGGCTCGGCTGCAAGGCGCTCATCGTCATGCCGACGACAACGCCTTCGCTCAAGATCGCCGCCGTCCGCGCCCTGGGCGGCGAGGTCGTGCTGCACGGCGACAGCTACTCCGACGCGCACGCTCATGCTCTCGAGCTGGAGGCGGCGAGCGGGCTCAGCTTCGTCCATCCCTTCGACGACCCGGACGTGATCGCCGGCCAGGGCACGATCGCGATGGAAATCCTGCGCCAGCATCCCGGGCGAATCGACGCGATTTTCGTTGCCGTCGGCGGTGGCGGCCTGATCTCGGGCATCGCGGCCTACATCAAGGCCGTGCGGCCGGAGATACGCATCGTCGGCGTGCAGATGAACGATTCCGACGCGATGCTTCGCTCGGTCAAGGCCGGCCGTCGCGTCCAGCTGGATGATGTCGGCCTGTTCTCCGACGGCACGGCCGTCAAGCGTGTCGGTGCCGAGACCTTTCGTCTGGCGCGGCGGCTCGTCGACGACTGGGTCGTCGTCGATACCGATGCGGTGTGCGCCGCGATCAAGGATGTCTTCGAAGACACGCGCAGCATCCTCGAGCCGGCCGGAGCGCTCGGCGTCGCGGCGATCAAGCAGTACGTGCAAAAGCGCCGCAAGCAAGGCGAGACCTACATCGCCATCACCTGCGGCGCCAACATGAACTTCGACCGCCTGCGCTTCGTCGCCGAGCGTGCCGAAGTCGGCGAGGAGCGCGAGGCGCTGTTCGCCGTCACCATCCCCGAAGAGCGCGGCAGCTTCCGGCGTTTTTGCGCGCTGGTCGGCCCGCGTGCGGTGACCGAGTTCAACTACCGCATCTCCGACGCCGACGTGGCGCACGTGTTCGTCGGCATCGCGACAGTCGACCGGGCCGAATCGGCGCGCCTGGGCCGCCATTTCGCTGGTCACGGCTTTCCGGCGCTCGACCTGACCGGCGACGAGCTGGCCAAGGAGCACGTTCGCCACATGGTCGGCGGCCGCAGTGCGCTGGCCGAAGACGAGCGGCTCTATCGCTTCGTCTTTCCCGAGCGGCCGGGCGCCCTGATGCGATTTCTGTCGAGCATGCCGGCCGGCTGGAACATCAGCCTCTTTCATTATCGCAATCAGGGTGCCGACTACGGCCGCATCCTTGTCGGCATGCAGGTGCCGCCGGCCGACGAAAAAGCCTTCGGCGATTTCCTCGAGTCGCTCGACTATCCGTGCGCCGACGAAACCGACAACCCGGCGTACCGGCTGTTCTTGCAGTAGGGCCTGCCTTCGCGAGCAGCGTTACTGGGCGCGAAGGGTGTCTGCCGAAGGCAGATTAGGATTGGGCGGCAGCTCGGCTGGCGCCGGTACAGGCTGCGGCTGCATCGTCGGTAGCTGGACCGCGCCGACGATCGGCGCTGGTGCCGGCGAAACAACAGGCGGCGGCAGGAGCGCCGGACGTATTGCCGCCGGTGCCATCGTCGTCATCCCTGGAATGGGCAAGACTCCGGTTGCCGGCGCGGGCAGCGCTGGCAGCTCGAGCAGCATGCTTGGTGCCCCCTGTGCCGGGCCGAGCGAAGCGGTGCGCAACCCGACCGACTGCAACACGAGGCCGCTATCGAGGCGCGAACCGACGGTAAAGGCCTTGGCCGGCTTGCCGTCGACGGCGATGAGCGCAAATCCGTAATTCGCCGATGCTTCGGGTGATTTCGCCTTCGGCGCCATGACGCCGAGAAGGCGAAATCGCGACGGCGCTTCGGGCCGAGCTTCGTTCGCCACAGCGACGACAGGCGTCGCGCCGAACAGCCGCGCCAGATCGCCGCGTGCCGGTGCCGATCGTTCGACCGGCACTGCGTACACCGGCGCCTGCGGCGCCTGCACGCCGAAGCGAAGCGCCCAGAACACGGCAGTCGCCGCAACGAGCGACCAGATCACGAACGCCGAGAGTCGCGCGAACATGCGGCGATTATGATGGAACGACCTGGCTGTCTAGGCGTCCGAACGGTAGAACTCCACGATGCGCTTGCCCATGAAATGCCCCCGCCGCGGACGCGGCTTCACGCTGATCGAGCTGATGGTCGTGCTCGTCATCATCGGTGTGCTGGCCGCCCTCATCGTTCCCAACATGCTCGATCGTGCCGACGACGCACGTGTCACCGCGGCACGCACCGACGTCAACAACCTGATGCAGGCGCTCAAGCTCTACAAGCTCGACAACCTGCGCTACCCGAGCAGCGAGCAGGGCCTGCAGGCGCTCGTTGCCAAGCCGACCGTCGGCACGATCCCGCCGAACTGGCGGCCTTATCTCGACAAGCTGCCGAGCGATCCCTGGGGTCATCCCTACCAGTACGAAAACCCGGGGCTGAAGGGAGAGATCGACGTCTACAGCTTCGGAGCCGACGGCGTCGTCGGTGGCGAAGGCAAGAATGCGGACATCGGCTCCTGGCAGTGAGCCCGCGGGACGAGCGGCGCGCCGGGCACGCGGCTTCACGCTGATCGAACTCATGATCGTCGTCGCGATCATCGCCATCGCGAGCGCAGTGGCGAGCCTGGCCTTGCGCGATCCCGCCGCCTCCAAGCTCGAGCACGAGGCGGTTCGCCTCGCCGCCCTGCTCGAATCGGCACGCGCCGATGCGCGGGCTTCTGGCATGGCCGCACGCTGGCAACCGCTCGCGCAGGATCCCGACGGCGCGGGCTTTCGCTTCATCGGCCTGACTTCGACCAGCGTCATGCCGACGCACTGGCTGGAACCGGGGACGACCGCGCAGGTGATCGGCGCGGCTACCGTCATCCTCGGGCCGGAGCCGCTGATCGGCGAGCAGCGCATCGTGCTTCGCCTCGACGATCAGCGGCTGACGCTTGCGACCGACGGCATCGGCCCGTTTGTCGTCGCCGACAACAGCGCCGCCACGCCGTGACCGGCTCGCCCGCGCGCGGCTTCACCTTGATCGAGGTGCTGGTGGCGCTCGCGATCGTCGCGATCACGCTCGGCGCCGGCATCAAGGCCGCCGGTTCGCTCACCAACAACACGGCGCGCTTCGCCGAAGTCACGGCCGCGCAATGGTGTGCCGAGAACCGGCTGACCGCGCTCACGCTCGCTCACCTCTACCCCGACGTCGGCGACAGCGATTTCAGCTGCGACCAGCTCGGCCGCACCTACTCCGGAAAGCTCGTCGTCAGGCCGACACCGAACCCGAATTTCCGCCGCGTCGACGCCCAGGTGCTCGACGAGAGCGGCGCGCCGATCCTGCTTCTTTCGACCATCCTCGGACGATCGTGAAACGCGAACGACGCGGGCGCGGATTCACGCTGATCGAGGTCCTCGTCGCCCTCGTCGTGATGGCGATCATGTCGCTGATGGCCTGGCAAGGCGTCGACGGCATTGCCCGCAGCCGCGAAGCGAACCAGACCCGCCTTGAACAATCGATGCGCCTCGACACCGTCGTCTCCCAATGGGAACAGGATCTCGCCGCCTTGCAGGAAAGCACCGCCGTCCCGGCGCTGACCTGCGACGGCCAGACGGTCCGGTTGACGCGCCGCACCGATGGCGGCCTGCAAGTCATTGCCTGGTCGCTGCGGCCCGATGCGATCGGCTCGATGTGGCAGCGCTGGGCCGGCCCGGCCGTGACGACGACGACGGCGCTGCAGAACAGCTGGCTGGCCACCCAGCAGTTCCAGGGCAACGAGCCCGGCCAGTTGCGGGCCCTCGGCGGCATCGATCAATGGCAGGTCTACTTCTACCAGGGCAACGCCTGGGCCAACTGCCAGTCGACCGGCGACGTCGCCGCCGCTGCATCGGCGCCAGGCGTCTTTCAGCGCCAGGTGCTGCCCTCGGGAGTTCGCCTCGTGCTGGCCTTCGCTCCGGGGAGCGGACGGGCGGGCAGCCTTGTCCGCGACACGCGGATCGCGCCATGATGCCGACAGCCTCCCGTTTCGGACCACGGCGTGCCCAGGCCGGTGCGGCGCTTCTGACCGCGATGGTCATCGTCGCTCTCGTCGCGACGCTCGCCACCTCGATGATCTGGCAGCAATGGCGCGCCGTGCAGGTCGAGGCGGCGGAGCGTTCGCGTGTCCAGTCGGCCTGGATTCTTTCCGGCGCCCTCGACTGGGCCCGCCTCATCCTGCGCGAAGACGCGCGCAACGGCGGCACCGATGACCTCGGAGAGCCGTGGGCCGTGCCCTTGGCGGAAGCGCGCCTGTCGACTTTTCTCGCCGCCGACACGTCGAATACCGACGACGCGCCCGACGCGTTCCTCTCGGGGGCGATCACCGATGCACAAGCCCGCTACAACGTCACGAACCTGATCACCGCTGGCCAGATCGATCCGGTCGAGATGGCCGCATTTCAGCGGCTGTGCGAGACGATCGGCGTCTCTGCCGATGTCGCCGCGACTATCGCGGCCGACATGCGCGATGCCTCGCCGGTCGCGCCACCCCCTCCAGGCGCCAGCGGCACGGCTCCGGCCCCGGCCGCGACGCCGCCGGCCAATCCGCCGCTGCTGCCCCGCTCGGTCAGCCAGCTCAGCTGGTTCGGCATCGACCCCGAGGCGCTGCACGCGCTCGAGCCTTACGTCGTCATCCTGCCCGAGAAGACCTTCGTCAACGTCAACACGGCGTCGCGCGAGGTTCTCGTCGCCGCGGTCGCCGGGCTCGACCTGGCGACGGCCGAGCGCATCGTCCAGTCGCGCCAGCGGGCACCGCTCAAATCGGCGGCCGACCTGCGGGCGCTGGCACCGGCACTGCCAGCCGCGAGCTTCGATCACATCGCCGTCGGCTCGAATTTCTTCGAGGTGCGCGGCCGGCTGCGTCTTGGCGATGTCGTGCTCGAGCAGCGCTCGCTCGTGCAGCGGCGCGGCCTCGACGTCATCGTTCTCCAGCGCGAGCGCGTCTCTAGCCGCGACCCGTCGAACATCTGACCCTCGGGTCTCCGCAAAAGTGAGAAGCAATACTGCGAAGCCGCTACAACACACAGCCGTAAGTCCTTGATTGCGAAGGTTTTCATTTGGCGGCCGCCTAAAATGAAGGTAGCCTCCCGCGCTCGCCCATGTCGACCCTCGTCATCCAGCTCCCTGAGCGCCAGCGCCTGCACGCACGGGCCCTGGGCGAGACCACTTTTGACCGTGAGCGGCGCCGCTATTACGTCTACGTGACGAGCACCGATGGCCTCGCCTTCGAAGCACAGGGCGAGGCGGCGGCGGCGCTGTTGCCGCGCCGCTCGCAGGTGACCGCGGTTGTCCGCGAGGCCGACGTCTCCTGGCATCGCATCACGCTACCCAAGGCGCCGGCGGCGCGCCTGCGCGCCGCCCTGGTCGGCGTGCTCGAAGAGGCGCTGCTCGAGGACGCCGAATCCGTTCACCTCGCCATTGCGCCGCTCGCCGCCGCCGGCCAGACGACCTGGGTTGCGGCGCTCGACCGCGCCTGGCTGCAGGATGAGCTCGCGGCGCTGCAGAGCGGCGGCGTCTTCGTTGACCGCGTCGTGCCGATGGCATGGCCCGACGATCCACCGATCGGCCACTTCCACGTCGCGCAAGCGGCCGACGGCACTTCGCCGCAAGGCGTCACCCTGACCTGGGCCCATGCCGACGGTGTCGCCAGCGTTCGCCTCGAGGGCGGCCTCGCGCGCGCCCTTGTACCCTCGCCGGCGCCGCCGGCGACGCGATGGACGGCTTCGCCGACGGCCGCCGTCACCGCCGAGCGCTGGCTGGGCGCACCGGTCACGGTCATGCCCGACGAGCAGCGCCTGCTGCAGGCCGGTCGCAGCCTCTGGAACCTGCGCCAGTTCGATCTGGCACGGCGAACGCGCGGCGCACGCGCCCTGGGCGACTGGCTGCGCCAGACGATGAGCCCGGCGTGGCGGCCGGTGCGCGTCGGCGTCGCCGTGCTCGTGGCCGCACACATTGCCGGCCTCAACCTCTGGGCCTGGCACGAAAAAGGCGTCATCGAGACGCGGCGCAGCGCCATCCAGGCTCTCGTCAAGTCGACCTATCCGCGCGTCAACGATGCCGACCTGCAACGCGATGCCAGCGCCGTGATGCTGCGCGAAACGCAGGCCTTGCGCACCCTCGCCGGCAAGCCCGGTGACGCGGATCTCGAGCCGATGCTGCAGGCAGCGGCAGCCGCCTGGCCACCCGAGCGCCCGCCGGTCGAGAACTTGCGCTTCGAGACCGGCAAGCTGACGCTGGCTGCGAACGGCTGGAGCGACACCCAGATCGAGCAGTTCCGCAGCGTCCTGGGCCAGTCCGGCTTCCAGGTCGAGGCCAACGAAGGCCGCCTCGTCGTCACCCGCGCCCGGACTCGAAGCGCGGCCTGAAGCCGACCCGATGAGCAGCGCTGCCGACGCCTCGACCTTGCCCCCGGCGCTGGGCGACGCACGCCGGCAGGCGGGCCGCTACTGGCAGGCCCTGGCGCTGCGCGAAAAGCAGCTCATCGCCACCATGATCGTCGCGGTCGCCGCTCTGCTCATCTGGTGGATCGCCATTCAGCCGGCGCTTGGCACCTTGCGCACCGCGCCGATCGAGATCGATCGGCTCGATCAGCAGATGCAGCAGATGCAACTCGCCGCGGCCGAGATGCAGACGCTTCGCGCTGCGTCACCTGTGCCGACGGAGCAGGCGACGGCAGCCCTTCGGGCCGCCACGGAACGCCTCGGCAGCAGGGCCAAGCTCGTGGTGCAGGGTGAGCGGGCGACGCTCAGCTTCACCGGCATTGCCGCCGATGCCCTGCGCGCGTGGCTGGGCGAAGCGCGCAGCGGGGCACGAGCCCGGCCTCTCGAAGCGCAGATGGTCAAGGCTGCCGCCGGCTACAGCGGCTCGATCACGGTCAGCGTCGGGAGCGCGACATGATCCGGCGCAAGCGTAATCGCCAGCTCTGGAGCTCGACCGTCGCCGCAAGCGGCTGGAGCGAATCGACGCTCGCCGAGCAGGCGTGGGAAGGAGAGCGCGGCGCCGCCGTCCGCTGGGCCTTCGCCGGCGCGCTCGCCGGCGCCATCGCCGGCCTCGTTCTCTTTGCCCCGGCGGCATGGCTGGCGCAGTACGTCGCCTCGGCGAGCAGCCAGCGTTTCATCCTTGCCGATGCGCAGGGCACGATCTGGTCGGGCAGCGCCGTTCCTGTCCTTGCCGGTGGCGCCGGCAGCCGCGACGCCAGCACGCTTCCAGGCCGGCTCGAGTGGACGCTCTCGCCGCGGTGGTACGGGCTCGAGCTCGCCGCCCGCGAGGCGTGCTGCCTGAACGGCGCGATGCGGGTCCAGATCCGGCCCGGTCTCGGCCGTGTCAAGGCCACGCTCCTGCCGCCGGCTGCCAGCGCGGTCGGGCAGTGGCCGAGTGCCTGGCTGAGCGGCTACGGCACGCCGCTCAACACCCTGCAGCTCGGCGGCACGTTGCGCCTCGTCTCGCCGGGCTTCACGATCGAGCAGGTCGAGGGACGCTGGCTGCTCAATGGCCGCCTCGACCTGGAACTCGAAGGCGTGTCTTCGCGTCTGACGACGCTCGAGACACTCGGCAGCTATCGCGTGACGCTGACCGGCGGCTCGGGCGCAAACAGTGCCACCTTGCTTTCGCTTTCGACCCAGGACGGCCCGCTCCAGCTCACCGGCAGCGGCACCTGGGGGCCGGGCGGCGTGAAGTTCCGCGGCGAAGCGCGCTCGGCGACAGGCGACGAGGCGGCGCTCTCGAACCTGCTCAACATCATCGGTCGACGCGACGGCGCGCGGTCGATCATTTCGATCGGATAACCATGATCCCATTGCGCGCCAGGCGTTCGCTTGCCGCCTCGAGAGCCGGCGCCGCGGCCGTGGCGGCGGCGTTGCTCATCGCCTCGCTGCCGCTGCCCGCGGCGCAGCCGACGTCGCGCTTTCGCGGCGAGGCGGTGACGCTCAACTTCGTCAATGCCGACATCGAAGGCGTGACCCGGGCGATGGCGGCGATCCTGCGCCAGCAGTTCGTCGTCGATCCGCGCGTCAAGGGGACGATGACGCTCTACAGCGAAGATCCCCTGACGCCGAACGAGGCCTACCTCAACTTCCTCGCCGCCCTGCGCGGCCTTGGCTTCACGGTCGTCGAAGTCGGCGGCCTGTTCAAGGTCGTTCCCGAAGCCGATGCCAAACTGCAGGCCGGCACTGTGTCCATCGACGGCGTGTCGCGGCGCGGCGATCAGGTCATCACGCAGATCTTTCGCCTCAATTTCGAGACCGCGAACAACCTCGTGCCGGTGCTGCGCCCGCTGATCACGCCGAACAACACGATCAACGCGAATCCGAGCAACAACTCGCTGGTCATCACCGACTATGCGGACAACCTGCAGCGAATCGCCAAGATCATCGCGGCGATGGACGTCGCTTCGAGCGGCGATGTCGAAGTCATCCCGCTGCGCTATGCCGTCGCGGCGGACGTGGCACCGCTGATCCAGCGCCTCACCGACAGCCTGGCCACGCCCGGCGTCCCCGGGGCCGCCGCAGGATCGGCAGGATCTTCCACGATCCTGATCGAGCCCCGCAGCAACTCGCTGATCGTGCGCAGCACGAACGCAAGCAAGATGGCGAACATCCATTCGCTCGTCGCCAAGCTCGACCTGCCGCCACCGGGCGGCGAAGGAGCCGGCAACATCTGGGTCGTCCACCTCAACAACGCCGACGTGACCAAGCTGGCGACGGTGCTCCGGGCCGCCTTCAGCGCCGCCTCGGGAGGCGGCGGTGGCCCTGGTGGCGGCGGCGGCGCCAACTCGCTGACGTCGAGCCCTCTTGGCGCCAATGCGCCCGGCACGGCGGGCACGGCCAATGCAACGTCCGGTGCGGCCGCGCCGCTCGCGCCTTCGGCCGGACCTTCGACCGGCGGCTTCATCCAGGCCGATCCGGCGACCAACTCGCTCATCATCAGCGCGCCCGAGCCGCTCTACCGGCAGGTGCGGGCGATGATCGACAAGCTCGACACGCGCCGGGCGCAGGTCTACATCGAAAGCCTCATCGTCGAAGTGACGGGCGACAACGCGGCCAACTTCGGCTTCCAGTGGCAGGGGCTGCTCTCGAACAGCAGCAACACCAACGGCATCTACGGCGGCACCAACTTCGGAACGACCGGCAACCTGCTCAACATCACGCAAGCCCAGCTTTCCGGTGGCACCGCTAGCGCCACCGGCGCCGCCGGCATCACGCTCAGCGAAGGCCTGAACATCGGCCTCATCCACAATTTCTTCGGCACCTACGGGCTCGCCGCGATCGCGAGCATCCTGCAGAGCCAGGCGAACACCAACATCGCCTCGACGCCGAACCTCGTGACCCTCGACAACGAGGAAGCGAAGATCGTCGTCGGCAGCAACGTGCCCTTCGTCACCGGCCAGTACACGAGCACCGGAACGGCCGGCTCGCTGTCGAGCCCGTTCCAGACCATCGAGCGCAAGGACGTCGGCATCACGCTGCGCATCCGGCCGCAGATCGGCGAGAACGGCACCATCCGCATGGCGATCTTCCAGGAGTCGTCGAGCCTGTCGACATTGGTCGCGCCGGGCACGTCGAACGCCGGCCCGTCGACCGACAAGCGATCGATCGAGACCAACGTCGTCGTCGATGACGGACAGATCCTCGTCCTCGGCGGCCTGATCGAGGACAAGTACACCGAGAACCGCTCCAAGGTGCCGCTGCTGGGCGACATTCCTTATCTCGGCGCGCTGTTTCGCAGCGAAAGCCGCGAGAAGACGCGGACAAACCTCATGGTCTTCCTCAGGCCGGTCGTGATGCGCGACACCGAGACCTCGAACCGGATTTCGCACGAGCGCTACGACCTCATCCGCTCCTTCCAGAAGGACATGCAGCCGCTGCCGAACGCGCTCGTGCCAATCAACGATTCACCGATCGTGCCGCCGATAGGCCGCGTCGACAACCCGGCCCAGCCGCTCGCCGCGCCGCAGACTTCACCGGGAACCACACCCGGCGCATTGCAGGGTCCGAAAGTACCGCCGCCGGCGCCCGCAGCTCCCGGCGCGGCGTCCGCCTCCGAGCCGAGCCGCTGAGTCCGCCGTGGGCGCTCGCCATCCGCTTCCCTACGCCTACGCCAAGGCACACACGCTGCTGCTCGAGGACGACGGCTCGCGCCTCGTCCTCTGGGCGCCCGAGACGGTCGGACTGCCGGCGCTCTCGGAAGTGCTGCGCCTCTACGACGTCGACGCCTTCGAGCGCGAATCGGCCGAGACCCTCGTCGGCCGCATCGCCGCCGCGTATGCAGGCGGCGAGTCGAGCGCCGCCGTCGTCATCGGCGAAGTCGAAAGCTCGGTTGACCTCTCGCGCATGATGCAGGAGCTGCCGGCGATCGAAGACCTGCTCGAGGCCTCGAACGACGCGCCGATCATCCGCATGCTCAATGCGCTGCTCACGCAGGCAGCCAAAGACGGGGCGAGCGACATCCACATCGAGCCCTACGAGCGCTCGAGCTCGGTGCGCTTTCGCGTCGACGGCACCTTGCGCGAGGTCGTGCAGCCGAACAAGGCGCTGCATGCGGCGCTGGTCTCGCGCCTGAAGATCATGGCCGAGCTCGACATCGCCGAGCGCCGGCTGCCCCAGGACGGCCGCATTTCGCTGCGCATCGGCGGCCGGCCGGTCGACGTTCGCGTCTCGACGCTGCCTTCGGCGCACGGCGAGCGGGCCGTCCTGCGCTTGCTCGACAAGGCCGAATCGAAGTTCACGCTCGAAGCGCTCGGCATGAGCGGCGACGTGCTGACGAGCTTCGACAAGCTGATCAAGCAGCCGCACGGCATCATCCTCGTCACCGGCCCGACGGGCTCGGGCAAGACGACGACGCTCTACGCCTCGCTCGGCCGCGTCGATACCGCCGGAACGAACATCCTCACCGTCGAGGATCCGGTCGAATACGAGCTCACCGGCATCGGCCAGACGCAGGTCAACGCGAAGATCGACCTCACGTTCGCCAAGGCGCTGCGCGCGATCCTGCGCCAGGATCCCGACGTCATCATGATCGGCGAGATCCGCGACTACGAAACCGCCCAGATTGCCATCCAGGCCTCGCTCACCGGCCACCTCGTGCTCGCCACGGTACACACCAACGATGCACCGAGCACGGTGACGCGGATGATCGACATGGGCATTGAGCCCTTTCTGCTTTCCTCGAGCCTGATCGGCGTGCTGGCACAGCGTCTGGTTCGAAAGCTCTGCCTGCATTGCCGCAAGATCGACGCCAAGGGCCGCTATCACCCTGTCGGCTGCGAGCTCTGCGCCATGTCGGGCTACAAGGGTCGCACTGGCGTCTACGAGCTGATGAACGTCAACGATCAGATCCAGGCGCTCATTCACGGCCGCGCCGCCGAGGCACAGATCCTCGCCGCCGCCGAGGCCTCGGGCTTGCGGTCGATGCGCGAAGACGGCGAGCGGCTCGTGAACGAAGGCATCACATCCGCCGAGGAAGTCATGCGCGTCACCCGAGAATGAAGGCCCCCACGCTTGTCGCTTTGCGCCTGCGCTGCCCCGCGAGGGGGCGCGGCCGACCCTGGGGCGGCCCGGCGCCCGGCCGGCCGCTTCGACCCTGATCATGCCGGCGTTTCGCTTCGAAGCGCTCGACGCCCTTGGCAAGTCGACGAGTGGCCTGCTCGAGGCCGACAACGCGCGTGCCGCGCGCTCGCAGCTGCGTGCGCAGTCGCTGGTGCCGCTCGCGGTCTCGCAGGTCGCATCGGCGGGCACCGCGAAAGCGGGCTTGCGCTTCGGTGGCCGCGTCTTCAATTCGACCGGGCTCGCCGTCTGGACGCGACAACTCGCCGGCCTCGTCGGTTCCGGCCTGCCGCTCGAACGCGCGTTGACCGCCCTCAGCGATGAAGCCGAAGACGCGGAGCAACGCGAGCTCGTCGCCCATCTGCGCAGCGAGGTCAACGCCGGCGCGCCGTTCGCGCATGCATTGGCAAGCGCGCCGCGCGAATTCGACGACGTCTATCGCGGCGTCGTCGGCGCGGGCGAGCAGAGCGGCGCGCTCGGTACGGTGCTCGAGCGTCTCGCCGACGACCTCGAAGCGCGACAGGAGCTCAAAGGCCGGCTCATCAGCGCAACGCTGTATCCGGCGATCGTCTCGGCCATCGCGATCGTCATCGTCATCTTCCTCGTCACCTACGTGGTGCCGCAGGTCGCAACCGTCTTCACCAGCTCGAAGCGGGCGCTGCCGATCCTGACCCAGGCGATGCTGGCGATCAGCGGCTTTCTGCGCAGCTGGGGCTGGCTGGTGCTCATCGCCATCGCGGCGGGCGCGAGCGCGCTCATGCTCAGCCTGCGCAACGAGGGCTTTCGCGAACGCTTCGACGCCAGCTGGCTCAACCTGCCGCTGATCGGCCGGCTTGCGCGCGGCTACAACGCGGCGCGTTTCGCCGGGACGCTGGCCATGCTCGCAGGGGCCGGCGTGCCGATCCTGAAAGCGCTGCAAGCGGCGGCGGAGACACTCTCCAACCGCGCCATGCGCGCCGACGCGATGGACGCGCTGGTCCAGGTGCGCGAAGGCGCGCCGCTCGCCTCGGCGCTCGCCGGAAAGAAGCGCTTTCCCGGCATCCTCGCGATGTTCGCACGGCTCGGCGAGCAGACCGGTCAACTTCCCGTCATGCTCGAGCGTGCCGCCAAGCAGCTCTCGGCCGAAGTGCAGCGGCGCGCGCTGCAGATGGCCACGGTGCTCGAGCCGCTGCTCATCGTCGTCATGGGCGGCGTCGTGATGCTGATCGTGCTCGCCGTGCTGCTGCCCATCATCCAGCTGAATAGCTTCGTGAAGTGAGCCGGCCTCGGCCGGCTCACTTCACGAGGTCCTGACAGGGTTGCTCCCTCCCCGCTTCGCTCGCCTCCCTGCGAGACGGAGGGGCGGACTCCTTCGGGGTCCCTTGTGAACGGACATGACACGGCTCGTATGATCAGCCGATGCCCGCTTCGCTCGAAGGCCAGCTCGTCGTCGCGATCTCGTCGCGGGCCCTCTTCGATTTCGAGGAGGAGAACCGCCATTTCGAAGCGAACGACGACCGCGCCTACATGCAGCTGCAGCTGGAGCGCATCGACCAGGCCGCCAAGCCCGGCGTCGCTTTCTCGCTGGTGCAAAAGCTCCTCGCCTTCAACGATCCGGCGATGCAGCGCGTCGAGGTCGTCATCCTGTCGCGCAACGATCCGGTTTCCGGCATGCGCGTCTTCCGTTCGGCCCAGGCCTACGGCATGCCGATCCAGCGCGGTGTCTTCACGCGCGGCGAGTCGCCGTGGCGCTACCTGAAACCGCTCGCAGCGAACCTTTTCCTCTCGGCCAACGAGGCCGACGTGCGCTCGGCCCTCGAAGCCGGCGTGCCGGCGGCGCGCGTCTACCCGCACTCGGCGCGCGCCTCCGACCGGCACCCGAAGGAGGTGCGCATCGCCTTCGACGGCGACGCGGTGCTCTTCTCCGACGAAGCCGAGCGCGTTTTCCAGACGAGCGGCCTCGACGCCTTCCAGGAGCACGAGCGCGAACAGGCGACGACGCCGCTGGCCGCAGGCCCTTTCAAGCCATTGCTGCAGGCGTTGCAGCGGCTGCAGCACGAGTCGGTGCACGGCATGGGCATACGCACCGCGCTCGTCACCGCGCGCAGTGCGCCAGCGCACGAGCGCGCCATCCGCACGCTCATGGAATGGAACGTCGAGATCGACGAGGCGATGTTCCTCGGTGGCTTGCCGAAGGGCAAATTCCTGCGCGAGTTCGAGCCCGATTTCTTCTTCGACGACCAGACCCGGCACATCGAGAACGCCGCGGCGCACGTGCCTTCGGGTCACGTCGCATCGGGCGTGTCGAACGGATAGCGGCCCTCGACGATTGAAGGCTTCTTCTTTCGGAGGCCTCGAGGGTCAGCGGCGGGGGGCATTTCGCCTGCGGCTGCGACACTGGCGGCTGTTGCGAGACCGCGTTCAGGGCGCCAGCAGATCGCTCGGCGTGAGAGTCACGTCGGCCCGCAGTCGAAACACCCCCACCACTGCCCAGTGACACTCTGGAAATGCGCGGTCACGCGCACGCATGCCAGAGCCCGGGACGCGGAGTGGTGAGTGCGACTCGGGTGACGGCGCGGTAGGTCCGTGACGAGCGCGCGGTGCGGCGAGCGTGCTTGCCCGCCAACAGTCGCCTCGGGCGCCGGCAGCCCCGGGGGCGTGCTCGCCGCTTCCCGTCCCGGGCCGCTCAATCGAGCCTCAGCGGCGTCACCTCAACGCAGATTGCCGGTGTGCCCGAGCGAATAGCGGCCCGGCTGCGGCCAGACCGTCAGCCCGTGCGGCTCGCGGCCGACCTTGATCTTGTCGACCGCACCGCTCTGGGTGTCGATGCGATAGACGACATCGTCGAAGCGGCCGGAAAGCCACAGGTACTTGCCGTCGGCGCTGACGTTGCCCATGTCGGGGCTGCCGCCGCCGGGGATCGGCCAGTTCTGAACGACCTTGCCGCTGGCGAAATCGATCACCGAAATGCTGCCCGGCCCGGCGCGCTTGCCGTGGATTTCGTGGCTGCCGCGGTTGGCGACGTAGAGGCTCTTGGCGTCGCGGCTGGGATAAAGACCGTGCGTGCCGATGCCGGTGGCGACGAACCCGATCTGGCGGAAGGTGTCGCCGTCGACGACGTGTACGCCGTCAGCCATCATGTCGGCGACGTAGAACTTCCTGCCGTCGGGCGAGATGCGGATGTCCTGCGGCATGCCCGGCGTGGTGCAGATGTCCGAGCCGGTGCCGGCCGGATCGGGCAGCTTCGCGGGCTTGCTGCCCGGCCGATCGATGATCGCGAGCACGTCGGGACGGCCGAAGTAGCGGCTCAGCTTCAGCGTGCCGACGACGCGCCGACCGACCAGATCGATCTTCGTCACCGCGCCCGCGAACTCGCAGGTGAAGATCGCGTAACGGCCGTCGATCGAGAAATCGGCGTGGTTGATGCCGGCACAGTCCGGCGTCGCGAGGCTCGAATCGAGCTTCATCGTGTGTGCGTCGCGAAAGTCGAGGCGCTTGAAGTTCTCGACGACGACGATCGCCTCCTTGCCATCGGGTGTCCAGTACATGTTGTACGGGTCGTCGACGGCGATCGTGCGGCCCGGCTTGCCCGTCTTCGGATCGATCGGCGTCAGGCTGCCGTCGCGCCGGCCTTCGGCGTTGTTGGCGACCCACAGCGTGCGCAGATCCCAGGACGGAACGATGTGCTGCGGGTTGACGCCGACGCGAAACGTATCGACCACCTTCAGGGTCTCTGGATCGATCACCGACACCGTATTGCCGCTCCGGTTCGGCACATAGACGCGGGAGAGCGCATCGCTCACCTGCGCGCTGAGATGCCCGCTCGCGATCTCGCTGTAGAGATTGTTGCGCTCGACGACGCCGGGCATGCCCGGGACGGTCGAGATCGTCGAGGCGGATGCCTGCGGCGCGTCGGCGGTCTGCGCTGTCACCCACCAGGCTGCCGTACCGAGGGTGGCGAACAGGCTCGCCAGCAGGCCGAGCCGAATCTTCTTGCGCATGCCGATGTCGTGAATCCGAAACCTTGGATTATCGACCGACGGCACGCCGGATCGCGGCAACGCTGCGCGTGACGATCAGATCGACGCCGAGCTGCCCGAGCGCCGCGCTCGAGGGACGCGGATCGCCGGCGACGCCGTCGCCCGCGACCGGCGCTGCGGCGAGCCGGTCGGCGCGAACCAGACGGGGGTCGACGGCGAGCATCAGCGAGGTGTCGGCGGCGCCCGCGTGCGTGCCGATCTGCGCCGCGCTCAGCCCATGCTCGCGCAGCGCCTGGGCGTAGGGCGCGTCGCTGGAGCGGTAGTACTCGGCGATGAAATGAACGCGTGCCGTCGTTCCGGCCCATTCGCGATCGAGTTTCGCCGCGACCGCTTGCAGTTGCGATTGGTAGCCGCCGTGGTCACCGATCAGCACGATGTCGCGAAAGCCGGCATGGCGAAGACTGCGGGCCGCGCCTTCGAGCAGGGCCCTGAAGGCTTCATCGGGAATCGAGATCGTTCCGGGAAACCGCATGTGGCCGGTCGGTACCTCGATGCGCCCTTCGGGCACGTAGGCGACGACGGGCGCGACCAGCGCGTTGCCGAGCTGCCCGGCGATGCGGCCGGCCAGGACGTGGACACGAACGTTGTGCTTGCCGAGCGCCATGTGCGGCCCGCTCTGCTCGGTGCCGCCGACCGGCACGATGACCGTCGTGCAGCCAGCACCGATCGCATCGCGAACCTCGGTCCAGGTCATGTCTTCGAGGTAGACCGGGTCGCTCGGCGCACGATCGGGCGCAGCCGTCACGACCGACGAGGCGAGAGCGAGGACAACGAGCAAGCGCTTCATGGCAGCAGCCACCGAAAACCGAATCATCCCGATGGTAGGGGCCCGGTGGCGAAGAAGTCGATCTCTAGCGCATGCCGTAGCCGCGCAGGCGTTCCAGGTCGAGGACGCGAACGCCGCCGTACTCGACGCGGATCGCGCCCACTTCCTCAAGGCGCTTCAACGCTTCGTTGACGCGCTGCCGCGAAAGGCCGACGAGGTAGCCGAGCTCCTGCTGCGTGATCCTGAGCAGCGAGCCGACGTTCGGGTAGAGAACCGGATGAAAGAGCGCGGCAAGGCTGCGGGCGACGCGTGCATCGGGGTCGCCCAGCCGGTCGATCTCGCGCGCCGCGATGAACTGGCCGAGCCGCTCGTTGAGCTGCTGGACGATGAAGTGGTTGAACGGAATGCTGCGGTCGAGCAGCCAGTGAAAGGTCTCGACGCTGAGGCCGGCGACCACACTCTTGCGCAAGGCCTGGATGTTGTAACGATAGGCCTCGCGCTTGATGACCGTGCCTTCGCCGAACCAGCCGCCCGGCGGCAAGCCGGTGAAGGTGATGGGAATGCCCATCGACGTGTCGTTGCTCGTCTTCAGCAAGCCGTCGATGACGCCGAACCAGTAGGTGACGGGCCGACCGACGCGGCAGAGCAATTCGCCGACGTTCACCTCGACGACCCTGAGATCGGCGAGCGCCCGCTCGCGCTCCTGCGGCAACAGCGCGCGCAGCCACGGGATGTCGGCGAGCTCCGGCGCTTGCGGAGTGCGCGCTCGGGCGAGCAGGTAGGCGGCGGACGAGGTGCGGGTCACAACGCGCGATTGTCCGACCTTGGCTCTTGACCGAACAATCGTTTGTCTTTCTAATGGCAGCCCATGGAACCATCGCGCCGGCGCGCCCACAGCCGCCTTCCGCAACTGCTCGACGAGGCGGCGCGCGCCTTCGCGCAGCGCGGTTTCGCCGCCGCGTCGGTGCGCGAAATCGTCGGCCCCGTCGGCATGCTGCCCGGCTCGCTCTATTGCCACTTCGAGACCAAGGAAGCTCTGCTCGTGGCCGTCTACAAGGAAGGCGTCGAGCGCATCTCGGCCGCCGTCGATGTCGCGGTGGCGAAGCTCGCGGCACCGTGGCCGCGGCTCGAGGCCGCCTGCGTCGCGCACTTGCGCTCGCTGCTCGACCAGACCGACTATTCGCAGGTCGTGATTCGCGTCCGGCCGAGCGACGCGCCGGCCGTCGAGCGCGAGCTCGTCGCCTTGCGCGACCGCTACGAGGCGCGCTGGGCCACGCTCGTCGCCGCGCTGCCGCTCGAGCGCGGCGTGAGTCGCAGCGACCTGCGCCTCTTTCTCATGGGCGCGTTGAACTGGAGCCAGACCTGGTACCGCGACGGCGGCGCCTCGACGCCCGACCGCATCGC
>ODAK010000781.1_pt1 | contig 36179 bp, 32 predicted proteins | sample 1539591 | NCBI WGS metagenome assembly ODAK01 (sample SAMEA3539303, study PRJEB22396) | soil metagenome | biome: tundra; feature: field; material: soil | place: USA | collected 2010-05 | depth 0.15 m | reverse complement strand
CAATAAGCGACTACACCTACGTGTTTGCCGAAGGTCGAATCAGCATCCGTGGCAATTCGGATGAGGTCTCCAGAATGGATGAAGTGCGGCGAGCCTACCTTGGACTCTAAGAGCGGGAGCAGTTTCGCTGTGCGGCGCTGATCGGCAAATTTTCAATTCGCCCCCGGCCCGTATTTCCGCTCTGTACCATTGCCTTCGCGGATGTGTTGAGATTGCCCGATGATCGCAGAAGGCGCGCCGCAAGAGCGGTCTTGACAGCTCGGAAGCACCACTGCCTCACCACACCCTGCAAGCCTTTACCGCCGTCATCGGCTGCGCTGCCTTGCAACCGAATTCCTTTCCGAATTCCGGCATGTTCACTAAAACTCCATTTGCCCGGAAGCGGTCCGGTGAATGGGGATCGGTCGTCGCGATCAGCCGTTCAAACTCCGGACGCCACTCGGAGCACCAATCCTGCGCGAATCCCAGGAAAAACTGCTGCAACGGCGTATAGCCATCGGCGGACTTGTTCTTCAGATCGACGCCGTCTTGCGCAGCCCGCGCCAGCAACGCCATGTACGCCAGCCGCAATCCGCCGTTGTCGGCCGTGTTTTCGCCGAGCGTGAGCTTGCCGTTCAGCTTGGTGTCTCCCACGCTGAATTGCGCGTACTCGTCGACAATGCACTGCGCCTTCTGGTTGAACTTGTCGCTGTCTTCTTTCGTCCACCAGTCCTCCAGATTGCCATGCCCGTCGAACTTCCGCCCTTCATCGTCGAAACCGTGCGTGATCTCGTGCCCCATGAATAGCCCGATGTGTCCGTAGTTCAGCGCATCCGGCTGTGTCGCATCGAAGAATGCCAGTTGTAGCACGCCCGCTGGGAAGTTGATGTCATTCATGCCGGCGTCATAGAAAGCGTTCACCGTCGGCGTGGACGTAAGCCACTCGTCGCGGTCAACTGGCTTCCCGATTTTTGCCAGCTGCCGCCGCGACTCAAATTCCGCCGCGCGCAGATTGTTCCCGAAGGCGTCGCCGCGTGCAATTTCCAGCTTTGAGTAGTCGCGCCACTTGTCGGGATATCCCACCTTGTTGGCGATCAGGTGCAGCTTCTCTTTCGCGCGCGTCTTGGTCGCCGCGCTCATCCAATCCAGTGAGTCGATGTCGCGATCCATCGCCGCTTCGATATCGTGAATCATCCGCAGCGCCTTGTCTTTGCTGGCAGCCGGGAAATGCCGTTCGACGTAAGCTTTGCCCAGCGCTTCGGGCAGCGCTCTATCCGTGCTGCGGACGCACCGTTTCCAGCGTACCTCCTGCTCCGGAGTGCCCACCAGCTTGCGTTCGTAGAAATCGAATTCTTCTTCATCCAGCGCCTTGGGCAAAATCGATCCCGCAATCGAGCTGACCAACTGCCAGCGCAGGTATGCCTTAATCGTGGGCAGATCCGTCTCGGCGATGACCTGATTCATGCCTGCGAAGAACTCCGGCTCGGCGACGTTGATCTCGGTGAACGCCGGCGACTCCGTGGCGGAAGAAAGGCGATGCCAGTTGAAGGTTGGCGTAAGCGCTTGCAGGTCCTTGACTGGCATCAGGTGATAGATGTTGTGCGGATCGCGCTGCGCGGTGACATCAAGCGAAACTTTCGCCAGCGCCGTTTCCAGTTTCATGATCGCCGCGGCGTCGCTTGGCGCCTGCGTTTCGCTCGCCCCGAGCAGCTTCAGAATGTTGGCAATATGCTGCACATATTGCTTCCGAATCTCTTCATCTTTTGCGCCGGTGCGGAAGTAATAATCTCTCTCTGGAAGACCCAGTCCGTTCTGGGACGTAACCGCAATCGTTCTGGTCGCGTCCTTGAAGTCCTGTTGCGATCCAAATCCGAAGAAGGCATTCACGTTGATCAATTGAAAGTGTGCCAGCAACTCCGGGAGTTGCTCCTTGCTGGTGAGGCCATTAATGCGGTCAAGCTCCGGCTGCAACGGCGCCAGCCCTTTTTGTTGCACCGCCCCTTCATCCATGCAACTGGCATAGTAATTTCCAATCTTTCGCGTAGTCGCGTCGCGTGACGGATCGTCCGCCGCCGCTTTCTCCAGAATCCCGTGCAGCACCTGCCGGTTGTACTGCTCAAGGTTGTAGAACTGGCCGGAGTACGGCGAGTCGCTCGGAATCGGATGAAGCTTGCTCCAATTGCCGCACGCGTACTGGTAAAAATCGACGCAAGGGTCAGCGGCCGTATCCATGAGGTTCTTATCCAGCCCCGGAATCAGCGTGAAAGTGTGCGGGTCGACGCCGGTCTTAGATGCGTTGCTGGTCGTTTGCGCGAACACCATACCGGCGCAGGCCAGGAATAACAAAACCGCAAAAGCTTTTGCCGTCAAGGGCATTCGTTTTCTCCTCTAAGAAGCATAATACGGAACCGCCGGAGGAATGTTCCCCATAGCGCCTATGTGGCTGGAGTGGAGCCTGTGTGGCGCGGAGCGGTCTCCGCGCGACTAACCAAAGAACCAGGCTGCACGAAGACCTCTGCGAAAGCCGGCGGGACGCCGGCGCTACAGTCCGCCGGCGCTACGATCCGCCGACTATTTCATGGGCGGCAGATACGGAATATAGCGGGCAAACAACCAGCAGAGGAAGAACACGACTGGGACGTGAACGATCAACTGCAGCACTCCATAGCCCACGATGTCCCTGGCCTTCAATTTCAATATGCCCAGCAGAGGCAGCATCCAGAAGGGATTGACGAGATTGGGCAGCGCTTCCGCCGCGTTGTAGATCTGCACCACCCAGCCCAGATGCACCTGGTGCAGATTCGCAGCCTGCAGCACATAGGGCGCTTCGATGACCCACTTACTGCCGCCGGAGGGAATGAAAATGCCGAGCACCGCCGAATACATCGCGACCAGCAAGGGATAGGTGTTGTGGGTGCTGACGGAGGCGAAAAGTTTCGCCAGCGCATCCGCGATCCCCGTTCCTACAATCATTCCGAAGATCACCGCATAAAACGGGAACTGGATCAGCACGCCGCCGGTGGCGGGAATGCACTCCGTTACGGCACGCATAAAGCGCTTCGGGCGCCAGTGAAAGAGAAGCCCCACCGTGATGAACATCAGATTGTAAGTATTAAGGTCAAGCGCTGCCAGTGCGCCTTGCGGCGAGGTGCGGAACACGTCGACCAGATACCAGCACAACAGCGCGACAACCAAAATTGTGAGCAGCGGACTGTATTCCAGCCACTCGCCGGGCTTGCTCTTGGGCTCCAGGCTGGAGCGAATCGGTTCGTATTGGATGCCGTAGGATTCGGCGGTCCTGGCGTTCTCCGGCGAGGGCGTCGACAAGTAGGCGATCAGCACGGATAGCACGATCAGGATCACGGTCGTCGCAATACTTTGCCATAAGAAGAGAGTCTGGGTGAGCGGGATCAGGCCACTGATGTTGAATAACGAGGGCGGCATGGACGACTTCGTTGCCATCAGCATGGCGGCGGAAGAAGATAGCCCCATTGCCCAGACGGCTCCCAATCCAAGATAGGCAGCAGCGCCGGCAGCGCGGTAGTCCATGCCTTTGACGCGATGGGCCAGTTCGCGAACAAAGAGTCCACTGAAAATCAGGCTCAAGCCCCAGGAGATCAGCGACGTCAGCATGGAGAACAACGCCACCAGGGCAACGGCCTGCCGCGGCGTTTTTGGAATTCCGGCTAAGGCCCGGATGGCGCGATACACGATCGGAGTTGAGGCGACGACATATCCACCGATGATGATCATCACCATCTGCATGGTGAAAGGAACCAGGGTCCAGAAGTTCTTGCCACCCTGGATGGCGAGTTTGGCTGGGCTCTGGTGAAGCAACAGGCCGACACCGAAGACCACCACAATTCCCAGCAGCGCAAAAATCAGCGGCTCCGGAAACCACCGCTCACTCCAGTTGGCGAGCCCCAGGCCAAAGCGGACAAGGGGTTGTTCCTGAGTCGCCGCTTGCTTCTCTCGTGGCATGTGCATCTTCGATCCTTTCGGTGCGGCAGCGACAGCTGCCGAGCGGCGCTCGGCGGGACGGGCGAGGACGCCGTCTCTCCGATCTTCGCGTGGCTTGCCAGCCCTTTGCCGGAATACGCCCGCCATTGTAACGCATGTTTCGCACAAGGGAATTCATTTTGCCGGTTTCCGCAATGCGTGTAGGATGTTTTTGATTGGGCTGGCAGGATTGGCCACTACTTGCTGGCATTGGAGCGAGTCAATGAATACTTTCCCGGTTTTGTTGGGCGCGCTGTGCGTCTACGCCCTTGCCTACCGTTATTACAGTGCGTTCATTGCCGCGAAAGCCCTGGCGCTGGACGATCGCCGAATCACTCCGGGGCACACTTACGCGGACGGGCATAACTATGTCGCTTCACCACGATGGGTGCTCTTCGGACATCACTTCGCGGCCATCGCGGGAGCAGGGCCGCTGGTGGGGCCGACTCTGGCGGCGCAGTTCGGGTTTGCGCCGGGCTTCCTTTGGCTGCTGGTCGGCGCCGTCCTAGCCGGGTGTGTACAGGACTTCACCGTGCTGGTGGCTTCGATACGTCACCGCGGCCGCTCGTTAGCGGATATTGCCCGCACCGAAATCAGTCACTTTGCCGGACTGGTGGCGATGATCGCCGTGCTCTTTATTCTTCTGGTCACGCTCGCCGGCCTCGGCATCGTAGTGGTCAACGCGCTTTCCAACAGCCCTTGGGGAGTCTTCACCATCGGCATGACCATCCCCATCGCCGTCATCATGGGATTGTGGATGTTCAAGAGCCATGCCGGAAAGATTACGGTCACCGGCCCCAGTATCTTTGGCGTCGTGTTTTTGATCGGCAGCGTGATCGCCGGACACTGGGTGGCTCAGAGCGGAGCGGCATCGGCGCTTACGTTCACGCCCCACGAGATCACGATCCTCATGGCCATCTACGGCTTAGTGGCTTCGGTTCTCCCGGTGTGGCTGGTACTGGAACCGCGCGACTATCTTTCGACCTACGTTAAGCTGGGCACGATCGCCGCCCTGGTCGTCGGCGTCTTCGTGGTTCATCCCAACATCAAATTTCCGAACATCACGCAGTTCGTTCATGGCGGCGGGCCGATCATCAAAGGACCCCTGTACCCATTTCTCTTTGTGACCATTGCTTGCGGCGCGATCTCGGGCTTTCACTCACTGGTGTCTTCCGGCACCACACCGAAGATGCTGGATAAGGAAACTGACGCCCGCTTCATCGGATATGGCGCCATGATGGCGGAATCGCTGGTAGGTATGCTGGCTTTAATTGCAGCCTGCTCCATGTATCCGGGCGACTACTTTGCGATCAACACCACGCCAGCGGTCTTCAGCCACTTGGGCTTGACCACGGTCAATCTGGATATGTTCTCCCGCGAAGTTGGAGAAAAACTCGCGGGGCGGACGGGAGGCGCGGTCTCGCTGGCTGTCGGCATGGCGCAAATCTTCCGCGGCCTGCCCGGGATGGATCGTTTGATGGGTTACTGGTATCACTACGCCATTATGTTCGAGGCCCTTTTCATCCTGACTACGGTGGATACGGGAACCCGCGTGGCCCGTTACGTCCTGCAGGAACTTATGGGCAAAGTGCACAAGCCCTTCGGCAACAGCGCCTGGCTGCCGGGAAATCTGATCACCAGTTCCTTGGTGGTTCTGGGCTGGGGATACCTGATCTACACCGGAAATATTTCCACGATATGGCCGTTGTTCGGCACCGGGAACCAGTTGCTGGCGACCATCGCGCTAGCGGTGGTGACCACATTCCTCATTAACATGGGCAAGCAGAAATATGCCTGGATTACGGGAGTTCCGATGTGCTTCGTGGGTGTCACTACGGTCACGGCGGGAGTGCTGGGGATCAAGAACATTTTCTGGCCCTTGACCTCCAAGCCCGGTCAGGTATTTACCGGCTACCTGGATTCGATCCTCATGACCATCTTTATCGTGGGCGTGATTCTCGTCGTATTCGATGCGGTGCGACGTTGGATCAAGACGCTGAACGGCGAACCCGCGCCACAGGAGGCGTTCGGTACTCCGCTCACCGACGCCGGCGAAGTGAGGATGGGTTGCTGCTAGCTATTTCATAAATCGCTTTGGGAAGGGCGCGGCTTAGAGCCGTGCCTCCCAGAGCCAACAAAGACGCGGCCTTTGCAGATTGCTGAAGAACTCGTGGCGCGCGCCGCAGTCACCCTCAGCGGCTAAAGCCGTCGGTGGAAGCAAGCCAGTTATCGCAGCGGTGAACCGCTGCGCCACCCAAAAGCAAGAACAAAATTGAGTTTTTCCGCACTCTGTTTAGCACCTGAGGGATGGGGCAGCCTGCTCCTTCGGTGCATTATGAGATGACCATGAACGGAAGCTGTCACCGCAGGTGCGGCTCAGCTGTTCCCTGCCTCTTTCCACATGCTGGTTAGCTGGTGGATGGATTCGTCGCTGGCGTCACCCACGACAAAATAACGCAATTCATGCGCACTCCAGGATTCCACATGGAACTTGAGCACGTCCCTGGACGACTCCCCCGTCGAGAATGCATGGGCGAGATCCGGCTGGTCCCGGAAGACGAATACCGAAATGTGATGAGCGCCAATGTTGTAGATCAAGTGAGCGCCTGGTTCGTGATCGAGGTAGGTGAGCCGCCCGCCAACCAGGGTAAATGGGGAGCCTGCGAGTTCCGGAAGATTGAAACTGAACGGCACTTTGCCCTGAAACCAAGGCTTGACGGTATGCCGGTCGGAGGACACTACGTCCACCGGGGTGGAGGCGGCAAGGTTTGCAACATGGATATCGGTTAACTCTGAGAGTAACTGTCCCGACCGCGCCTGCTCCGACGAACGACTTAGAAATATTCCCGCAACCATGAGGACCATTACCGCCGCTGCCAGTAGGGGCGCCCATCCCCAGCGCCATGGGACTGGCCTGCGGGCGCCAACCTGATCTGCTATAACCTGGTCTGCTATCTTCCGCCGAAACTGCGGCGAGGGCGCGTAGCGCCGGGCCGCGAGCTTGGTGTCATGCTTCAGTCGCATCTGGCGCAGGGCTTGGGCGGCGCACGAGGAACACTCGCGCAGGTGCGCATCCATGGCGCGCATCTCTTCCTCGGAAAGCTCCGCGTCCACGTAGCGATCGATCTTTGGCTGCCAGATATCGCTAGCCATTGCTTGCCCCCTGCAACTCTTCCCGCATCGCGCGGCGAGCGCGATATAGGCGTGACATCACCGTGCCGATCGGGATCGCAACGGTCTCAGAAATTTCCCGATAGCTCATCTCTTCAACGTCCGAGAGCAGTAGCACTTCGCGGAAGATGACGGGCAGTTTCCCGAGCGCGGCCTGGATGGCTTCCTGGCTGGCGCGGCCCAGCAAGATCGATTCCGGCGTGTCCATTGTCGCAGATGCGACGGCCGTCTCCTCGTCGTCGCTCTCCAGCGGAACCGTCCGCGCCGCCTTCAGGCCGGTGCGTGACGTCAGGAATGCATTGCGCAAAATGCGGAAGATCCAGGCGCGGAAGTTTGTCCCTTGCTGAAAGGACGAGAAGCCCTTCAACGCCTTCAGGTAGGTTTCCTGGACGAGATCTTCCGCTTCTTCACGGCTGCCCGTCAACCAGCCCGCGAAGTTATAAAGCGAGTCGAAGAGCGGCATGGCCAACTCCTCAAAGCTCCCGGCGCTGGGTTCTCCCATGGACACGACGCCAACAGCTTAAACCAGAAAGGCGCCAACCAGCGCGTCCGTCAATCATTACCCGTAACTAAGTCGGGAGCACCAGCGATCCGACGGGCGGGGCCGGGGACGCTCAGCCGCCTATCGTGCAATAACGCATCCAGCGACCATTTGCCCGGCCCGTTAAGCAGCAGAAAAATTACCGTGACGATCTGAGCATAATCGGACCGGATTTCATGCAACACGGCCCACATCCCCACCTGGGGCGGCGCCGACGGCAGCGGCAATGGGTAGGTGCCGAGATAGAGCGAGATTTTTGTCGAGAGGATTGCCACAATCATCTCGATGATGAACGGAACCGCGATCAACCGGGTAAGGAGACCGGAAAGCAACAGCAAGCCGCCAACGATTTCGACGCAGGCGACAAAGTTTGCGGTAAAGGCGGGAATCGGCATGCCCAGTTTGGTGAAGCGCCCGATTCCCTGGTTCGTATATACAAACTTCAAGATCCCTTCCCACAGGAACACTCCTCCAGCCATGAGTCTCAGCAGCAGCGTGGACTTCGGCCCGGTAGTGGGCGGATTCATCAGCCAAGTCAATACTTTGTTCATATGCTCCTCCCTTTCGTAGAAGACAACTTTCAGCCGGGCGGCGTTTCGCCCGTGCAATGTTGCTAACTGGCGTAGGGTTGTTTTATTCCCGAAGGCTCTGGTTCTGTCGCCCACGCAGGCCTAAGAAGGAAAAAATGGTGGGAAGCGCAGGGCTCGAACCTGCGCCTTCATGCTTGTAAGTACTGGTCGCGCGAAGAAACAACACTTTAGCGTAGTTTGGATGGGATCAGATTCGCGAGTGAGGAGGCGGGTTTCAGACCGCACCATTTCAGACCGCAGCCTGAGACGCATTCCGCACCAGCGCCAGGGTGGTCAGATCGTTGAGCGCGGGAGCCGTCCGTGTGAACTGGCGAGTCGCCTGCAGCATGCTCAGGCACAGGTCATGCGCCTTGAGAACGGTCGCGTCCTGAAGATTTTGCTTTGCTCGCTCCAGCCCGAATTCCGCGTCCTCGCAGTCGGCATCCTCGCAGTTCGCTTCCACGAGCCCGCGTGAGACGACCACCAGAGCCGAGCCTGGCACAAGGTGGCAGGTCGCCGCACTCTGCGTCGTGTGCGAAAACAAGCCCAGCGGCAGCCCGGTTGCATCGAGCAGAGTGACTCCGGCGCGGTCTCGAAGCAGTCCCGGAGTGTGGCCCGCATTGGCGTAGCACACTGTCCCCAGATCCTCGTTATAGCAACCGATGAACGCAGGACAACTGCGAAGACCACCACGCAAAATCGTGCGGTTCATCTCATGGCACAGTTCGATCATGGCGGTGGTCTCGTTGAAGTCTTCTCCGGCGAAGAGAACGGGCGCAAGCGTTCGGAACTTTTTCTGCACGGCGATCAGGATTTCACGCGTGTCTGCCCGCAGGCCGGCAACGTCCAGCAGCACGAACAGCATGCGCGACCGCCCTACCCGCAAGAATTCATAGAAATCCCCAGCGATGCGTTGGCCGGTGTAGGCCGCGGCAATCTCGGCGTGACGCAGCAAGGGTACATCGCAATGGAGCGGATCGGTGAGAAGAGGTGCGCCGGCGCGCTTCTTGAACAGCGAACGCCAAAACCCCGTCGAGAGCGGCTTCGGTTCCCCAACATCAGCGCTTTGCGTCATCGCGCGGCTCCAGCAACACGGGTGCCAATCGCCTGAAAAAAGAGCGGCATCTGCTGCAAAACGAAACCGAGGCTTAGAGTCTGCACCTTCCAAGGATATCGGAAGATTAGGTTCGATGCTGGCTGGACTTTCGTGGAGAAGCCTAACTAACTGCCCGAGTTAGCCATCATGAGCGCGAACAGCGCGGGCAGATAGATAATCGTCGCCTGGAGCAAACGCCGAGCCGACGGTTTGGATGCGGCAGACGTTGCCAGCAGTTGCGGGTACGCCATTCTCAGGGACACGCGGAACAGCGCCGCGCCCATCAGGATCGCGCCGACCAAATACACGCGCCCCGCCATTCCCAGCGCAACCGGCAAAATACTCACCGGAATCAAGGCTCCGGAATAGGCCAAAATCCGCCATATCGTAGACTTCCCATCGGAATCCACCACCGGCAACATGCGAATGCCGCCTTGCGCATAGTCCTCGCGATAGAGCCATGCGATCGAAAGAAAATGCGGAAACTGCCAGACGAACATGATGGCAAAAAGAGTCAGAGTCTCGACTTCCAGCTTTCCGCGCGCCGCCGTCCACCCCAGCACCACCGGCATCGCTCCCGGAAACGCGCCCACAAATGTGCACACGGGAGAAACTTTCTTCAGCGGAGTGTAGGCCGCCAGATACACTAGCGCCGTCAAAAACACCAATAAACCAGTTAGTAAGTTGGCATAGATTGAGAGATAAGCGGAACCACCCAGCGTCAGCGCCAGTCCTACTATAGCCGCGTGGGCCGTGGACATCCTTCCCGCAGGCAAGGGACGCAGCGCGGTGCGCCGCATCCGCGCATCCACGCTCGCTTCGAGTACTTCATTCAGCGCCGCCGTTCCGCTCGAAACCAGGGCCACACCCAACAGGGCGTGGAACAAGCCCAGCGACCACGACGAAACCCCCAAGCGGTGCGCGCCAAAGAAGTAGCCGCACCACGCCGTAAGAACGATCAGAGTCGTAATGCGCGCCTTGGTAAGCTCGGCGTAATCGCGCAACCGAGAGACAAATGTTTGCAACATGGACCCCACACTCGCCCGTTTGCCCCTGCCGCCCTCATCCGGCGGTTTAACTCAAACCGGCATCGCCCCAATAAACTCCCCACGAGACATTGGATCAGCGAAAGTCAGAAGACAGCATTGGTACCGCGTCATCGGTTCAATGTCAAGTCAAAAACCTAAAGCGCCACCGAGTCTTGCTCTTCACGCTGCTCGCGTCGAACGCAATCTTCAAACGCAATCGTCAAACGCAGTGCCTTAAACGCAATCCTTGGCAACCAGCGCTGGCCGTTAGTGGTTGCCCGCAGGAGTGGAAGCACTGAAGGTCTCGGGCGGATCAAAATAACACCGATGCCAAAGGGCCGCGTCGGTCAACCTGCCCGCCTTCCATTGCTGAACCGTGGGCAGGGTTAGGGCAATCATGCCGCCATCGACTGAATCGAAAATCAACACCACTCCGGCGAGCTCCTGTGATTTTGCCGCCAGCTCCGCATAGTTCTTGTCGAGCAAAGACTTGGCGAACTCCAGTTTTGCTTGCGCACCGCTGTTTTCTTCGTTTTCATGGATCTTTTGCACCGAGATGATTTTCACGTTCTTGCCCCGAAGCGCATCCCAATCTCCCGGGAAGGGCGCAGTTTCCTCACGCGACACCAGAAACAGATCGACCGCAACCGGCGCGGCCTTCGTGCTGGCCAGCGGAACGTCCGAAATACCCTCCGGCATCTCCAGGCTGGTGCGCCAAATCCATCCCCGCGACAAGCCCGAAATCCGCACGTGAACCCAATCCGCATTGAAATCCAACATCTCAAATTCATCGTGCGCGGTCGCCAAAAACAAAGTCTTGGCCTCCAAACTGGGAGACGCAACTACTGGCGTCCCGGTTTTCTTTATGGCGACCAGATTCTTCGGATGCGCCTGGTTCTTGACCACTTCCTCCAAGCTCGCCACCTCCTCCCGCAACCTGGCTTCCGCTTGATCGGCAGCTCTGTTCTGCGGATTTCTCGTCTCCGCCCGTTGCTGACTGGACAGGCCCGGTTCCGATGAAGACGAGAACCGCCCGGTTTCCGGCGGCTGGGGCATCGGCGCCGAGATCGCGGGTTCCGCGATGCCCGCAACGCCCTTTTCCGGGGTTGCCGACCGCTTGCCGGACGCCGCCAGTGGAGCGGTCACCGGAAAACCTTCCCTGGAATTCCCGCTAGAACTGCCGCCCGAATTCGTCGCACCAGCGCTGCTCCCTAGCAGATCGGATAGCTGGTCAAGGAGGTCGGATTCGATCCGGCCATTCGAAGGCAGCAGTTGGTATCCCGAACGAGATGGAGTTGAATCCGTGTACCAGGCCGTCACCTTGCTGTTCACCCGTACCACCGATCCACCCGATGCCGTCGAACTCACCTGCACGGCAGATTGGTAATAAGCGCGCCGGTATTGGTTCAAAGGATGATCGCCCGGCAAGGCGAATCCTTCCAGCACCGGCAGCCGTCCACGCATGGAGGGTTGCAACTCCTTGAGCGCTTTTTCCACCGCGCTTTTCGACTGACTGTAGGTGCGTTCATACGGCCCTGCTTGCGGACTCGCTTGCGCGCGGCCGCTCTGCGCCGAAGCCGCTGGAAGCACGACCAGGAGAAATGCGGACAGCGCGGCGCGAAGGACTCGGCGAGCGCATGGCAGAGTAGCGGCTGGCAAACTAGCGATTGGCAAACCTCGCCCGGTCATGGCACCTGCTCCAACTGGTCGCGTTGAACCCATCCGTGTTGTCCGTCGCGGGTTTCGACCCCGTACCAGTAAGTCGTAGAAATTTGAATCAGGACTTCGACTCCGGGCTCCAGAGATTTCAGCGTGCTTGCGGTGTGGAACGGAGCAGACTTGAGCGCAGCTCCAGGCTTCTTGACGAGCCGTTCCACCTGACTGCGCAGCTCGGCAACGCGTTGGTCCAGCGATTGAGCGGGCAGGTCGTACGCCGCCGCTTGGCCGCGCGTAGCTCCCATCGGGCTCTCGCCATGCGTGTTTTCGATGGGCGTCTCCGGCGGCGGAGTGCTCAACACAACCGTGTCACTGCCCAGGCCGAAGTTTTCCTTCGCCAAGCGATCCTGTTTCGCTCGCAAAGCCTCGGCGTTTTCCTTTTTCATCAGTTCGACCGCGTCCAGGCGTTCGCGGATGTCCTTGTACTCCTCGCTTTCCACCGAGCCGTTCGAGAGATGGACAGTGTGCCGTAAATCCTCCACAAACATAGCGTCAATGCGCAGCACGGTATTTTCGAAGCCCTGTACCTGCACCACGTAGCGCACGGCGAGCGTCCCCAGATCGCTGCTGTTTTTGAAATTCCGCGGATCGAGCGCGTGCTTCCGCACCTTGTAGAAAACCTTGCCGCCCTCCGTCCATTGCGGAAAAACCGGCGTCGACGCGGCCGCGACCGCTCCCTTGACGTACTCGTCTTTGTCGTATTCCTTGGTTCCCCGGATAATTGTGTTCTGCGCCACGTCTTCCACCACCTGCGCCACTTCGGGCTCCGGCAGCGGAATACTGAGGATCAGGCCCTCGCCATACGCGAGAACATTTTTTTCACGGCCGTACAAGGGGATTGCCGCCGCTGTGAGCAGAAGAAATACTGCGGTCATCCGCAGATCAAACGCAGATCGATGAAACCTAACCCCGTGTAACGCAACCCAACGAACCAGCCCCTTACCGCGAAAACTCTTGTCCCACATCACGACTAGCTCCGGTATTCCCGATGCAAGAGTCTCTTACGCTGGGTTCATCGCTGTCAACTGGAGTCGCGAGCACTCTACTTGCCGTTTCTCCGATCACGCTCGGGGCGGCATGTCAAAAGATTGTAAAAAAAATCTTACAAATCCCTTGCACTTCGTTTCTGACGGTAGTACTATTCCGCGGCTGTGGGGTGGTAGGGTAACCAGACCACCAACCGTAAACCTGTTGGGTCGGGCGCAGCAGCTACTAAGCCGTGGCCTTTATGCTTAGTCGCTCCCAGCGCACTCTGGTTTGAGTGTAGTGGGGACTTCCGTTTTTGCAAGAAAACTTGTGAGCTTAGTTGAGGAGTGCAGCCATGCGTATGTGGGCGCAGTCTTATCTCTGTCAGAAGCCGCAGCGGGTAAGTTCCGTCTTCGCCGCTGCATTCGCGTTAGTGTTTCTGCTCTTGGGCGCCAGCCAGCCGGCGAGCGCGTTACCAGCCTTCGCTAGGAAGTATGGGCTACGTTGCTCGGCTTGCCACGAGTCGTGGCCCGCCTTGAACAACTTCGGGCTGAAGTTCCGAGACAATGGCTATCAGTTGATGAACGATCGGGATGCTCCAATCTGGCAGAATCCCGGCTACTGGCCGGTGACGTTCCGTATCACGCCGATCTGGCACCGGGTGAGCAGCCTGAACCAGGTGGACACATACAACAGCAGCGGGATGTCAGGTTCGACGACGCAACGCATAACGTCGTCCGGCTTTGACCTGAGCGGGCTCGACTTCCATACCGGTGGAACTCTGGAAAAGAACTTCTCGTTCTATGTGCTTCCGTCGTCGGATTCCACCGGATCGTTTCATTTTGAGAGCGTCAATGCGCGCCTGGATAACATCGGGGGCAGCCCTTGGTTCAACATCAAGCTGGGTAAATTCGAGCTCAACAACCTGCTTTCTGAAAAGCGCACCCTATGGCTCACCGGTAACGGCGGTATCTATCAGACCTATCACTTCATCCCGGTGAATGACGGAAACACGTTCGGGCAAATGGGGGACAACCAGCTCGGCGTGGAGTACATGGGACACTCGGTGGACGATCGGACGCGCATTTCCGCTGCCCTGCTCAGTTCGAACGATGGGAGCGTGGGCCTGATTACCGGAGCCAACTCCTATAGCGGATTCTTTACCTTCGACCAGGCGCTTGATGCGGGCAAGTTGGGGACGGAGCGTTTAGGGGCCTACGCTTTTGTAGGACAGGCGGCGACGTACTATCTGACTTCTGGCGGGGTGCCCATCCCTGGTTCGGGAATTGGCAACAAGAGCTTCAGTCGTGTGGGCTTTTACGGGCAGTTCTACCTCGGTCCCCACTTTGACCTCAACGTGGTCACACAGCACGGGTCGGATAACGCATGGTTCGGGCAGGGTTATGGCAGCGCAATAGCCTCGGATGGCAATGGAACTGCCACCTGCACGAGTACCGCCGGCGCCCCCGGTTGCCCTCCAAACAATACGCCGGGATCAATTCTTCCGCCGGGATCGCGGGCGCCTACCTGGAACGGCTACACCTTCGAAGCTCGCTACGTATATAGTCCGCAGCTGATCTTCAAGGCCGTCTTTGAGGCGGAACGAATGTCGCAGCAAGCAATTCCTGGGACCCCGTCCAACCTGGGAAACATCAACAACTATTCGATCGGCTACCGCTACAACCCGTTTATGACCAGCCGGGCCGGCTTTGCCTATTTCGGCGAATTCAACTTGTTCCACCAGGACCTTAGCGGTCCTCTTAACTCGTCTGGCAATCCCACCAACATAAACACCAGTGAATTGCTGTTCGGATTTGACTTTGACTTCTAGAGAGGGGGATGACTATGAATACCAACTTATTCAAGTGGTCGCTGTTATTGAGCGTGGTTGTCGCTCTCTGTCTCTCCGCTGCCTCGTACGCGCAACTCACCACGTATCAGCAGCAGGAGTGGTTGCATTCGCCGGCGGCGTCCAGCCACATTGGCAACCTTACCGGCGCCGCCCCCGCCGCCGCCATGCCGTATCGGCGGTACTGCGTCGGCTGTCACGGCCCTCTCGGGGATGGCAACGGGGAGAACATGCAATGGATCAACCCCAAGCCGCGTGACTTCCAACTCGCGATTTTCAAATGCCGATCCACTCCCACTGGGACGTTGCCCACGGACCAGGATTTGTATGACAGCATCAGCCGTGGCTTGGATCGCTCCAATATGCCGTCGTGGAATGCATTGACCAAGCAGGAGCGGGCCGACCTGGTGGCTTGGATCAAACATTTTTCGCCGCGCTGGCAGAATGAAAAAGCTGGAACGCCCATCCAGATCCCTCCAGCGCCGGAAATCACTCCGGACAGGGTCAAGACTGGTCAAGAAGTGTTCCGGAAGATGGAATGCTGGAAGTGCCACGGCGTCGAGGGCATGGCCAATGGGCCTTCCTCCTCAACCCTTACCGATGACCTTGGGCGGCCTATTTCTCCGTTCAACTTCACCGACGGCTCGCGACCGCTGTGCGGAAACACGGATACGGATCTTTACAAGATTTTCATGACCGGCTTGGACGGTACGCCCATGCCGTCATTTTCAGACAACATTAAACCGGAGGAGGCGTGGGACTTGGTGTTTTATCTGCGCTCGCTGCAGCCGCACAACGCCTACAACGCCAAAGAAAGGGAGATTGCCAAACAACTGGGGTTGAAACCGGTGAATCCAAATGCACCAGCACAGTGATTGGGAGGGTAGCCCTTCCGGACTTAGGAGAAAAACCATGAAGCATCAGCGCAACCGTGGGTGGTATGCGATCTTAGCCACTCTAGTGTTGGTCGGTCTTGGATCGTTAACGATTAGCCACAAGGTGAGTGCGGCCGGTGAGGGCAAGATTACCGGCACCGTCAAGCTCGACGGCATGGCCCCGCACATGAAGGGTATCGAGATGTCAAAGGACCCTGTCTGCGACAAGGCACACGCGAGCAACCCCGCTCATTCGGAGAATGTCGTGGTCGGCAAGGGTGGCGGTTTGGAGAATGTTGTTCTCTATATTTCCGAAGGTTTGAGCGCCAGTGAACTCAGCATGAAACCCACTCAAGTTCCCGTATTCGACCAGAAGAACTGTATGTACACTCCCCACGTGCTGGCGATGAACGTAGGCCAGGAATTCAAAGTGCAGACCAGCGACCCGACGGCCCACAATATCCACCCGGAACCCAATCCTCTTACCGGCAATATTCCATGGAACCAGTCGCAACCGCCAGGGGCTGCGCCGGTGGTTAAGAGTTGGAAAACTCCAGAAATGATCCACGTCAAGTGCAATATCCATCCGTGGATGAGTGGCTGGTTCGCGGTGGTAAAGGGTCCGTACGCAACTACGGATGAGAATGGTTCCTACACGATCCAGAATGTGCCTGCTGGAAATTACACGGTGACGGCGTGGCAGGAAACCTACGGTACGCAGACCCAGAAGGTGACGGTAGGAGCGGGGGCAGCGGCAACCGCTAATTTCACGTTCAAGGCGAAGTGAGAATTCTCGGGTAAAAAATCAATCCGAGAGCTGGCCAATCCGCCCGTTTCCGACACTCCGCAAAGGAGCGGGCGCATGGCATAGGAGGGTACATGGAAACGGCAATCGGAGTATTTGCTTCGCGTGATCAGGCGGAGGGAGCGGTCAAGGAGTTGCGGGAGCGCGGCGTTCCGGAAGAATCCATCGTTTTCTTAACGCGCTCGGAAAGCGAAGCCAAAACCATCGCGAAGGAGCTCGGCGCATTTGTGGGAGGCTTCGTGGGGGGAGCTGCCGGGTTGACCACCGGGGTGGTCGCAGCAACGCTGCTTCTTCCCGGGATCGGGACGGTATTCGCGCTAGGGATCGGCGCTGCCGCGCTGCTCACAGGCGCAGGTGCGGGCGCGGGTGCGGGCTCCGCCGCCGGATCGGCGGCAACACACGAGGCGGACGCGCCGCAGCCTACAGCGGCTGAAAAGTCCTCTGAGGACGTGGCCTTCTTCCGGGAAGTACTCAAAGAAGGGCGTTCGCTGATTGTGGTTCGGACAGAGTCAAAGGAACTTGCGACTTCAGCGTGCGCCGTTCTTGACCGGCTGGGCATCGGAATGGAAGGAAAGACCCCGGTCAAGATGCAAACCGCCACCCGGCAGGTGGGCCAAGTAACCGTCGTTGACATCAGCGGAAGAATTACGCTGGGCGAGGGAAATGTCATTCTCCGCGAGATTGTTCGAGATCTGGCGGAAAAAGGCGCCAAGGCGATCGTGCTGAACCTGGGCGAAGTTCAGTACGTCGACAGTTCTGGTATCGGAGAGTTGGTCAAGGCTCACACCACGATTCGGAACCAGGGTGGGCAATTGAAACTCACCAATCTGAACAAGCGAGTACATGATTTGTTCGAACTGACCCGGCTGTCTGCCGTTTTCGATATTCAAAAGGACGAGACGAGCGCGATCAAATCCTTTGCCGGACCGTCACAAGGAGTGGCATAGCGCATCAGTTTCGCGGGGCGTTTATCGTGAGGTCCGTCGCGGGGAGGGCGAGCCTCCCTGAAACGGACTCATGAAGACAAGCTGAAATCGGTCAAGGCGAGGATATCATGGCGAAATTTTTTGCGGTCACCATTATCGTAATCGCGATCCTTTCCGCGATTCCCATCCTGCGACACACCTGGGTGGCGCCGGAGGATATCTCGACTCATGGAGCTCTGATCGATGAGCAGATGTCAGAGACCATGGCGGAAGCCGGAATCTCCTTTCTTGCCGCACAGTTCGTTTTGGCGATTTTCATCTGGAAGTTCTCCAACCCTGGCCCCAACGCAAAGACTAAGAATTTTCCCGGCGGCGCCAAGGGTTTGGTGATTGCTGCCGTTCTGGTCGTAGGCATCGAAGTTCTGGCCCTCGGAATCTTCGGGGTCAAGGCATGGGCCAACGTGTATCTCACCCCGCCGTCGGCCAACGCCATGCCCATCCAAGTCCAAGCCGGGCAGTTTGCTTTTTATTTCCGTTACCCCGGTCCGGATGGAACCTTCGGCCCGCTGCACCCAGAGCTCATTAATGAAAGCACGCAGAATTTCTATGGTCTCGACCTCGACCATGATCAGGATTCCAAAGACGACATTGTGACCGCCGAGATGGCGATTCCGGTGAACAAGGAAATCCATCTGCTCATGCATGCGAAGGATGTTGGACATTCCTTTTTTGTGCGGGAGTTGCGGGTGCAACAGGATTTCGTTCCCGGACTGGATGTCTCTCTACACTTCACGGCAACTAAGGTCGGCAAATACGAAATCGTCTGTACACAGCTTTGTGGCCTGGGACATTACAACATGAAGGCATACCTGGACGTCATGTCGCAGCAGGACTTCGATGACTGGATAAAGAAAGAAGCGGCAATGCAGTAGCTCTTCCGGTCCGCGATCGCGCACGAATGGATCACGGCAAATCTTTTGAGGTGAGGATATGCACGACGTAGCAGCGCACGCGGCGCACCACGCTCCTCCGACAAGTTTCATTCGGAAGCACGTCTTCAGTCTGGATCATAAGGTGATCGGCAAGCAGTATTACGCTTTGGCGCTGGTCGCCGCTCTTACCGGAATGGTGCTTTCCTGGTTCATGCGCATCCACCTGGCGTGGAACAATGCCGCGATCCCCGGCCTGCAATTGCTTTCGAAAACCGGTGCTCCGGGCGGGTTGATGACCCCGGAGTATTACCTGCAACTGATGACCATGCATGGCACCATCATGGTTTTTTTTGTGCTCACGACCGCTCCTTTCGCGGCCTTCGGTAATTTCTTCCTGCCCATCCAGGTCGGCGCCGAGGACATGCCCTTCCCGCGATTCAACATGATGTCGTTCTGGGTCACGTTCACGGCTTTTCTGGTCCTCATGTCGTCGTTCGTGCTCGGCGATGGACCCACGCTGGGTGGCTGGACCCAATATGCGCCCCTCAATGCGGTGGGTTCGGTTGCGGGCCCTGGGCAAGGCCTGGGTGTGGTGCTTTGGGCAACTTCCATTGGGCTGTTTTGTGTTGGCCAGTTGCTGGGCTCACTAAACTTCATCACCACCACGCTTGATCTCCGGGTCAAAGGCATGAGCCTCCTGCGCCTCCCGCTCAGCGCATGGGCATGGTTCATTACCTCATGCATGGGGCTGACAGCATTTGCCGTGTTAATGCCGGCATGTATCCTCGTTATTCTGGATCACGTGGCCGGGACCAGCTTCTTTGTCGCATCGAATCTGGTGATCAATGACCAGGTGCAGCCGCACTCGGGCGGATCGACTCTGCTCTGGCAGCACTTGTTCTGGTTCTTCGGACATCCCGAAGTCTACATCGCAATCGTGCCCGGTATCGGCATCGTCTCCCACATCCTGGTTACCAATATGCGCAAGCCGATGCTGAGCCATCGAACCCTGATCTATTCCATGGGCGCACTTGCCGTCCTTAGCTACATGGTCTATGGGCATCACATGTTTGTCAGCGGGATGAACCCGTTCTCCTCGCTGGCGTTCTCTTTCCCCACGCTGGTCATCACCATCCCGTCCACCGTCATCGTGCTGATCCAGGTCTTCAGCCTTTACGGTTCAAAGCTGCGTATTAACTCGGCGTCCCTGTTTTCCTTGGGCTTTATTTCGATGTTCGTCGCCGGAGGCGTGAGCGGTTTCTTCCTGGCTCAGCCATCGATCGATATCATGCTCCATGCGACTTACTTTGTGGTGGGCCATTTTCACATGGTGATGGGCGTCGCGGCCATGTTCGGCATCTTCGCGGGAACTTACTTCTGGTTCCCCAAGATGACCGGACGAATGATGAACGAGACTCTAGGAAAAATTCATTTCTGGCTCAGCTTCGTGGGCGCCTATTGCATCTTTATGCCTTTCCATTACTTGGGCATGGCCGGAAATGTGCGCCGCTACTCGACGTTCACGGATGACTTTCTGCAGCCTCTGATCCCTGTGCATCGGTTCATCACCGTCGCTGCTTTGATTACCGGCGCAGCCCAGCTTATTTTTCTTTATAACCTGATTCACAGCCGGTTCTGGGGCAAGCCGGCGCCGGATAATCCGTGGGAGGCCACTTCGCTGGAGTGGAGCGCGGCTACGCCTCCGCCTTTCGACAATTTCGGCGGTAAGCATCCGGTGGTTTACCACGATCCCTATCAATACGGAGTGCAGAGTTCGGTCGGCGACTATGTGATGCAGGCTTCGCCGGAGCAAGTTAAGACGGAGCACGATGAGAAGTAACTCGCAAAGATAACTCGTAAACAGGCATCTGAGGGGAGTTTCGTTGGTTATGGCAACTACAACACATCAACCGCTGCAAATCGATCCGCACCGTTTGCCCGATGAAGGGCACTCGGGAAACGGCGGTTGGAGAAACCTGGTTCCGGCGGATGGTGACCTGCGTGTGGCACTGGACTACTCGCCGCCAGCGTCTTCGACCGGCATTTGGGTAGTGCTTTTCGCCATTACGATGATGTTTGCCGCGTTCACCAGCGCACTGATCGTTCGTAAAGGTTCATCGCTCGACTGGAAGACCTTCGCGCTGCCGTCGATCCTCTACTTCAACACTTTTTTGCTCCTGGCCAGCAGCGTGGCCCTGGAAGTGTCGCGTCGCCGCGTCGCCGCTTTCATGGGCGGCATGAAAAGTCAGGTTGAGGACCCGGCACGCTGGCTCTACATAACCTTATTCCTCGGCCTGCTTTTTGTGGGCGGTCAGTATGTCGCGTGGTCGCAACTGCGGGCCGAGGGGGTCTATCTGGCCACCAATCCAAGCAGTTCTTTTTTCTATTTGCTTACGGCTATACATGCGCTACACGTGCTGGGCGGGTTGGGTGGACTGATCTATGTGATTCGCAACCTGAGTAAGTCGGTCCTACGGAGGAGTCAGCTAGTTGCGACCGCGCGTTACTGGCATTTCATGGGCATTCTTTGGCTGTACCTGCTGTTGCTGCTTTGGATGAAACTTTAATTGACTCGATATTTAGGAGGCGCCGTGAGCCAAGCGGATTTGACCATGGAAGGGCACACCACAGCTCTTACTGTAGGACCGGCGTTTTCGATTCCTACAAAAAAGCTGGCGATGTGGCTGTTCATTATCGCCGACACCATGACGTTTGCCGCGTGTCTGGTGGCCTATGGATTTCTGCGCAATGGGACTCCCAACTGGCCCAGACCGTTCCCCGGCATCACCAACGTCGCCCTGATGACCTTCATTCTTCTGACCAGCAGCTTGACCATGCTGATCGGACTGCGCTCCGCGCGGGCGGGGGACAAAGCCGGAGCTTTCCGTTGGACCATGATTACCGCGGCTCTGGGTATTGGTTTCGCTCTGTTGCACATTCGGGAATGGGCGGAACTCATTGACCAAGGCATGACGCTCTTCAAGAATCCGTGGGGAACCGCATTGTTCGGGGCGTCATTTTTCAGCATCACGGGCTTGCATCTCACGCACGTCACCTGCGGCGTAATCGCCCTAATCGTCGTGGGTGTGCGCTACAAGGGCGGCCGCTACAATGCCGATGACATCGAGGTTCTGGGCCTTTACTGGCACTTCGTGGATCTGGTTTGGATGTTCGTCGTACCGTTGGTCTACCTTTTGAATCTCGCCCACTAGATCAGGAAGCTTGGGAGCAGAATGCTATGACAACCGCGGAAGCGCATAAGAGTGACGGAATCGGCAAAGATCTGGTCGTCTATGTTTGCCTGTTGGCTCTGGCCGGCTTGCAATTCGTAATTGCCTATCAGAAGATCGATGCATCGCAGATGTTCTGGCGCATGCTGACCGTCTCCTGCGTCGAGGCGGGGCTGGCAATGCTGTTCTTCATGCATCTTTGGGCGGAAAAGCGGACCTTTCTGTGGTTTGTCCTCATCTTTACGATTTCTGTCCTGCTGGGGATGCAATATGGGTGGACCGACGCCTTTCGGATGCTGGTCGGCGCGCCATTTTCAAGATGACTTATGCAAGGGAACGGCGGATGGAGATAGCGATGTTAGGCAAAAAGTTACGAAGAGAGTTACGAGCAAAGTTGCGGGTCGAGAGACCGTTCCTGCTGGTTGGTATTGCGCTGGTTGCGCTGGTCATGCTCTCCGCTCCGCTCCCGGCCTTCTCCCAGAGTTGCGCGCTCTGCTATACGCAGGCGGCCTCCGCCGGCGCTCGAATGATTGAGGCCTTGCGCAGTGGAATTCTGATTCTTATCGTCCCTCCAACCCTGATGTCGGTTGGCATGATTTTTATTGTTTATCGCAAACGCAATCAGTTCAGGCAGGCCGCCGACGCACCTGACTCTGACCGCAATTGGTAGAGTTTGGGTGCCCCCACGCTTCAGCGTGATCTAGTCCCAATGCTTCTGGGAGAGCCCTATCCAGCCTTCTTCGCCGGTATCCAGTAGACCTCTTCTTTGAAGTTCTCTTTTTGAAATCCGATACGTTTCAAGATGCCCTTGCCGTGCTCGATCATCTCCGGATGCCCGCATAGATACGCAATGCTGTTGGCCGCCGCGCATCCCCAGTGATCGGCATACTTGCGTATCAACTCATCCACGCGGCCGACTTCGCCCTTCCAATTCGCATCTTCCCAGGGGCGGCTGATGGTAGGCACGTAGGTGAACCAGGGCGCCTCCTCGGCAAACTTCTCCAACTCCTCGCGGTAACCGAACTCCCAGGAGCGGCTGGCGCCGTGCAGCAGAAACAGGCTGTGATCGCCGGTGAAGCTGCCTTTCTTCCAGTCCGCAAACAGGGTCCGCACGTAACTGACGAACGGCGCCACTCCGGTCACGGTGCTGACCATGAAGTGCTTCTTGCGCGCGGGCTGGGAAGTTTCCAAGGTAAAAAGGCCCTTGGCCACCTTGCGCATGAGCACCTCGTCCCCGGGCAGAAGATCGTGCAGGGGCGGGGTGGTCAGGCCTTCCGGTACCAATTCGAAAAAGAATTCGAGTTCCCTTTCGTAGGGCGAAGAGGCGATCGAGTAGGCCCGCTCCACGCGGCGCGTGTCACGCTCGACGCCGAGGGTGGCGTACTGCCCCGCCGTGAACCGGAATTCGGCCCCTGGATCAATGCTAATCATCCAGAGGTCGGGCGCGAAATCGACGCGCCTGGTAATACGGGCCCGGTAATGCTTGTCATCCATGGTTCGGTTGCCTTTCATTCAGAAGCGGCGCTCCGGGGCTGCGAAAACTCGATGGTGGCGACGGTGCAAGTAACTGTGGGGCGCGTCCAGCGCCAGAGTAACACGTACCTGCACATTTAATTTCCCCTCTTGTTTCGATATAGGGCAGTGGGAAAAAGATTCCGGCGTTGGCCGCGGATGTTTCAATGGCGGCCAGGATTCTTGTCCGATCACGCATCCCGGTGTGACAGGGACCACGATGGTGGCGCACTTACTGATTTCGGAAGGTTTGCTATTCTTCGAAAAGCACACCAAGAAGTCGCGCTAGCTCGGCCTTCTCCTGAGTTCGACTGGTATTGTCGGGAGTATCCTCGGTGAGCTGTGCGAGTTCGTGGGCCAGGATGCGCTCGGCGGTGTGCTGAGGAAGGTAGATTGCGTTGCGCGAAGGAGTCAGCTTCCAACTCTTGTTGTCGTCGCGGCGTCTCAGCGACCATCGTTGCCGTTGCGACCGTTTGTGCACCTCCGTCTGACCTGCCGCGAGTGAAGCCAGTTCATCGATCTTCACCTCGACCCAACCCTGGTTTCCTGTGATATGCACCTTATCTACTTCGAAATGGTCGAACACAAGCAAGGGTTGAGCCGACTTGAAGAGGTCGCGCCCGCGAAGCATCTCCTCCGAATCGTTACATGCTTGCAAGAAGGCCGTGCTCACCTGATGAGGTTTGGGCCGAGCGTAACTCACGACCGCAACATGAGATAATTCCGCGTGCACTGGATGATCCTCTGCTAGCGTCGCGGAGAATGCGAGGTCATTGGAGGAATCTTCCGATGTATCAGGCCCTGGGACGTCAGCAGGCGTTTCGCGCGGGTTCGTTTTGCCCAAGACCGTGGGCTTCCAACTCGCAGTCCGAATCGGGGTGGAGAGCGCGCGTTGCGGAGCCGGCTTGACGTAACGAAAGAAGCGAGGCTGTCCTCGCTGTTTCCAATACGGCGCATCGTACGAATCGATACCGGGGCCGGAATGCAGCACGCTGAAAAAGGAATGCTGAACGGGATTGACCACAATCCCAGCATGTCCGCGCCAGACGGCTAAGTCGCCCGGTTGCGGACTTGCGACTCGTCGAAATTCGTCGATCCCTGCGTAAAGGTCCGAAGAGCTCGCGTATTCGTAAGGGAAACCGGCGCGCTCATAGAGTCCATGGACAAAATGGGAGCAATCGGCGGAGAAATCCGCATGGCGATGCCGGGAATCCAGCGCGACTCCCAGAATCGTCAAACCCTCACTCAGAGTCAGCGGCCGAAACCCAATCGGCTTCTGCTGCTGCAGGGCGGGAGTCTCGCGAGTAACTCTGTACACTCCGTTGGAGTTTGCCCCCTTCTCTTGCGCTAACGCGACACGGGCAGCGGTCACGTAGAGCAGGAGTAATAGCAGGACACCTTTGGCAGAGAGCCGCATAGTCCGTCTTATAGCGCACCTTCATAAGGCGGTACAGGTCACAGGGGTGCTGCCGGGTTTGCGACAAGTGTCCTACTCGGATATGCACCCTAGGATCACGCAACAACATCCTAAAGATTGCACAGCGACTGACAACATTTTGTCATAGAGATCCACATTGACAAATTTTGACACTCCACGCTGCAGCGTGTACCACAGGACCCTCTTTTCAAGCACAGCCAGCGCAAACGATTCCTTTGGAATCTTAGGGTTGAAGTGGGATGGAACTTTGGTCACCTGGCGGAAGGCTGGACCCTCAAGTGCAACTGGATGAATAGTTTCGTGGCTGCGTCGTACCTCGGAGGGGGGATCCGAACAAATGCAGAGGCAGAAGGGCTTTTCGCTGATCGAGTTGCTGATTGTGGTGGCGATCATCCTGATTATAGCGGCGATTGCTATCCCGAACCTGCTACGGGCGCGCATTGCGGCGAACGAGGCGTCCGCAGCGGCGTCGATTCGCACCATCAACACAGCAATGATTTCATACAACTCAAGTTACCCGACGGTGGGCTTTGCGGCCAACCTGACCGCGCTGACGGGCACCTGCACCGGTGCCGTCGTGCCCACATCGACTAGCGCTTGCTTAATCGATACGACGCTGGCAGCGGGTACCAAGAGCGGCTATAAGTTCACTGTGGCGGGCACGTCCGGCGGCTATGCTGCTTGGGCAACCCCGGTGACTGTGAACACTACGGGCGTGCGCGGGTTCTGCTCGGTCGCGGATGCTGTGGTGCGAACTACCACCGCTTTGGCCTCCACTTGCGCCGGAAGCGAGACCGCGCTGCAGTAAGTTGGACTTGGCAAAGTAACTTGTAAGGGTACAAGGCCGAAAGACGGACTAACCCTTTCCGGCATCCGTGATACCGACCACGATAACATACGCAATTCGTATCGTGCCGGCGGGGGCAACGTTCAACTTTGGCTTTGCCATGTCTCCCTTTCTCCAATTCCAATACGGAGAAAGTCTGGAAACCAGCGATAACAACGTTGCGGGTACTCGACTTCTAAGAACGTGGCGGCGAGTGGTAAAAGGTGCGAAGAAGCAGGGTTTTTCCCGGGGCTTATCCGGGGTAGAGTTTCATAGCGCTCCAACAAAGCGCGAAAGCCGCAAAACGCGGAGCACCGGCCCTCAGCGTGGAAAAGTGCTTGCCCCTCAGCCGTCCAATCCTGCTCGGCGGTACAACATGGCCATTGGATTGGCGGGCCCGTAACCCTTCCCAATCGCGAGGCCGGCACGGATGGCCGCGGTGATGAAATCCTTAGCGGCCGTCACGCTTTCTAGAACTGTTTTCTTGTGGGCCAGATTCGCCGCAATCGCCGAAGCGAAGATGCAACCGGTACCGTGCGTGTTCCTGGTGTCGATACGCTCAGCGCGAAACTCAGTGAATTCACGGCCGTCGTAAAGGACGTCGGCGGCTATGTTTTCCAGATGACCACCCTTGACGACGACATTTTCCGGTCCAAGGTCGCGGATCGCGCGGGCAGCTTCTTTCATTTGTGCAAGAGTTTTGATTTCGCGCCCGGTGAGCGCCGCGGCTTCATGCAGGTTGGGGGTGACCACGGCGGCTAGCGGCAGCAATTTGGTCTTGAGAGCTGCGATGGCATCGGGTTTCAGCAGTGGAGCGCCACTTTTGGCGATCATCACCGGGTCCGCGACCAGCGGTCCTAACTTGAGGCCGGCGATTGTGGCTGCGACCGCGTCGATGATTGCGGTGCTTGAGAGCATTCCGGTTTTTACCGCATCGCACCCGATGTCACTTACGCAGGCTTCGATCTGCTTCACCACAAATTTCGGCTCGATCTCCAAAACGCCATAGACCCCGGTCGTGTTCTGTGCCGTGAGAGCGGTAATTGCAGTCATGCCAAAGGTGCCTAGGGCCGAGACCGTTTTCAGGTCAGCCTGAATCCCGGCCCCACCGCCGGAATCGGACCCTGCGATGATTAGAACGCGAGGAATCATCATCACTCACCTGCCTTCCCGTTGCCAGCCATCCCGTTGCGACTTGGCGCGCCCGTCATATCGACCATCGTTCCATCTTCCAGGCCATCTCCCAAAACTGCCACTCATAGCGGCTGCTGGTGAGAAACGCGGCCTCCAGTTTCTGCAATTCGCGCTCGGGCAGACCCGCAGCGAGATTGTCGAGCAGGTCACGGCACCACTGGGCCAGGTCGGCAAATTCTCTGGAGCTGTACATCTCGATCCACTTTGCATAACGTTTGTCGCTGGAGGCGGGTTGCGCGGCCAGGCGCTGGCCGATTTCGCTGAAAGCCCACATGCACGGTAACAACGCTGCAGCCAACTCGGCGAAATCGCCACTTGCCGCTACTCGCAACAAGAAATCGGCGTAGCCCCGAGTGGTGGGCGCAGGGAGTTCTTGTTCGAGTTCCTCGCGGCTGATCCCGAACTCGGCGGCGTAGGCTCGGTGGAGGTTCATCTCGGTTTCCACGGTTTCCTTGAGCAACGTGGCGAAACGGTTCATCGTCTCCAGGTCCGGACTGCGGGCGGCGGCCAGAGCCAGAAGACGCGCGTACTCGATGAGGAACACATAATCCTGTCGCAGCCAGAACTTGAATCTCTCCAGACTTAGCGTTCCATCGCCAATGCCCCGTACAAACGGGTGTTGGTGTTGTGCCTCCCAAACTCCAGCCGCTTTTTGGCGCAGCCGCTCGGTGAATCGCTCTGCCATAGGTTCTCGCAACTCTCATCTTACTCGCGCACTTCAAGCGCGGCAGGACTTCCAAGCTGCTCGACTTCGGCGCGTCCTGACCGTAGTCACAGGCCTTCGTGTGCTTGGTCACAGTGCCAGGTGTTCCATCGCGCGTATCCTTAAAAAGTAGGAAATTCCATGTTCTCTCATCGGTACGAGATCATCTGGGAACAGGTCTCGGAGCTTTCTGGCACAGGCGCGGGACCTCTAGACTCGCTCCGGCCCATGGTGGCATCCGACCACGCGCGTATCTTTTGGAGCGAAGGATTCGGGCTGGGGGGTGAGCTGGATCAAGCCATCATTGCCCGTTCTGCCGAAGTCAAAGCGGCTCTTTACGGTGGGCGAGTCTTTGTCATTGTTCCGATCTATGTGACCAGCATCTGCGAGGAGCAGTGTGTCTATTGTGGCTCTGGGAGGCACGGCTGAAGCCGTGCCCTTCCCAAAACGATTTGTGAGATAGCTTCTAGATTCCTAGCAGAGAACGCGGCGCTTTCAATCACAACACGAGCTGAGGCTAGTTGTGCGGCCCGTGTAGGGCGAACAACATGCCGATCATCGCGAGTTGGGACAAACTGACGTCCAAGGCGAAGCAGGCGGTGCAAGCCGCCAACTATCTGGCCTCCAAGCGCGGCAACCCCGAGCTAATGCCCCTCCATCTGCTCGCCAGCCTCCTGGCGGACCGCGAAGGCACGGTGGTACCGGTGCTGAGCAAGATTGGCGTCGACAACCAGGCAGCGCTGGCGGAGGCACGGCGCCAGATCGACCGCCTGCCAGCGCTTTGGGCCGGAGGCGCCTTGAAGGCTGAGCCCTCCTCGGCCGCCAGCGCAGTCCTTGAGCGAGCTTTTCAGGAGGCCGCCGACCTCGGCGATGAGCACGTCTCCACCGAACACCTGCTATTGGCCATCATGGGCCTCGAGAGCGATCCCGCCCAATCCCTGCTGGCGCGGCACGGCGCCAGTCGCAATGCCATCTTAATGGCGCTGACCACCGTTCGCAATCCCCAGCAGGCCGCCGGCCCAACCTCGGAAACGAAATATGGCGTGCTTGAACTCTATGCCCGCGATCTTACCGACTTGGCGCGTCGCGGCAAGCTCGACCCGGTGATCGGCCGCGATGACGAAATCCGGCGCGTGATTCAAGTGCTATTGCGCCGCACCAAGAACAACCCCGTGCTGATTGGCGAGCCCGGCGTGGGCAAGACTGCCATCGTCGAAGGCCTGACGCAGCGCATCGTCGGCGCCGATGTCCCCGAGTCGCTCAAGACCAAGCGTCTGGTAGCCCTGGATCTGGGTGCGATGGTGGCCGGCACCAAGTACCGCGGCGAGTTTGAAGATCGCTTGAAGACGCTGCTGCGGGAGATCGAGGACTCGCAGGGGCAGATCATCACCTTCATTGACGAGTTGCACACACTGGTTGGCGCGGGAGCGGCAGAAGGCGCAATCGACGCGTCCAATATGTTGAAGCCGGCGCTGGCGCGCGGGGAGTTGCGAGCCATCGGCGCCACCACCCTGAGCGAGTACCGCAAGCACATCGAGAAAGACCCGGCGCTCGAACGTCGCTTCCAGACTGTCTTCGTGGCCGAGCCCAGCGTGGTGGACACCATCGCCATCCTACGCGGCCTGCAAGAGCGTTATGAACTGCACCATGGCGTTCGCATCAAGGACTCGGCCTTGGTAGCCGCGGCCACGCTATCGCATCGCTACATCGCCGATCGCTTCTTGCCGGACAAGGCCATCGACTTAGTGGACGAGGCCGCGGCCGCCCTGCGCATGCAGAACGACTCCGTGCCGGTGGAGATCGACCAGCTTGAGCGCCGCGCCGCGCAATGGGTTATCGAGAAGCATGCACTCGATAGGGAAAACGATGCCGACTCGCGGGAAAGGTTGCGCATCCTGGAAAGTGAGCTAGCCGCGGTCCAAAAGCAAGTCAATACGCTGAAGACCCGCTGGAAGAAGGAAAAGGAAGCGGTCAGCCGGATGCACGATCTCCGGAAGACGATCGAGCAACTGAAGTTGCAGGAACAGGCAGAGTCCTGCGATGCAGGATCGCCGAAGGCGGGCACCAACGGTCCTGGCAGGCTTCGTCAGGCTGAGCAGGAGATGCGCAAGCTTCAATCAAAACTCGACCGGCGGCGCAGCTCGCGCATGCTCAAGGAAGAAGTGGATGAAGACGAGATCGCGCGCATCGTCTCGAAGTGGACCGGCATTCCTGTGTCCAGAATGCTGGAAGGCGAGGTCAAGAAGCTCGTCGAAATGGAAGACCGGCTGCGCCGCCGCGTGATCGGCCAAGATCCAGCCTTGGAGCGGATTGCCGACGCCATCCGCCGTGCCCGTACCGGGCTCTCCGATCCCAAGCGTCCTATCGGCTCTTTCATCTTCTTGGGGCCGACGGGAGTAGGCAAGACCGAACTAGCGCGCGCCCTGGCCGAGTTCCTCTTTGACGATGAGCGTGCCCTGGTGCGAATCGACATGTCTGAATACATGGAGAAATATGCGGTGTCGCGGCTAATCGGCGCGCCGCCGGGGTACGTCGGCTACGAGGAAGGCGGCCAGCTCACCGAGGCAGTGCGCCGCCGTCCTTACTCGGTCGTGCTTTTCGACGAGATCGAGAAAGCCCACCCGGATGTATTCAATATCCTGCTGCAGATCATGGATGACGGCCGCCTCACCGACGGGAAGGGCCGTACCGTGGACTTCCGCAATACCGTTCTCATCATGACCTCCAACATCAACTCGTCTCAGCTCACTGCTGAGTGGCTGCGCACAACCGAGAATGTTGAGCAGGCGCGCAAGCAAGTAATGAATGCGCTGCGGGCACACTTCAAGCCTGAATTCCTCAACCGCGTAGACGACTTCATCATCTTCAACCCGCTGGGCACAGAGGAGCTGACCAAGATTATCGACCTGCGGCTGGAGGAGGTGCGGCGCCTGTTGGCCGAGCGTCAAATCACCCTGGAGCTGACCGCTACTGCCAAAGATCTGCTCTTGCGTGAGGGCTACGATCCCAACTTCGGCGCGCGGCCCCTCAAGCGCTCCATCCAACGACTGGTGCAGGACCCACTGGCTGTGAAAATCCTGCATGACGAGGTGCACCAAGGCGACCGCGTAGTGGTAGACGTCGAGGATGGCAAGATGAAGTTTGTGGCCGGCCGCCGAAAAAACTCGAACTCACAACTGACCAAGATCACAAAGCATAGATCAAGTTAGGCGCAGTGTCAGCGGCGGCAGCGACAGCCCATCGACCTCAACTGTCCAGAGATCGCCTCTGTCGGTTGGATGTCCGGCCGTAAGCGTGCCGGAACTGACGATTTCCCCCGCGCGCAACGGCTCGGTTGGGAACCGCCGCACGATGGCTGCGCTGAGTTCCGCCAGGCACAAGGCGGGGCTTTTCAAAGAGTTCCTGCCGGATCCTTCTTCCACAAAATCTCCGTTCTTCGAACTGTTAGAGCACGACATGCGCACCTTAAATCGCGGCAGCTCGTCCACCAGCGCGGCGATGCCGTCGGGCCTTACCTGCGTCCGCTCTCCGATCACGAGTGCAGCATGGAGTCCGAAGGAGGCAACGAAATCGCTGGGCTGAAACTGCCATTCCGGAAAGGGACAATCGATGATTTCGAATCCCACCGCCAGCCAATCCGCGGATGCGAGCGCAGCGGCGGCGGCATCGACGCCCTCAGCGCCCTCAGTAACGATCGGTTGTTTCAAACCGAAAACGATCTCGGGCTCAATCTTCAGCGAACGGGGATGTGCGATGGTCAGCGTGGCGGAGTTGCGGTCACTGTAATGCACCGTGTCGTCGTACATGTGGGCCCAAACCAGAGTTTCGAGTTTGAGCACACGCCACATGGCTTTATTGGCATAACCAACCTTGCGGCCGACGGCTCTGTGTCCACCAGCTTCGCGGAACTGCTTGAGGGTTGCTTCAACCTCATAAGCCGTGTTGAGGTCGAAACCGGGGCGCCCCGAGGGAGGGATCGCGACCATCTCGCCCGACTCATATGCGGACAGCAGTTCACCCGCTAACCTTTCAACTTCATTGTGCGACATAAGATTGTGCGACATAAGTCGGTTCGGCTTTTGCTGTACTGTCCGGCGAGCCCCAGGCGTACGAGTGCATAGCGCGATTCGCGGCGACGGGGAGTCCAGACGTTCAGCATCTTAACACCAAGCGTTTGTGAGCATCTCCCTCCCATAGCTCGCACTGCCGGCAGAAACTCAATGCGAGGAGAATGCTGACCCCTCTCGTTTACTCCGCGTCGTTGGGGTGAGAATTCCACTCTAGCCCTCGGGGCGAGCGGGGGTTTGGAGCGATGGCCGTTCCCAGTCTGACAACAGCTACCGTTACGCGACAGTTTGGGTTCACTCAAGGCGGTGGTAACTTACAGTCATCAGCTAGCTTCAGTACTCCGGTGGCCAAGAGGATGGCTGCGTTTGACAGTTCGGCCACAATTTAGGAGGAACACGATGAAGGTACCCGCAAGATTTTTGGCGTCGAGCATTGCGCAGCGACGTTCTAGCCGCCGTTTGCTCTCGCATATCTGGCTGTTGTCCCTTCTTGCTATGGCGCTGCACAGCGCTCCTGCCAATGCCCAAAGCGCGGTTGTCCTGGTGGGGTCCGGATCGACTGTACCGGCGCCTCTTTACAGCCGGTGGGCACAGGAGTACGACAAGCGCAACCCCAACATTCAGATGCGATACCTCCCGGTCGGCACCAGCGAAGGGATCAAGCAGATCTCTCATAGCGCCGGCGATTTTGCCGCCGGGGAAGCTCAGCTTACAGATAAGGAGCGGAAAGAGGGCAGTTTGATCGAACTGCCAGTCGTGCTCATCGGGATCGTTCCCATCTACAACCTTCCCGATGTCCACCAGGAGCTTCGGCTTTCGGGGGAAGTGTTGGCCGGGATCTTCCTCGGCGATGTGAAGACGTGGAATGCGCCACAAATCGTGAAGCTCAATCCAGAGATCACTCTGCCGAATCTTCCGATCCAAGTGGTCAACCGCCCCGCAGGAAAGGGATCCAACTACGTCTTCACTGACTTTCTCTCCAAAGTGAGTTCCAAGTTTCGGGCCCAAATTGGAGTCACCCCTTCACCCAAGTGGCCGGTTGGCGCGCCGGCGGAACGCAGTTCCGATATGGCAGACAAAGTGAAAAACAGCCCCGGCTCCATTGGCTACGTGGAGTATCAATATGCGGTGAAGAGCAGTATTCCCCAAGTCGCGGTGCTGAATCGCGCCGGTAAGTTTGTTAAAGCTTCCATTGAGAGTATTGCTGCGGCGTGCAACGCGGCAGAAGCGCCGCGGTGGAATAACTTCTCCGCATCGCTGCCCAACGCACCCGGAGCGGATTCTTTTCCCATTACCAGTTTCACCTGGATTTACCTGCGAACTCCATCGTCTGATTCCGCGCGTGCCGCCGCCTTAGGCGATCTCTTGAATTGGATATTCACGGATGGCCAGCAGTTTGCAGTCCAGGAAGGCTATGCCGACCTGCCCCCGCAGTTGCTCGCAGCAGTGAGAAAGAGAGTCAAAGACTTGCAATAACGCTCAGTTGCGCCGCACCTGGCGCGCACCGGATAAGATTTCGCTGCATTTCGCTTCGGAGGACTTATGCGAGATGGCTTCGCCTTCGCTTGTATTGCGTGCCTGACGTCTCTTGCCCTGGCGCAAAAACCCGCCATGCCGCCTAAGACTGGCGAGAACCGGCCATCTAGTAGCGTCTCCGCCGACTCGGGACTGAAGGATATGTTCGAATCGAAGATCAAAGTTGAATGGGAGGCGCTGAAGAACAAGGACAAAAAAGGGTACGCGGAATTGTTAGCGGACGACTATGAGGGGGTCGAAGTCGATGGCAGAGGCGAGCGGAACAAGATTCAAGCGGTGAACGAGGTAGAGGCGGGGAATGTCCATAACTACACCTTCTTTGGTTTCAGGGTGACACCGCTAGACCCAGATGCGGCTTTCGTAATCTACGAAGTCACCATGGAGTTTCCCCCCAAGGCGCAGGTACGGTTCTTGAGAGTTTATGTCGGCGAGCTTTGGGTTAAGCGGGCCGGACAGTGGAAGATCCAGCATTACCAGGAAACAAACGTAAAATAGCCCGCACGCGATCAACTCCCTAATAAAGTCTCACCCCTGCGACGTTTCTCTTGTTTGATTGCCGCAACAACAGTCGTGGCGAGATGACACCCGCAGCTCTGCTAGAGGGTGTTGTTCGAGGGCCGCCGCCAAAGCTACACTGCTCAGTCCACTATCGAAAACAGGAAAAACTGATCGAACGGATCGTTAGAATTAATTTGACGGCATTTGCGTCATCGGTGCTCACTGTCAATCTGCATCGCATCCTGAACGTCACATTTCGGGTGGGGTTCTGGAGATTGTCCGCTCCGTGCCGTAAAATCTAACTATCTCTGAAGAGAAACGAGGACTATGAGCGTCATAGAACAGGAAAATACTGCACATCATTTCCCCGCCCTGCAACCGCCTCGCCGCTATTTGTTCGGGCCTGGCCCCAGCATGGTTCACCCGCGGGTCTACGAGGCGCTGTCGAAGCCGATTGTCGGGCACCTCGACCCCTACTTCATCCAGGTGATGGGAGACGTCCAGCAATTGCTCAAAACCGCCTTCGGAACCAACGACGGCGCCACGCTGGTGATTTCCGGCACCGGCAGCGCGGGCATGGAAGCTGCCGTTGCTAACTTCGTGGAGCCCGGAACCAAGTTCGCGGTGTTCGCAAATGGGTATTTCTCCGATCGGCTCACGGAGATGGCGAAGCGCCACGGCGCCAACATCGTACGCTTTGAGAAGCTTTGGGGTGAGACCTTCGCGGAGGATGAAGCTGGAGAGTTCATCCGTCGCGAGAAGCCCAAGGTTGTGGCTTATGTTCACGCTGAGACATCAACCGGTGCGTTGCAATCGGGCCAGGCGATCTGTGCCGCCGCTCACGATGCTGGCGCTCTGGTGATCGCGGATTGCGTCACCTCGCTCGGCGGAGTACCGGTGGAGTTCGACCAAACCGGTATCGACGTCGCATACAGTTGCACGCAAAAAGGGCTGAGCTGTCCACCGGGGTTATCTCCAATGGCCATGTCGCCGAGGGCCATGGACTGGCTGCGCGCTCGCACTGCTCCTTCGCGCAGTTGGTATCTGGACCTCAAGCTGATTCACGACTACTCCACGGTATCGCACCGCTATCATCACACGGCGCCGATTTCCATGTTCTACGCCTTACGCGAGGCGCTCCTGGTCATCGCCGAGGAAGGAATCGAGAACCGCTGGGAGCGGCATCGCCGTTGCCATAGATCTTTTGTCCAGGGCATAGAAGCGATGGGTCTACGCATGCACGTTCCCGAGGAGCACCGAATTGCGACCCTGAACACAGTGTGTGTGCCCGAGGGGGTTGACGAGGCCAAAGTGCGCCGCCGCCTTTTGGACGAGCCGGGCATTGAAATCGCCGGCGGTTTTGGGCCGCTCGCAGGCAAAGTCTTCCGCATTGGCGTGATGGGCCCGTTGGCCACCGAAGATAACGTGCAGTTTTTTCTGAAAGAATTCGAAAAGACCCTGAGCGCAGAGGGCTACTCGATCAGAGTGCGGCGACAACCTCTTCGTTTCGTGAACAGCAAACAGAATTGCTAATCATCCAGGGACCCCGGGGTAGAGGCGACAACGAATGACACTGAAGTCCGTAGACACTCTTCTTGACGTTTTACATTTCGCTGACAGTCACACGGCAGTGATCGTTCCCGAGCTTGGAATCCGTGTCACCTACGATTCGCTCCGGCAGCAGGTCCTGGCCATGGCGAACGCTTTGGCCTCCGCGGGCATTCGCCGTGGCGATGCGGTAGCGATCGCGTTGCCGAATGGGTTGCCTGCGATTGTGAGCTTTCTGGCTGCCTCCATCGCCGGAACCGCAGCCCCTTTGAACCCGGCGTACCCCTATGAGGAGTTTCTCTTTTTTCTCGGGGACACCGATGCTCGCATTTTGCTTTGCCCCCCAGTCGGCGCAGAATTCGCGCGCAGTGCAGCCCTCGACCGCAAGATTCCGGTGTTCCCGGTGGAAATGAGCGAGGAAGGCAATGTTCAGCTAGTGGGTGCTCCCACTGGTGTTTCCGCCGCCGAGCCCGCGGCTGACGACATTGCCCTGATCCTGCACACCAGCGGAAGCACGGGGCGGCCTAAGCGTGTCCCCCTGCGGCATTTCAACCTGGCGGTTTCCTCGGCAAATATCGCGAACGCATACGCTCTTTCTGAGGAAGATGTTTCGCTGTGCATCATGCCGCTGTTCCACATTCATGGGTTGATTGGCTCAACCATGGCCACTTTGCTTTCCGGGGGCGCCGTAGTTGCTCCCACCAAATTCAACGCGCTTTCTTTCTGGCGGACGGTGCGAGAACATCGCGTGACCTGGTATTCGGGAGTGCCCACCATGCATCAGCTTCTGCTGGCCCGTTCCCACCACAAGCCCGTAGAAGCTGCCTCTCTGCGCTTCATCCGTTCCTGCAGCGCGCCCTTGTCGCCAGAACTCATTCACAAGATCGAGGGGCTCTTTGGCGTGCCCTTCGTCGAAGCCTACGGAATGACCGAAGCGGCCCACCAGATGACCTCGAATCCTCTGCCCCCGCGACACCGGAAAGCAGGGTCTGTGGGCGTGGCCACCGGGCTTCGCATCAGCATCATGGACAATGACGGCCATCACCTCGGAACCAACCAGCGCGGCGAAGTCGTCATTCAGGGAGCCAATGTGTTTCGTGGATATGAAAACAATCCCGAAGCCAACGCTCGCGCTTTTGTGAATGGATGGTTTCGCACCGGCGACGAAGGATTGC
>ODAK010000779.1_pt1 | contig 36194 bp, 12 predicted proteins | sample 1539591 | NCBI WGS metagenome assembly ODAK01 (sample SAMEA3539303, study PRJEB22396) | soil metagenome | biome: tundra; feature: field; material: soil | place: USA | collected 2010-05 | depth 0.15 m | reverse complement strand
ACTATTACGGAACTGGCAAGGCACCGTGGAATGGTGCGGTTGTCCTGAAACACAATTGGCGTTTGGAGCAGCCAACCCGAGCCTTGGCTGCCGAGTAGCTACCGTGGTGCTTCCGTAGATCCGCTATTCGCCAAGCGCTTCTGGTAATAGTCCCGTAGCTCGCGGTGCAGGATCTTTTTGGTTGGCCCCTTGGGCAGTTCGGGCATGTTCTCGAGACGGTTGATGATCACAATCCGTTTCGGCTGCTTAAAACGCGCCAGGGACTGTGCGCAATACTCCAGGAGTTCAGTCTCGCTGCTCGATGCATTGTCCTTCAGTCGCACGAAGGCGCAAATCTCCTGGCCCAGAATCGCGTCGTCTACCCCGACTACGGCTGACTCGGCGACATTCGGGTGAAGTGACAAGACGTTCTCAACCTCCGCCGGATAGATCTTCTCGCCACCTTTGACAATGAGGTCGTCTTTGCGTCCGCGGAAATAGTAGAAGTCGTCCTTATCGCGATATCCGTAATCCCCGCTGTGGTACCAGCCATTGCGAAATCGCAGCTTCTGAAGCTCTGGAAGCTTGAGATAGCCAATGGCCACATTGATGCCACGAATGCAAAGCTCCCCTTCCGTTCCGTCATGAAGCTCGTTGTCTGCTTCGTCGACCACCTTCATTTCGCACACTGGCAGCACCTTGCCGACCGAGCCAAGCTTGCGATTCTGAGCGGGATAGGGATTGAAACTTGAGTACGATGACGCCTCCGTCGAGCCAAAGCCCTCAAAGATCGGCACGCCAAATCGGGCTTCGAATCGTTCTGCCAGACTGAGAGGCAGCAACTGGCCTCCGCAGAGGATGCCTTTCAGCGAACTGCGACGACCTTCGAGTCCAAAGGCGAGGATGGCTGCGAGAACAGAAGGCATCACGCTAGTGAAGGTGGCCTGATACTTCTCCACCAGCGGCCAGAATGAACGAAGGCTCGACTTGGGTTCGGTCCATACGATCGATCCGCCCTGGTACAGAGTTGTCGTAAGCGACATCACCAGGCCGTTGTTGTGAAAGAGAGGCAGGATGCATAGGCTCCTCGTGTCCGGTGTGAACTGGAACCACTCGGACACCGCCTTTCCGTCAGCCAGAAAGTTCATATGGCTAAGGAGGACGCCTTTGGGATTACCGGTTGTTCCCGAGGTGTAAATGATTACTGCGGGAGTGGAGGGCTCGACTTGCGGCAATCGCGCCTCTACCGCCGCCAGCTCCACCTTCGGCAAGTCGGCCACGTCTCCGAAAGCGAGGAAGTTCACCGCCGGAGCCATCTCGTGTTCGAGGCCGGCCATTTTCGCCTTGAACGCCGGGTCGTAGAAAACCGTCGCACTTTCGCTGTTTTCGATAACGAATCGAATTTCCCGCGCCGCCAGATCGGGGTTGATAGGCACCACGGTCATGCCGAGAAAGACGGCTCCAAAATAAATTGCCAGAAATTCCGGTGTATTGCGCAGCACAAGCGCAATGGTCTTCTGGCCAGGAGCGATGACAGTTAGCCAGCCAGCAGCAGATAGTGCGACTTCAAAAAATTGCGAGTACGTATACTCGCGTCCGCTTTCCGGAAACAGGACGAAGGGATGGTCAGGGTCTCTATCGGTATGGGCTTTCAGCAGGTCGAAAAAGTTCGAATACGGCAGGGTGACGGGTCGCTCCGTTTGCTGATGAGGCAGGAGTGACCATGTCATCCCCGAACCTCCTGCTGGATTCTCGTATGCAGGTATTGAATCAGTTTGTCCGCGGAGGTGAGCCGGAAGGAATCATCGCCGCTGATTTCAATGCCGAATTTTCTTTCGATGGCACCGAGCAACTGGATGTGCCTAAGCGAGTCCCATGAAGCAGTGGAGATCATGCTCGTCTCGTCGTCGAATTTCGGAATATGAAGCACCTGCTCGGCCAGCGGCGAAACGATAGAATACAACTCTTGAACGGTCATGGGGCCCACAGCGTGAGGTGTGTCATCAACGCTGCTACGCTCGGACGGCGTCACAGTTGCCGATAACTTTTCCAGGGCGTCACGCAGCTTTCTGGAGCCGACGGCGATACCTCCGGGTTCCTCAAACATAGCTGAACCAGCGACGAAGCCATAGTCGAAGTTGCCGAGGATCGAGAAGCACTGGCTGACATCCTCAGCCCGGTTGCCACCGGTCGGAAACGGGAAAGCCGGAAGCACTGAGCCGAGCGGCGCCCCAGCCACTCTCAGGTTCTCCCCAAACTCTTCCGCGGAAACGTCGAATCGTACATTCGGCCGTGGAAACGTTACGATGTCGGCCCCTGACAGACGAAACAGTTTGAGCATCAGCGGCATTTCGATGCCCACGTGGACATAGCGCGTGAACAGCGTCAGCATCGAGTAATGCGCTATCAGCGGGAGTTCAGTGCGGCTGCGCATGAGAGTCAGCAGGCTCGGGGTAAGCCGCGGTTGCACCATATAACCATCGACTTTCGTTTCCTCGCCGATCTTCAAGAACTCGTCGAAGCGGCTGACGTCACAGCCCAAGTGCAGCACCCACATCTTGTGCTCGCCGGTCTTCTGTTCCGCCTCCCGGGCTGCTCTGGCGCAAAGTGTAGCCCGCTCCCGCATAGGGCAGTAGGGGGGATCAACCAGCAATTCGTCATCTTTCACGATATCGCTGCCGGCCGATAGGGCCTCATAAGTGATCTTGGCATATTCCGCAGGTGCCAGGCCAACTTCGGGGCGCATTGGACCCATCAGTAGGGGGCGATTGTTCACGCCCAGAATTCGGCGAACCCCCGGGACACCATGACGGGGACCCGAAAGAGCCCGCATCATGTGGTCAGGAAAAGTCAGATCGACCATCTTGAGCTTGAGCATGCCTTTAACGTGGCTGGACTCACCCATCACGAAGCATAGAGCGTCTTCGATAGGGTTCCCGGTTTGACTCAACGACTCCCAGGGGAAGTCGACCTCGGCGAATCCGCAATCCACTCCATCGGCCGAAGGCATCAACCGGAGTTTCTGGACAGACGCCTGGTAGGGAGCGAGACGCGGAGCCGCTGCTCGGCCAGCCAAGGTATCGTATCCCGAAGTTGTCTGTTCGAGGCACATGCGGGTCAGCACTTCCTCCGGCGTGCCCTCGGCACGCGAGGTCTCGAAGTAGAAAGTCACTGTAATTGCTGTCGTCGAAGTGCTCATACCGATGCCCCCTAAGCCGATGATCGGCCCTAAGTCTCTCTAGTGTTCAAATCCCGTTTCCGGTCGCAAGAAACGCAAAGGTGCTTACTTTATAACGCCTCTCCCTGCGTAAGCAACTGACAATTATTCACATTTCTATACCGATTCGAAATTAACTTCGAAACTAACGTGGTAGGCGACGATCACTTTTGGTGGAGCTGGGGGTGCTTCGCTCGTGGGGATTCCGAATAGCGTGTCGCCGGTCGACCGTCACATCGGCTACCGCTCGGCGAATCCACCCACACCGCGTTCCAACTCGATTGTCCATGCCCCGGCGTTAACTGCCGCGGCTCGTAATCGCTCTTCCGCGACCACCACGGGAACTACAAACTGTAGGTCAGACACCCGATCCGCGAGCGACTGTAGAAAGCGAAGTGTTGGCTGATTGCGATCGGTCGGATTGAACTGAAATAGGATCTTTCCGAGCTTCAGATCGGAAGCAATTCCTCTCAAAGCCGACAAAACCGCGTACTCAACCTGTTTGCCAAGCACGGTGCAACTTAGCGACATTGACTCAACGATTAGCGCGTCTGGCGTCGGTCGAAGTGCCAGTATCCCGGAGACGCCGTAGTTTGCAAGTCGATCGGACACGACGATTCGCATGCACCCTCCCGAACCCAGTAGACGATCGATCTCTCCATCGGGCAAGTCGGTATTCTGTCCGTTGAGCGTAAAATCAGCCGCGATCCGTAGGATGCGATCAAGTTTGTCTCGATCGCTGTGGTCTGCCGGAGCGATCTGAACGTGGACCTTAAGGCTGGCCAAGTACCCTGCGAGTTGAGCGGGTGAAGACGGAGCCGCCGGGGCCGAGCACAAATCTCTGCGCAGCGACGTCTGTGCGACTTGAGAGCCCAAGTACTCGCCGAGTCGATCAAATGCTTCCTGAGTGAACGGGATTCGTCCTAACCGGTCTGTGCGGTTGTCCTCGACTTCTCCTGTGAACGAAGCCGACGGCCAGCCGACAGTCGTGATCTGACGATCGTTCTGTACTTTGGCCACGAGTAGGCTGGTGTGGGTTTGACACAGAGTGCCTAGTTTGTGCCGCTCCGCAATCCACCCTCGCGACGGACAAGCCATAAACCACACCTGCTTACCTCGCCGGGCCAAAGCCGCAATCTGGCTGACAAATTCATCAACTCTGGCGCGCAATTGCGAACGCAGTTGCTGATGTGCGGTAGAGGAGGTATCGTCAGGCGGTGCTGACTGTAGTTCCTCGAGTAACCAGTCTTCAACCCTGAGTAGCACAATAGTGCCAAGTATTTCGGGGGAATCTGCTGCAGCGCCCAGCATGTACTGGCTCATTTGCTCATACTGGCAAAAGCGAACTTCCGCTCCAACCTGGGCGCCGATCATGGCAGCCTTGAGGGCCGGCCCCAACGGAGTTGAAGTGAAGCTCGAAGCGACCTGAACAGCAAGTCCGGCATTTGTATTCATGGGCTTAGAGTGGCTTACTATACCACATCGGAAGAATGGCCCCCAGTATAAGGCTCGACGATTTCACGGTGTCATTTTCAACAAGTAAGTTACCGAAACTCCCCGTTGTCCACGGCCCAGGCCGAGGTTTAACGAAACCCTCCATTTCGAAGCGGTGAGCTAGTTACCAAACCTGTTGACCGTTACCATAAAATCAATAAAGATATGCAAATAGACGGAATGGAGTACTGCCCGCTCCAGTCTCCAAAGTGGCCGGGTAGAATCCCGGAAATCTCAACTGACAGGCAACCCTCTCGGCAACGGAAGACGGGTGTCTTTTTCACGGTTTCCGCGTCCTGCCGGGTAGGGTGACACAAGCATGGAGTTTTGGAACGTCGGCCAATCCGAGGAAGCTCCCGCAGCGATTGACGCCCGCAGCGGACGACGGTGGAGTTATGCCGATTTGAGAAGAGAAGCATCTGGACTTCAGGAAGCGCTCCCGTCACTCGGCCGCAAGTCGTTGGGACTGCTGATTGCCCACAACAGCTTTGAATGCCTGGTCGCTTACCTCGCAGCACTGAACGCCGGCAGCGCACTGATGGTTGTGGACGCAACGCTTAATTCTTCGCTGCTGAGCGATTTTGTATTGGCGTACCAGCCGGACTGGATCTTTGCCGACCATCTGGCGGCTGACTTGGCTGGATACCGGAAGAGTGCGTCGGGCGTGCGCGGATTGCTGGAGAACGAGTCGCCGCAGGATTTGGAAATTCATGCTGAGCTGGCGCTTTTGTTGAGCACCTCGGGATCTACGGGGAGTCCGAAGCTGGTGCGGCTTACGCGGAGAAACCTGGCGGCGAACGCAGCATCCATCGCGCAGTATCTGCAACTGACGTCCCAGGAGCGGCCGATCACGTCGCTGCCCATGTCGTATTCGTACGGACTCTCGGTCATTAATAGTCATTTGCATGCAGGCGCGGCCATCGTGCTCACCGACGACGGCGTGTTGCGACGGGAATTCTGGGACGCCATTGATCGCTACGAATGTACGTCGTTTGCGGGGGTCCCATACACCTACCAAATGTTGCTGCAGATGGGACTGCTGAGCAAAAAGGGACCATCGCTGAAAACGTTGACGCAGGCCGGTGGGAGGCTGGAGGAGCGTTACATCCAGCAGATGCATGAATTGGCATTGGCGCGCGGATGGAAGTTTTTCGTGATGTACGGCCAGACCGAGGCCACGGCACGGATTTCCTACGTTCCGTTCGAGCAACTTGGCGACAAAATCGGCTCGGTTGGGATCGCCATCCCCGAAGGCTCGCTTGCCGTGGACGAACCGACGAGCGAGCTGGTGTATAGCGGACCCAATGTGATGATGGGCTATGCAGAGTGTCGCGAGGACCTTGCCAAAGGCGATGAGTTGCAGGGCACATTACGGACCGGCGATCTCGCTCGGCAAGATGCCGATGGATATTTCTACATTACGGGGCGGCTGAAGCGGTTCCTGAAACTGTTCGGTAAGCGCTTTAGCCTCGATGAGATGGAGAAGATCCTGTCCCATCGCCTGGAGGCAAGCGTAGGGTGTTTTGGCCGCGACGATCTGCTGATGGCTGCCGTGGAAAACTGTGAGAACCCGGAGGCAATCGGCAGAATGGTTTGCGAGACATTCGATCTGCCGCGAACCGCGGTGAAGGTGGTGGCGGTGAAAGAACTGCCCCGCACCACCAATGGCAAGCTCGACTACCAGCGCCTGGCAGGTACTGACCAGATGCGCGCAGTAGAAGCGACACTTTAAGGGCCCAGAGAATGAGTACTGCAAAATCGAACATGGATCTGCAAAGCCAGGCGACAGCATCGCGCGACCTGAGGGCTTCGGAAGAGGCGCTCTCAAAAATCTGGCAAGAGGTGCTGCGCCTGCCGCGGGTCGAAAGAAACGCCAACTTCTTTGAGATTGGCGGCGATTCGCTGAAAGCAATGGAAGTGATCGCGCAGGTCAGCGAAGTCCTGCATGTCGAACTTCCGCTGATGGCGTTTTTCGAAGATCCCACCGTGATCCACCTGGCTAGCGTAATCGCGGGCGGACGGACGCCCTCGGAGGAGGCGCTGGCTAACATCTGGGCCGAGGTACTGGGGCTGTCGCAGGTGGAAACCGATGCGAATTTCTTCGACGTCGGCGGCGACTCGCTGAAGGCAATGGAAGTGATCGCGCGGGTCAGCGAAGTCCTGCAAGTTGATCTGCCGCTGATCGCATTTTTCGAAGATCCTACCCTCACTCATCTTGCTGCTGTAGTGGACGAGCTGAAACCTGCAGGGTCTGCTACCACCATAACGCGGGTGGAAGATCGCGACGAGTTTCCGTTGTCGTACTCGCAACAGTTGTACTGGTTACTCGAGCAGCAGAACCCCGGCACCGGCATTTACAACACGCCGCGCATATTCCGTATTCGCGGGAGAGTCGATGCAGCAGTGTTGGAACGCAGCTTGAACGAACTGCGTCGTCGCCACGAGATTCTGCGGGCCCGGTTTGTCACGGGAGAAAATGGGCCGGTTCAACTGGTTGAACCGGTTGCACCTCTGCACCTCGCCGTGGTTGATTTGTCGACGCAGCCGGCGGATACCAGAGAACCAGCGGCCATGGAATTGGCGCTGGAAACCGTTCGCGAACCCTTCGATCTGGAGCACGGCCCGGTGTTGCGGGCACGGCTGGTGCGGCTCGGCGCGGAAGAGTCCCTGCTCTGCGTGGCAATGCACCATGTCGTAAGCGATGGATCTACTGGCAGCATTGTGCTGGGTGAACTGGGTGCGATCTACGATGCGTTTGCGGCTGGCGAGCCGGACCCGTTGCCCGAAGTGGAGCTGCACTTTACCGATTACGCTGCCTGGGAACGGCAGTGGATGCTGGGGCCGCGTCTCGAACAGGAACTGGAATACTGGCGTTCGGTGTTGCAGGGCGCGCCTTCCTCGCTGGACCTGCCGACCGATTTTGTTTCCACCGCCGCGGACGACCGTCGCGAGCGCATGCGATCGGTGTCGGTTCCCCCCGAATCACTGGAACGACTGAAGGTATTTACGCAATCGAACGGGACAACACTGTTCACGTTGTTGACAGCAGGACTTCGGATATTGCTGTCTCGCTGGTCGGGCCAGGCTGATTTTCTCCTCGGTACCATCGCCAGCAACCGCAGCCGCAGCGGAACCGAGCGCATGATTGGCTGCTTTGTGAATTCGTTGCCTTTGCGTAACCCAGTTACAGACGGCCAGAGTGTCCTCGATCTGCTCAACCGCGAGAAGGACGCAGTGATGGGTGTGTTCGCTCATCAGGATTGTCCCTTCGCCAAGATCGTGGAGGCCATCAGCCCGGAACGGACGAAGAACGCCAATCCGCTGTTCAACGTGGCACTGATGCTGCAGAACTTTCCGCTCATCGCGTTCAGCGGCCGCAACTTTCAGGTCGAATTCGTCAACTTCGATATCCAGGTGGCATTGCTCGACTTGCGTTTCGTTGCACTGGAGACGCGCGACGGCCTGCAACTGTCGTGCGAATACAAAAGCCTGCGGTTCAGCGAGCAGACGATTGACGCGCTCCTGCATGGGTATGCATCGGTGCTGCAAGACATCGCGACAGATGCTGCGAGGCCGGTAAGTGAAGTCGCGGTCCCGGAGGCATTGGTACGGCAGGCACTGGCGGCGCGAAAACGCGATCATGTTCCGGCGGTTGCCATCACTGCGTCGTTTACCGCGGAACCGGTGGGAGAGCCGCTGAATTACGTGCTCAACGAGTTAGGCATGAAGTATCGCGTGGCCTTCGCTCCCTATCAGCAGGTGTTTCAGCAGTTGCTGGATCCGGCGAGCGCGGTGCGCACGGCGGACGGATTCGCCATCATGTTGGTGCGATTCGAAGACTGGTTGCAGGCCGGGGCTGACTCGGACCTGGAGCAACGGGAAAAGTTGGAGCAACTCGGGGGCGAATTGAATGCAGCGGTGCGGGCCGCACAAGGTAGCGCGGCGCCCCTCATTCTGTGTTTCTGTCCGCCATCGCGAGCAATCAGTGACAAGGCCGGTTGGCGCGAATGGCTGAACCGTCGCGAAGACGGGGTGGCGAAGGCACTCCCGGCCGGCAGTTCGGTTCACGTGGTACGAAGCCAGGAAATCCTCGATCTCTATCCGGTGGAGGAATACGAAGACGAATACGCTCAGCGTCTGGGCAACGTCCCGTACACGACGGATTTCTTCTCAGCGCTAGGGACCATGCTGGCGCGGCGCATGTGGGGCGTCGCAGAGAACCGTTACAAGGTGATTGCGATGGACTGCGATCAAGTGCTGTGGAGCGGCCATTGCGAGAAGGACGAGCGCGTGATTGTGGATGGGCCGCGACTTGCCTTGCAGAACTCCTTGCTGCAGCAGCGTGACGCGGGGATGTTGCTCTGCCTGTGCAGCAAGAACAGAGAGGACGATGTGTGGGCCGCGTTCGAGCGTCATCCGGAAATGCGGTTGCAGCGCGATGACTTCATTGCGACGTCTATCGGCCCGGTGCCGATTGCAGACGGGCTGGGGAATTTAGCGCTCGAGTTGGGATTTGAACTGGGCAGCTTCATTCTCCTGAATGCGGATGCGGACGAGTGTGCCGCCGTTGAGGAGGATTGTCCTGAGGTTTTGACGCTGCAGGTCCCGGCGGACTCCGAAGAAATTCCGGCATGGCTCAAGCACGTGTGGGCGTTCGACCGAATCCACTGATGTTGCGTGGCATCTCTGCAGGCAGCGCTGAGCAACAGCCAGTTTCACATTACGAGCCGCGCAGACTCTGGTGGCAACAGCAAAGGTAAGAAGGTAAAGGGAGACAGTGAAAAAACCTCCGCCGATGTCGCGCATTGCGTCCAAATTCTCTGATCCGCGGAATGTGTCCCTGGCAATCGAGGCACAGAAAGCGCGGCAGCGCACGCAAGCGGCCTATGAAGCACCAACGAACCCGACGGAAGACACCCTTTGTGCGATCTGGTCCAAACTGCTGGCCATCGACAAAGTCGGTCGCAATGACAACTTTTTTGCGCTGGGCGGACATTCGCTGCTGGCGACCCAGATGCTGGCGCGGGTCCGCTCCACACTCGGCGTGGAACTACCGCTGAAAGCAGTTTTTGAGTCGCCCGTTTTAGGGGCGCTTGCGGAAAGGATCGAATCCAGCCGGAAACCGTTCGGCGCGATTGATCGACCTACGCCGCAGCCACGCGGCGAAACCACGCCACTCTCCTTTGCGCAGCAGCGGGTGTGGTTTATCGATCAATTGGAGCCGGGCAGACCACTCTACAACGTCGCCGCGATGTATCGCCTGCGCGGGACGCTCAGTGTTCCGGCGTTGGAGAAAACGATCAACGAAATTGTGCGCCGCCATGAATCGTTGCGCACGACTTTTCGTGACGTTGACGGACAGCCAGTGCAGGTCATTGCCCCGGAATTGCGATTGCCGCTGGAAGTGTCTGTCGTCATCGGAGCACAGGACGAGCAACGTGAGGCCGAACTGCAGCGCCTCACCCGCGAGGTAGCTGCACAGCCTTTTGAGCTGGACCAAGGCCCGCTGGTCCGGACCCGTCTGCTGCGAGTTGGCGACGAAGATCACGTCCTGATGATTGTCGTCCACCACATCGTTTTCGATGGATGGTCAGGGAGCCTCGTGGCGGGCGAGTTGGCTGCGCTCTATGAAGCGTTTGCCCAAGGGCGGCCATCGCCCTTGCCGGAGTTGCCCATCCAATACGCCGACTTCGCGCTGTGGCAGCGGCAATGGCTGCAGGGAGAAGTACTGGAGCAGCAGGTGGAGTATTGGCGGGGCCAACTTGCTGGCGCTCCAGCGGTACTCGAACTACCGACTGACCGGCCGCGCCCCGCTCTGCAGAGCCACCGCGGCGAGATCAGGACGCATGTAATCCCAAGCGAACTTATAGACCGGCTGCAAACCTTCAGCCAGTCGGAGGGCGTCACGCTGTTCATGACCCTGCTGGCCGGCTTTCAGTTACTTCTATCGCGCTACTCCGGGCACCAGGACATTGTTGTCGGTTCCAATGTTGCCGGCCGCAATCATGCCGAAGTTGAGCCCCTGATTGGTTTTTTCGTCAACACCATGGCGATGCGCACCGACCTCTCTGGCGATCCCACCTGCCGCGAGATGGTAGCGCGCGTTAAGAAAGTCGCGCTCGAGGCTTACGCCCACCAGGATGTTCCGTTCGAAAAGCTAGTGGACGAACTGCAGCCGGAGCGGAGTCCCAGCTACAACCCGATTTACCAGGTGCTTTTCGGTTTGCAGAATATTCCCAAACGGAGGTTTGAGGCTTCGGGACTCCAAATTGAGCGAAGCTCTGTCCATCAAGGGACGTCAATCCTGGACATGTCATGGTTTGCCTTCGAGACCGATGCGGGCATACTGCTGCGGGTTGAATATAGTGCCGACTTGTATGACGGCGACACCATTGTCCGTGCGCTCGAGCACTTCCAGAATCTGCTGGAGGGCATTGCCTCAAACCCTGACGCTCGTATCTCCGAGCTTCCGCTTCTGGGAGCTGCGGAGAGGTACAAGATCCTGGTCGAATTCAATGCGACGGAGACCGAGTATCCTCGCCAGGATTGCGTGCACCAGTTGTTTGAGCAGCAGGCGGAGCGGACACCGGATGCTGTGGCCTGTGTTTTTGAAAACGACCGGATCAAGTACCGGTTGCTGAACGAGCGGGCCAATCAAGTTGCACACTTCCTGCAAAAGCGAGGTGTCGCTCCCGGCCAGAGGGTGGGCATTTACGTGGAGCGTTCCCTCAACATGATGGTCGGGCTTTTGGGGATCCAGAAGTCCGGTGCTGCGTACGTGCCGCTCGATCCCGCGTATCCGGCAGAGCGCTTGCGATTGACCCTGGAAGACGCCAAGGTCCTCATCCTGCTGACTCAGCAAAGCCTGTTGAACGAAATGCCAGAGCATTCTGCGGAAGTAGTTTGTCTGGACCGCGACTGGCCGCAGATTGCGCAGGAGAGTGCCTCTAACCCGATCAGCGATGTCCGTCCGGAAGACCTGGTCTATGTCATCTTCACTTCCGGCTCGACGGGACGGCCCAAGGGGGTGCAAGTGCCCCACCGTGCCGTGGTGAACTTGCTCAGCTTCATGGCTCGGGAACTTCGAATGGGGCCTGACGATGTGTTTCCGGCGCTGGCGTCGTTTGCGTTTGACATGTGCATTCCGGAGTTGTATCTGCCACTGGTGACAGGCGGCCGGATGGTTCTGGGCGAGCGAGATCTGGGGGCGAACGGCGAAGAGCATGCGGCCTTGCTCCGCCGGGAGGGGGCAACCATCGTCCATGCCACGCCAACCACGTGGAGCCTGCTTCTGGAAGCCGGCTTCACCGGCAAAGGCTTGAAGCGCGCCATCGGCGCCGAGCCCCTGCCGCGTGAACTTTGCGTGCGCTTGCTGGAGGCCGACAACTCGCTCTACAACTTTTACGGTCCGACCGAAACTACAGTTTGGTCAACCTACCATCACTTCCGTTCTCCGGACGAGCCGGTGGTCGTTGGGCGTCCGCTTGCCAACACTCAAATTTACATTTTGGATAAGACCCTACAGCCGCTTCCACTCGGAGTGCCGGGGGAGATCTACATCGGCGGTGATGGGGTCACATGTGGGTATTTGAACCGGCCTGAAATGACCGCCGAGAAGTTCGTTCACGATCCGTTCTCAAACCGCGCGAATGCGCTGATGTACAGAACTGGCGACCTGGGTAGCTATCTGCCCGACGGACGCATCTTGTTTCAAGGCCGGGTTGACAACCAGGTAAAGATCCGCGGCTTCCGCATCGAGTTGGGCGAAATTGAGGCGGTCCTGGAGCAGCATCCGGGCGTGAGCCAGGCGGTGGTCGTGGCGCGCGAAGATGTACCGGGAGACAAACGCCTGGTGGGCTACGTTGTAGCGGAGAACGCCAACGGCGTATCCACCACTGAGCTGCGGAACCATCTGGGCAAGCATTTGCCGGAATACATGACGCCCTCAGCTTTCGTGCAGATGGCCAAGTTGCCTTTGTCACCCAACGGCAAAGTTGACCGCAAGGCGCTGCCCGCACCTGAAGGATCGCGCGAGGAAAGCTCGGACTACGTGGCCCCGCGGAACGCGGTTGAAGAGAAGCTGGCGGAGATCTGGTCGGAGGTGCTGCACGTCGGCATGATCGGAGTTCATGACAACTTTTTCAGCTTAGGTGGCCACTCTCTGCTGGCTACCCAGGTGGTTTCGCGCATTCGCAAGTGGAGCCAAATTGAGCTTCCGCTGCGTGCTTTGTTTGAGGGACCCACGATTGAGAAGTTGGGGCTGCGCATCGCCGAAATGAAGGTTGGGGTGCAAGCGCTGCCGTCGATCCAACGAGCGCCGCGAGATCGTGCGCTGCCGCTTTCGTTCGCCCAGCAGCGCCTGTGGTTCCTCGATCAACTGGAACCCAACAATCCGACCTATAACGGCCCGCTGGCGATCCGGTTGAGCGGGTCCCTGAATGTTGAAGCCCTGAAGCGCTCGCTGAATGAAATTGTCCGTCGCCACGAAGTTCTGCGCACCCGATATGTGGTGTTGGACGACATGCCCGTTCAGGTGATCGCCGACGAGGTCACGATTGAAATCCCCATCGAGGACCTTTCCGGCTTGCCCGGCGGCGCCCAGGAATCTGAGGTGCGGCGCATGGCCATCGAGAATGGCCGCCACGTGTTCAATCTTCAGACCGGGCCTGTGCTTCGCGCCAGTTTATTGAAGCTCGGGGAGCAGGAGCACGTCCTGCTGTTGAATACGCACCATATCGTCAGCGATGGCTGGTCGATTTGGCAGTTTGTGCGTGAACTGGCGGCGCTCTACGAAGCTTTCATGGATGGCAAGCCATCGCCGCTGCCGGAATTGCGCATCCAGTATGCCGATTTCGCGGTTTGGCAGCGGAGCTGGATGGAGAGCGAGATCTACAACGACCAGCTCTCGTATTGGCGTAAGCAACTCGATGGCGCACCCGCCACCCTGGAGTTGCCCACGGACCACCCGCATCGCGCAGTCCCCAGTTATCGCGGCTCGACGTGCCGGGTGGTGTATCCCCGGAGCTTGACCGACAAGTTGAATGAACTGAGCCGGCGCGAAGGCGCCACGCTCTTCATGACATTGATGGCTGCCTACCAGGCCCTGCTGTTTCGCTATAGCGGGCAGGAGGACTTCACGGTCGGCTCGGCTATCGCCAACCGTATTCACATCGAGATCGAGGATCTAATTGGTTTCTTCGTAAATACTCTGGTGCTTCGCGGCGATTTGTCGGGGAATCCTAGCTTCCGAGAACTCTTGCAGCGCGTGCGGAACACCGCCCTGGGCGCTTATAGCAACCAGGACTTGCCTTTCGAGAAGCTGGTGGAAGAACTGCAACCGGAGCGCGACCTGGGCCGGCTGCCGCTGTTCCAGGTTTGGTTTGTGCTGCAGAACGCTCCCCGGACGGCATTCCAACTTTCCGGCATTGACATCACCGCCATGGACGTTCACAACGGAACCTCCAAGTTCGACATTGGAATGTTCATGGTCGAAAAGCCCGAGGGATTGATCGCCACCCTCGAATATTCCACAGAGATGTTCGATGATTCCACGATTCAGCGAATGATGGAGCACTTCCGCATTCTTCTGGAGGCGATTGCCGAAGACCCGGATCGGCGGATCGGCGAACTGCCGCTGCTCACGGAACAGGAGCGGCGGCAAGTTGTCGTGGAATGGAACGACACGCACCAGGACTTCCTGCGCGAGCACGTGCTGCATGAGTTCACCGAAAAGCAAGCTGAGCGGACGCCGGATGCCCCGGCGATTGTCTTCGGCGACCAGCGGCTGACGTATGGCGAACTAAACGCCCGGGCCAATCAGGTTGCGCACTACCTGATGAAGCGGGGCGCGTGTCCCGAAGCGCTGGTCGGGATTTACTGCGAGCGTTCCGCCGACATGCTGGTGGGCATCCTGGGGGTACTCAAGGCGGGCAGCGCGTATGTGCCGCTGGATCCCAATTACCCCAAGCAACGGATTCGTCACATCCTGGAAGACGCCAAAGCGCCGATAGTGCTGACGCAGAAATCGCTAGCGGACGACCTGCCCGAGTTTGCGGGTCAGCGGATTTCGCTCGACACGGACTGGTCTGCAATTTCGCAGGAGTCGCAGGATAATCCTGTCACTGCGGTGGAACCCGGCAATCTGGCGTACGTGCTGTTCACGTCGGGATCGACCGGCCGCCCCAAGGGAGTGGCCATTGAGCATCGCAGCGTTGCCACCTTTGTTCATTGGGCGAATGGTGTGTTCACCCCAGAGGAACTGGCAGGGGTACTGTTGTCCACGTCGATCAGCTTTGACCTGTCCGTGTTTGAAATTTTTGTTACGTGGAGCACAGGCGGGAAGGTCATCATTGCGGAAAACGCGCTGTATCTGCCAATCCTGGCGGCGAAGGATGAGGTGACGCTCATCAACACCGTTCCATCGGCCATGGCGGAGCTGGTGCGCATGGACGGCGTTCCGGATTCGGTGAAGGTGGTCAACCTGGCAGGAGAAGCGCTGCCGGCAGCGCTGGTCGAACAGATCTATGCCAACACTGCGGTCGAAAAGGTTTACAACCTGTACGGTCCCACCGAGGACACGACCTACTCGACGTATACGCTGGTGCGCCGTGGGGCTGCCGTAACCGTCGGCCGGCCGATTGCGAATTCGCAAGCCTACATTCTCGACACCCACCTCAACCCGGTGCCGATCGGAGTGGCAGGGGAGTTGTATCTTGCAGGCGACGGACTGGCGCGTGGTTACTACGGGCGAGCTGACCTGACCAGCGAACGGTTTATTGCCAACCCATTTAGCGCCGAACCCGAAGCGCGCATGTACCGCACCGGCGATCTGACCCGCTACTTGCCGGACGGAAACATCGAGTACCTGGGGCGCATCGACCATCAAGTGAAGCTGCGCGGCTTCCGCATTGAGTTGGGTGAGATCGAGACCACGCTCGACAACCATCCTGGAGTGCGCCAGAGTGCGGTACTGGCACGTGAGGACGAGCCTGGCAACCAGCGGCTCGTCGCCTACGTGGTTGCCGACCCCGCCTACGGAGGCTCGGAGGAGGCCGAGCCGGAAGAGGCGCTGAGCGGCCAGCAGGTTGCGCAATGGACGGAGGCATTCGACGAGGCCTACCGCCGTGGCGATAGCGGCGCGGAAGCCACCTTCAACATCGCCGGCTGGGACAGCAGTTACACCGGCGAGGCCATTCCCGCCGAAGAAATGCGCGTCTGGGTGGAAACCACCGCGGAGCGCATCCGTGCACTCGGGGCGAAACGCGTCTGGGAAATCGGCTGTGGGACCGGCTTGTTGCTGTTCCGCGTAGCTCCGAGCTGCGAGCACTACCATGGCACCGATATTTCGCAAGCTGCCTTGAATTTCCTGCAGCAGCAGCTCCAGAGGGTCGACCCGAAGCTGCCGAACGTGACGCTGGAGCGCAAGGCAGCGCACGAGTTTGACCAGGATCAGGTTCGCGGCCAGTTCGATGCGGTGGTGCTGAACTCGGTCATTCAATATTTTCCCGATCTCGATTACCTGATGAAGGTGCTCGAAGGGGCAGTGGAGTTGGTGCGTCCTGGCGGCGCGGTGTTCGTCGGCGACGTGCGCAGCCTTCCGTTGCTGGAAGCATTCCATGCGTCGGTCGAGTTGTTCAAAGCGGAAGACGGGCTGGGCCGTGAGGAGTTGCGCAGGAGAGTGCAGAAGGGAATCCGGCAGGAAGGGGAACTGCTGATCGATCCTGAGTTCTTCACGGCGGTGCGCCAGCGGTGGCCGAAGATCACGCACGTGGAGATTCAGCTCAAGCGGGGGCGCGCCCACAACGAGCTGACTCGGTTTCGCTACGACGTGGTGTTGCACTTCGGAGAACAGACCCCACCCCGGGTTGATTGCGCTTGGCTGGACTGGAAGAAGCAGGACCTGACGCGTGAGTCGCTGGCGGAGATCCTTCAGAAGACGCAACCGGAGATGCTTGGGCTGACCAATGTTCCTAATGCCCGCCTGAATTCAGAGGTAGCGGCGCTGGAGTGGCTTATCTCGGAAGACGAAGCCGCCTCCGTGGGCGAATGGCGCAAGCAATTGCAGGAAATGTCATCGCGGCACGCAGTCGAGCCGGAAGATCTGTGGAGTCTGGAGCAGGAATTACCGTACCAGGTTGAGGTGCGAGCTTCGAAGGTGGCGGGGGACGGGTGCTGCGACGTGGTTTTCCGTCGCAGGAGTGCGCGAGGCGAGGTAGCCGACTACGCCGTGCCGCGCTTTCCGGGCGCGAGCGATGGCGTACGACTGTTGGCGTCCTATGCCAACAACCCTTTGCGACAGCGGGTAGCGGGCAAGCTGATTCCGCAACTGCGCCTCTGGTTGGGCGGCAAACTGCCAGAGTACATGGTGCCGTCAGCGTTTGTGCTGCTGGCCGCGATGCCGCTGTCGGCCAATGGCAAAGTCAACCGCAAGGCGCTTCCGGCTCCGGAGCAAACGTGCACCGATGGCGGTATTGATTACCGCGCGCCGCAATCACCCGTGGAAGAGATTGTGGCGGCCATCTTTGCCGATGTGCTGCGTTTGGAGCGTGTGGGCATTGATGACAACTTCTTCGAGTTGGGCGGACATTCCTTGTCGGCGACGCAGGTAGTCTCGCGCATCCGCCATAACTTGCATGTGGACTTGCCGGTGCGCACCATGTTCGAGTCTCCCACGGTAGCTGGGCTGGCTCAGGCGGCGGAGCAGCGGCAACGCGGCGATCAAGGCATGCAGGTTCCGCCTATCGTGCCCGTACCGCGCAACCAGCGCCTGCCACTTTCGTTTGCCCAGCAGCGCTTGTGGGTGTTGGACCAGATTGAGCCCAACAATTCGCACTACAACATCCCGCGAGCGATCCGCTTGAGTGGATCGCTGGATGTGACGGCACTCGCGGCTGCGCTCAACGGCATCGTGGAGCGTCACGAAGTGCTGCGGACAAACTATCAGGCGGAAAAGGGCGAGCCGTTTCAGGTGATCACCGCGCAGCAGAAACTGCAGTTGCCGGTAATTGATCTCAGCGACTTGCCATCGCCCGAGCGCGAGAAGGAAGCCCAACAGATGGCGCAGCAGCAGGTCTCGACGCCGTTCGATCTGGCACGCGATCCGATGATGCGAAACGTGCTGCTGAAGCTGGACGATGAGGACCATATCCTGGTCATGGTGACCCATCACATTGCCGACGACGGATGGTCATCCGGCATCCTGTTGCGCGAGTTGACGGCGCTCTACGAGGCGGCAGTGCTGGGCAAGCCTTCGCCTCTTCTGGAACTGCCTATCCAGTATGCCGACTATGCCGTCTGGCAGAGGAATTGGCTGCAGGGCGAAGTGCTGGAGCAGCAGTTGGCCTACTGGAAGCATCAATTAGACGGCGCGCCCCCCGTGCTGCTTCTACCCACGGATCGGCCACGCCCGGAGAAGCCGACCTTCCACGGCGCGATACATCGGTTCCTGTTGCCAGCCAGTCTGGCCGAGGCGATTCGCACGCTTAGCCGGCAGCAGGGCGGCACCGCGTTCATGACCATGCTGGCGGCGTTTCAGACGCTGATCCTGCACTACACCAAGCAGCCGGACATCGTGTTGGGCACGGACCTCGCCAACCGCACCACAGTGCAGACCGAGGCCTTGATCGGCTTCTTCGTCAACTTGCTGGCGATTCGCACAAACCTGTCGGGCGACCCCACCTTCGCAGAATTGCTGGGCCGGGTGCGCGAGGTGGCGCTGGGCGCTTACGCGCATCAGGACGTTCCCTTCGACAAGTTGGTGGAGGAACTGCAGCCCGAGCGCAGCCTGAGCCACAATCCGCTGGTGCAGGCGTTGTTCGTGGCGCAAAACACGCCGCGTGGCGCCACCCGCATGCAGGGACTGGAGATCCACCCGTACCCGCTGGAGGTGCCGTCGAAGTTCGACATGGCATTATTTGTCATCGAGACGGACAAGGGAGTGTCGGGCATCTGGCTCTATAATCCGGACTTGTTCGATGCGACGACCATCGTGCGGATGGCCGGACTTTACCAGGTGGTGCTGGAGAAGGCCACGGCCAACCCGGCGATGCGGTTGAGCGAATTGCTGGCCTCGCTGGCGGAAGAGGACCAGCAACACCGCGCTTCCCAACACAAGGAATTTCAGGAAGCTGGCCTGCAGAAACTGAAGAGCATCAAACGCAAAACAGTAACCCGAGAATAGTTGGAGGAGATCAGGGCCCCGATGAGCCAAAACACTGCAGCAGGTTTTCGTCTTTCAACCCAGCAGGAACGACTTTGGTCGCAACAGGCCGGCAAGGCTGCACCCTTCTGGGCGGAGTGCGAACTGCGAGTGGAAGGGCCTGTCGATGCGGTGAAGTTACAGGAAGTAATCCGCGGGGTTGTGCAACGCCACGAGATTCTCCGCACCGTGTTTCACCGCCAGACCGGATTGAAACTCCCCTTTCAAGTGATACTGGATCCGCCCGAATTTGCATGGCAGGCGGTCGATCTGACGGGATTGGAGGAGGCTGCACAAAGCGAAAAAGCGCGAGCCCTTGTCAGCAGTCGTGAGAGTGCAATTGACCTGGAATACGGTCCTGCGCTGCATGTTGTGCTGGCAAGGTTGGCGTCGCAGAAACATGCTCTGGTGCTCAGTCTTCCGGCCCTGTGTGCTGACATGCGGGCGCTGCAGAACCTTGCCAGCGAAATCGGACGCGCGTATGCCGGCGGCTTGGAGGAAGCCGACGAAGTCATGCAGTACGCGGATGTGGCGGAGTGGCAGCAGGAATTGCTGGCCAGCGATGAAACCAAGGCGGGCCGCGATTTCTGGCGGGACTACTGCCGCAAGATCGATTTCTCAGCGCTTGATTCGGTGTTGTCCAGCTTCGAAAAGAAATCCGCTTCCGATTTTTTGACTGATGCGGTGGTCAGACAAGTCGATGACCCGCTGCTTGCATCACAAAGCAACGAGTCGTTGCATGACTTTCTGTTAGCTTGCTGGCAAGTCTTTCTGTCGCGAATGACGGGTAGGCCCGGAATAACGGTCGGGTGCCAGTTCGATGGCAGGAGCTATGCCGAGCTTGCCAATACGCTGGGCGTGCTTTCCAAGTACCTGCCCTTGGAATCAGTCTGCACGGACGCAACGACATTCCAGAGCGTGCTCGATCAAGTGCAGCGCGAAAGTGCGGAGTTTCGCAACTGGCAGGACAGTTTTTCATGGAACACTACAGGAATCCCGGCTGGTGATGAGCAAGGGCCGATCCTGCCTCTGGCGTTCGACTTCGCCGAACTCCCCAGCGATCAGAGCTTCGGGAACTTGAAATTCACGATCTTGCGCCAGGAGGCCGACGGCGAGCGCTTCCGGTTGAAGCTGTCGGCCCGTCGCCAGGGCGATCGGGTACGGCTGGAGTTTCATTTCGACGCAGGCTCGCTGGATCGCGCGACTGTCGATTGTTGGAGCACTCACTTCCTCACGCTGGTTGCGGTCGCCGCGGCGAATCCCGAGACTCTAACCAGTCGCCTGCCTTTGCTCGACGCAACCGTGCGTCAACGCCTATTGGTTGACTGGAACCAGACGGCGGCCGACTATCCGCGCGATCGCTGCATGCACGAGCTTTTCGAAGCGCAGGCAGACAGAACTCCCGACCTTCCGGCTTTGCGTTACGAGGACGAATGCCTGACCTATCGGCAGTTGAACGAGCGGTCTAATCAATTGGCGCACTACTTGCGGAGCAAGGGTGTGGGTGCGGACTCGCTGGTGGGCGTGTGCGTGGATCGCGGCGCCGGCATGATGGTCGCCGTGCTGGCGATTCTGAAAGCGGGAGGCGCTTACGTTCCCCTGAGCGCTGAACATCCCAAGCCTCGGCTGATGCAGCAGTTGGCCGGTGTCGCCGTGCTGCTGACCGAAGCTAAGTTCGAGTGCCTGATGCCGCCCCTTGGCGGGCCTGTGGTTCTCCTTGACAGCGACTGCGAGCAGTGGTCGCAACAGCCGATTGCGAATCCGCACGCGGTGACGAGTCCTGAAAACTTCGCCTACGTGATTTACACGTCGGGCTCGACAGGAATTCCTAAGGGGGTTGCGGTACGCCATCGCAACCTGGTCAACTACACGTCGTTCATTCAACATCGACTGGAGTTGGAAACGTATTCCAAGTCGCTGCATTTCGCGACGGTTTCAACACTGGGGGCGGACCTTGGGAATACTTGCATCTATCCATCGCTGGCGTCCGGCGGATGTCTGCACGTGATTGGTCACGACGTTGCCGCCGATAGCGAGCGCCTGCGCGAGTATATGGCGCGCTATCCCGTAGATGTGCTGAAGATTGTTCCGTCTCACTTGATGGCGTTGCTGAACTCCGGCGGCGGCAGGGAAGTGCTGCCCCGGAAATATCTGGTAATGGGTGGGGAGGCTTTAACGGTTCCGCTGCTGGAGAAAATCGTCGCGACCGGCGGTAGCTGCGAGGTTTTGAATCATTACGGCCCAACTGAAACCACGGTGGGATCGCTAACGTTGCGGCTGAAGGAATACAACTGGCAGGACTCTGCCGCCCAGACAGTCCCCATTGGTCGCCCCATCGCCAACACTCGCATTTACATTCTGGATCCGCAGGGAGAGCCTGTGCCGGTCGGAGTCGCTGGTGAACTCTACATCGGCGGCGACGGTGTCACTGCTGGCTATGTCAATCAACCGGATCGCACTGCGGAGCGTTTTGTCCCAGAAAAGTTTGTGGCGGATGCGGGCGCGAAGATGTATCGCACCGGCGATTTGGTCCGCTACCTGCCGGACGGAAATGTTGAGTTCCTGGGCCGCGTCGATGACCAGGTGAAGATCCGTGGGTTCCGCATCGAGTTGGGAGAAATCGAATCGGTGCTGCTGCGGCAGGCGACGTAAAGCAGGCAGCCGTGCTGGCTGTAGCCAACGAGCGCGGCGACAAATCGCTGGTCGCCTACGTGGTGGGCACGGCGGGCAGCGATGAGTTGCGCGGCTACCTGCGCGGGCAACTGCCCGACTACATGCTTCCTTCGGCGATTCTTCAGATGCCAAAGTTTCCGCTCAACGCCAACGGCAAGATCGATCGCCAGGCTCTGCCCAAGCCGGAGGATGTGAAGGGAGCGCAGAAGGAACCGGTTGCGCCGCGCACCCCCAGCGAGGAAGTGATTGCCGCGATGTGGGGAGAAGTCCTGAAACGCGATGGAATCGGCGTTGAAGACAACTTCTTCGAGATCGGCGGCCATTCTCTGCTGGCGACCCAAATCGCCTCCCGGCTGCGCGAACACTTCCGCATTCCGGTTGCGGTGCGCACCCTATTCGAGGCTCCGACCATTGCGGAGCTGGCGAGGAGGCTCGATAGTGCACGCCGCGAGGAGCAGGGACTGGTTCCTCCCCCCATCATGCCCGTGGAGCGGGATATGGCGCTCCCGCTATCGTTTGCCCAGGAACGCCTCTGGGTGCTCGACCAGATGGAGCCGAACAATCCGCTTTACAACATCCCGCGCACGTTGCGGCTCAAGGGACCATTGCAGGTTGCAGCCCTGGAAAAGGCACTGAACGAGATCGTACGGCGTCACGAATCGCAACGCACCACTTTTGCCGTGCAGGACGGACATCCCGTGCAACTGATCGCTCCGGCATTGACCATCCCGCTGGTGATAAAGGACCTCGCGAATATCCCGGAAGTTGAGCGCGACGAAGAAGCACGACGGGTGGCCGTCGATGAATCACTGCGGCCTTTCGATCTGACGACGGGTCCTCTGGTGCGGGCGCGCTTGCTGCGATTGTCCGCCGAAGACCACGTGTTGCTCCTGACCATGCATCACATCATCAGCGACGCCTGGTCAGCGGGCATCTTCCTGCAGGAAATGGGCGCACTCTACGAAGCCTACTGCGCCGGCGCCCCGTCTCCGCTTCCCGAATTGGCGGTGCAGTATGCCGACTATGCGGTGCAGGAGAGGGGCTGGCTCCAGGGAGAAGTGCTGGATAAGCAGCTCGCCTTTTGGCGCCATCAACTCAAAGGTGTTCCCCCGGTCCTGGATTTGCCGCTGGACCGCCCGCGTCCGAACCCTAGAACGTTCCAGGGCGCGTGCGAGATATTGCGGGTTCCGCCGGAGGATTTGCGCGCCCTGAGAGAGCTTAGCCGACAGGAAGGCGCCACCCTTTTCATGACGTTGATGGCGGGCTTTCAAACGATGCTGTGCCGCTACTCTGGCCAGGAGCAGATCGTGGTGGGCACCGACTTGGCAAATCGCACCATGCCCGAAACCGAGCGGATGATCGGATTCTTCATCAATCTGTTGGCGGTGCGTACCGATCTTTCCGGCAACCCGACATTCCGCGAACTGTTGGGCCGGGTGCGCGATGGGTTGCTGGAGTCATACGCTCACCAAGAGGTGCCGTTCCCCAAGATCGTGCAGGAAATTCAACCGGAACGTAGCGCAACTCACAATCCAATCGTGCAGGTGCTGTTCGTGATGCAAAATATTCCGCGGGCCAGGCGTGAACTCGCAGGGCTTCAAGTGGAAGGCTTCGAGGTGCCGATTAAATCGTCAAAGTTCGATATGGCCGTATTCATCGCCGAGCGGCCCGATGAGTTGATTGGCTACTGGGTTTACAGCACGGAGTTGTTCGACCAGTCCTCGATACAGCGCATGATCCGTCACTTCGGAAACTTGTTGCGAAGTGCGGCCTCTCAACCCGAGACGCGACTGAGCGCGCTGGCGATGTTAACTCAAGAGGAGATCGAACAGCAGGAAGCGGAGAAGAAACAGCGGAAACAGTCGCAGTTCAGGAAGCTGAAGACCGCCGCGCCCGAGGCGATTGGGCTTTCCACTGACGAGGATGGCAAGCGGTCATCGTGAGCGTGGTACGCATTCACTTTGATTCGGCTGCCAGCGTAGCAGCGTAATCGTTGGGCACCCGGATGTCCCACAGCATCCAGCGCTTTGCTTCCTGGTCATCGGGACGCGTGGCCAGCAGGGCGGCCGGCGCTGCGGGAGCCAGCGAGACGTCAAACTGATCCAGAGGATGCGACAGGCCCTCACCTAAAGCCTTAATGAAGGCTTCCTTGCGCGTCCAGCAACGGAAAAATGCCTGGTGACGTTGGTGGTGGGCAAGTTCTCGTAACGCAGCGCGCTCCTCCTCGGAAAAGAATCGCGCAGCGATTTCACTGGTTCCGAAGTTACACCGCACTCTTTCCACATCAATTCCGATCTTGCGCCCGCTTGCAAACGCCAGCAGCGCCAAATCGCCGCTGTGCGATACGTTAAAGTCAAGCATCGCCGCCGGTGCCATACCTATTAGGTAAGGGCGTCCGAACTCCGAGTAGGCGATGCGCAAGTCCTGAGGAGCCACTTGCAGATAGCGTCCCAGCAGCGTTCGCAACGTTCCCCGCGAGATGATGTACTCATGCCGGTCGGCATCAAAGCGAAAACGCCCGGCCCGTAGCAACTCATCCGGCGAAAGATAACTGCGGAAGGCGTCGAGCTCGGCACCGCTCCGCGCGAAGCTCTGATGCCAGACGTGGATCTCGTCGTGGGCGAGCGCAAGACTGCTGACGTCCGTTGCACCTGAATAGAACTCACGCACTGCGACCGTCGGAGCTGGTTTGGAAACGAAATTCATGGAATCGTGTCCTACCGACTAACTGGAAGGGGTTGCGGTCGCGGCGTTGGCGCCCGGTCCACCTGCGGCGGCTTCCGCCGACGGACGGAGCGCTGGGTTCAGCCGCGTCAGCAGGACCTGGCTGATGTACTGCACATGCGGTTCGCGTAGGACCTCATGGTGACTGGCGTCGATTTCGTGGATTTCCACGCCGCCCTGGCTGCGCGCTCCCCATCCCAATTGGGGATCGTCGATGTAGTAATACGGCTGCTTCGGGCGCTTGAACAGTATCACGGGAGCGTGGAAGCTGGGGGCGCGGAAGTTCTGCGGCCAGTACGCTTCGGCCCACGGCTGGGTGGCTTTAGTTCTTCCGGTCATGGCCTTCAGGCGATTGTTCAACGCACGCGTGGCCCAATCGAAGCGTTCGCTCATGCTCACTCTTCGGAGCCAGCTCAGCCGTTGCCCCCAACTGAACAAGTGCCAGCCCCAACGGCGGTGAGCGTTCTCCAAAACCCAGGTATCGAAGATCGCAAAGAGGCTGACTTTCTGTCCTTGGGATTCGAGAAGCAATATCATCTGCTCCGCGATCTGACATCCGCCACACATGGCGGCAATGAAGTAAGGTCCCGCTGGTTGCACCGCACGCATGCCAGCCACATACTGCTGGGCCAAGGCACGTAACTCCTGCATGTTCAGAGGACGTCCCTGGACGATCGGGCTTTGTGCCTGCAACTTGTAAAAGCCCTGGCCTTGGCCAAAATGACGTGCCAGCAGCCCATACCCTATGGCGCGCACTCCAGGCGCGGCCACTGCGAAAAACGGCAGAGTTTCGCCATTTCCAGGCTGAAATTGGGCAACCAGCGGCTCCGGTTTGGATTCCGACCCTTCCCGAAGCAACTTGGCCAGCGAGGCTACCGTGGATCCCCGGAACAGGCTTGCCAGGGGGATCTTCCGTCCTACGACCTTTTCGGCCTCTGAAAGCAGTCGAACCGCCAGCACCGAGTGGCCTCCGAGATCGAAAAAATTGTCCTCGACGCCAATGTTGGGAATCCCCAGTACGTTTTCCCAGACTCGCACCAGAATCGATTCCAAATCGTCGCTGGGAGAGTTCTTGGCAGCAGTCCCAAGCTGCGACCAATCAGGGATTGGCAGCGCCTGCCGGTCGATCTTCCCATTCGCATTGATCGGGAACGACTGCAGTTTGACGAAGATCGATGGCACCATGTACTCGGGAAGGCTGCGCTCCAGATGCGCGCGCAACTCGGCCGTTGTTGGGTCTTGCTCCGCTTTCGCAACCACATAAGCGACCAGCCTCTTGCCACCCGGCTGGTCTTCCCGAACTACGACGACGACCCGCTCGACGCTGGGATGGCTGGCCAGTACCGTTTCAATCTCGCCCAACTCAATGCGGAAACCGCGAATTTTGACTTGGAAATCTACCCGGCCATGGAAGCGCAAGTTGCCGTCCGGCAAGTAGGACGCAATGTCGCCGCTTCGGTACAGGCGTTGTCCAGGGCTGAAAGGATTGGCGACGAACCGCTCGGCGGTGAGATCGGGCCGGTTTTGATAACCGCGGGCCACGCCAGCGCCGCCGATATAAAGTTCTCCTGGGACTCCAACTGGCACAAGCTCCCCATGCTTGTCACGCAGATACATGGTTACGTTGAAATTCGGAACACCAATCGGGGCAATCTGGCTAAGTTCTGAAGTCACCCGGTACAGGTGGGAACAGACCGTCGTTTCGGTGGGTCCGTACACATTCCATAATTCGCCGCAGCGAGGCAGAAGCTGGTTCGCCAAATCGGGAGAAAGCGCTTCGCCGCCGCAGAAGAGTTTCAGTCCGTGAACTCCGTCCCACCCGGATTCGAGCAGCATGCGCCAGGTAGCCGGGGTCGCGCTCATTGCCGTGATCTTTGAACTGGCCAAAAGGCCCCGCAATTGCTCTGGATCAGATGCCTGCTCGCGTGAAGCCAGGACCACCTTGGCTCCAACCAGTAGCGGCAAATACAACTCAAGCACCGAAAAGTCGAACGACAGCGTGGTTACTGCGAGCCAGACATCTTCCGCCGTGAGACCCGGCTTGCGCCTCATGCTGGAGAGAAAATTCACCACGTTGCGGTGCTCGATCTGCGCGCCTTTTGGTTTGCCGGTTGACCCTGATGTGTAAAGCACATAGATCAGGTTCGCCGGCCCGGCTGAGCGAGGTAGATCCTCAGCACTCTCCTTCGCAATCGTGGGCCAGTCGGTATCGACGTAGATCCGTTCGCTGGCGGATTCAGGCAAAGCATCCGCGACTGCCTGGTCGGTCAGCACAACCGGCGCCGAGGTATCGCCGAGGATCACTGCAATACGGTCCTTGGGGTAAATCGGATCCAGCGGAACGTAGGCCCCGCCGGCTTTCAGGACTCCCAAAATGGCCACCAGCAAATCAGTTGTTCGACTCACCAACATTCCGACGAGCACGTCAGGACCGACGCCGCGTTTCTGCAGATAGCGCGCCAACTGGTTGGACCGATGGTGCAGCTCACCGTAGCTCATCTGCTGGGAGCCACACTCGACTGCGACACGCTCCGGGCCCTGGCGGGCTTGCTGAGCGATCAATTCGTGCAGGCAGGTATCCTGAGGGTAGTCAGCCGCCGTCGCATTCCACCCAACCAGAATCTGCTGCCGCTCCTCGCTGGTAAGCAACGGTAACTTCGAAACTCGTGTCTCCGGGTCGGCAACCGCGCCCTGCAGCAACTCCTGGTAATGGCGAAGCATCCGTTGGATGGTCGAGCCGTCGAAAAGGTCGGTGTCATACTCGACCTTGCCCTGCAGGCCATCGGGGCCCTCAAACAGAAAAAAAGACAGGTCGAACTTGGCAGCGACATTGCTCAGGGCTCCCAGTGGTTTCAGTTGCAGTCCAGGCAACTGGAAAGCAGGGCGGGGAGCATTCTGCAGCGAGAAAATCACCTGGAACAGCGGGTTGTGGCCGAGGCTGCGTTCCGGGCGTAATTCCTCCACCAGGCGCTCGAAGGGCATGTCCTGGTGCGCATAGGCGCCCAGCGCAACTTCTTTCACACGGCCCAGCAAGTCGCGAAAGCTCGGGTCTCCGGCTAAGCTGGTGCGCAGCGCCAGGGTGTTGGCAAAAAGCCCGATTAGCCCCTCGACCTCCGCCCGGCTGCGGTTGGCGATTGGAGCGCCGACCACGATGTCATCCTGCCCGGAATAGCGGGACAGTAACGCTTGAAACCCCGCCAGCAGGGTCATGAATAGCGTGGCTCCTGCCTGCCGTGCCAGGCGGTTCAGGCCCTCCGTAAGTTCAGCAGAAAGGGAGAAATTGGCGGTGGCCCCGCGAAAACTCTGCACTGCCGGACGGGGGCGATCGGTGGACAAGTCCAGCGTCTTGGGAGCGCCGGCCATTTGCTGCTTCCAATAATTCAGCAACTCGTCGAGGTTCTCTCCTTGCAAGTGCTGCCGTTGCCAAACCGCAAAATCCGCATATTGCAATGGCAGTTCGGGATGCGGCGACGGGCGTCCGGCGCAGAAAGCCTCATACAGACTGGCGAGTTCGTCCACCAGAATGCGGCGCGACCAGCCGTCAAAAATGATGTGGTGCATGGTCAGCAGCAGGACATGGTCTTCCTGTTCCAGGCGGATGAGCTTGGCCCGAACCAACGGCCCGTTCTTCAGGTCAATGCGGTTCGCGGCTTCCTCGACGGCCGCATCCTGGGCGGCTTGCTCGCGGTCCGCGCGCTCGCTGAAGTCGAACTGCTGCAACGGAACATGTAGAGAAGTTGACACGATCTGCACCGGCTGGTCGTCCACAACATCCAAGGTGGTGCGCAGAATCTCATGCCGGCGCACGATCTCGTTCAGGCTGCGTTCCAGTGCCTCCGGGCTAAGCGTGCCGGTCATTCGAATCGACCAGGGAACGTTATAGGAAGTGCTTTCCGGTTCGAGTTGGTCGAGGAACCACAGCCGCTGCTGCGCGAACGTCACCGGAAACACATAAATGTGTTCGGCGCTTGGTTCGGAAAGCGGATTCGGCCCTGTCATTCCTGTCCCAACTTCGCTGTCAATCCTCATCTCAGACGAATTTCCCCTAGCCCGTCAAACAACTTCAGGTTCTACCCTTTCGCACAGTTGATACGATCCACTTCGGCGCCATCGACCAGGTCGCCCAAAGCAACCACGATCTTGCGTGGTCCCACAAAAGAATCCCGCGCGTGGGCCGCCAGCATGTTGTCGAGCGAGACCATGTCGCCTTCGCGCCAGGTGAAGCGCACCGCGTACTTCTCGTACACTTCGCCGACATGATCCATGACTGCGTCCGGAATCTCCGTGCCATCGCCAAAGTACACGTGGCGGGGAAGGTCCTCGCGCCTGAAAATCGAGAGCAGGGAATCCCGAACCGCGGGATCGAGGCAGTGCACGTGGTGTAACTGGACCTGATTGAAGAAGCTCATCTCGCCGGTGACCGGATGGCGCAGGACGGCGCGGCAACGCTGTTTCACTCGCAAGTCATCCTTGCCGACCCATTCGCAGATAAAGCCCTGCGTGCGGCATGTCTCCTCCACGACGGAGCGATCATCGGTCTGGAAGAAATGCCGCCAACTCACGTCCAGACCGTCCGAGAAGTTGCGAACGTACATCACGCCCTTGTCTTCGAACTGCTGCCGGACCGCCGGATCGAGTCCCAGGTACACCTTGCGGCAGTCCACCACCGGGGAACATCCGCCTTCCTTGGCCGCGATCACGCAAAAGAAACTGATGCGCGTGGCCCAGCGGTTCATGTGTGAGCTCTCGTTGTGGTACAGAATGCACTTGTCTTCCGGGTAGGGAGTGGAAGTGTAGATCTTTCCTCCAACGCCCTCGCGCGGCAGATCGCCATATTCCGAGAACAATTCCGTGTAGATCGCGGCGGCCACGCGCTCAAAGTCCTGCGGCGTTTTCAAATTAAAACCGCGGAATAGAATGCCGCCGTGGGTGTGCAGCTTCTGGGCGATGTATTCCCGGTTATTGCGTGCCCAATCCGCGAGATCCACCTGATCGGTGGCGGGTTCCATCATCAGCGGCAGAAGTTGGTCCGGTCCCATCTGGCTTTCTCGAATGGGATTGAAATGCGCTAAATCAACCGCTTTGCGGCGAATTGCGCCCAAACTCTTGCCCGGTGAAGTCATAGTGCGATCCATATCCTGCACCTCAGTTCAGGTCCGTTGAGGTTGGCGGAAGCGAAGCTTCGAGTTTTAAGTCAAGGAAGGGAGCCAGCTTCGATGCCGTAATCCCCACCAGTGGCTGGTTCAAAATGTCACGGCGGCTGTCCAGAACCTCGTCACCGATAATGCAGTGCTCGAATCGTTCCGCCAGCCCATCCCATCCGAGGTTGGGCCCAAAGTCCAAAGTGCCCTGACCAAAAAACAAAACAACCGAACCCCGATACGGTTTCGGGCAGTAGTGCTGCTCCGCCGACCCCAACATCTCCATCACATACATGGTACGCATTCCCGGAGGAATCCGCAGCCCCAGACTGAAGAGGACACGATAAGTAATCCTCCGAATGAACGGGACCGCCCGCCAGTAGATGGCGCTTGCCAGATTCCGCAATGCCTTTATCGGCGACGACAACAACGTCCCCATCCGGGCGCTGACGGGCCGTGCCGCCGGAGGCGGCGTCTGGGCCGTGACGAACGGATGGTTGCACCTCAGTGCCGCGCTGAACAGGGCAACCACGGCGGGAGTCTCGCCCCGTTGCTTCAGGATGCGGGCCATCTCGAAAGCCACCAGTCCGCCAAAACAATATCCGCCGATGAAGTAGGGTCCGGACGGTTGTACCTTGCGGATTTCCCCCAGGTAATGCGCCGCCATTTCTTCGACTGTGCGGCGCTGAAACGGCTTGCCGTCCATGCCCTCGGGTTCGATGCCGTAAAAAGGACGGTCCGCGCCCAGTTCACTTGCCAATTCGTGCAAAAACAGAGTGCTGCCCGCGCCGCCATGCACACAGAAGAATGGCGGTTTCGACCCCTTCTCCTGGATCGGGACCATTGTGCGATACTCCGCGGCTTGAGCCGATGGCTGCAATTCCTTTGCAAGTTGCTCCACCGTGGGAGAACGGAACAACGTGGATAGCGGAAGCTCCTTCCCAAATGTCCGTAATATCTTGGTGAACAGGCGGGCTGCCAGGATGGATCGACCGCCCAATTCGAAGAAATTCGCAGTCACACTGATGGGACGTACGCCGAGGACCTCCTCCCAGAGCTGGATCAGCTTCCGTTCAGTCTCATCACGGGGAGCGACATACTCCGCCTCGGTCTTGAAGTCGTTTCCAGTCGGGGCCGGAAGCGCTTTGCGATCCACCTTGCCATTAGGAGTAACTGGCAACTTCACCATCGAAACGAACGACGAGGGCGTCATATAGTCGGGCAACTGCTTGCCGGCATGCTGCCGCAGCTCGGCCGAGGTCACACTACCGGGAACCGCGGCAACAAAATACGCCACCAGGCGTTTGTCGCCGGGCGTGTCTTCGCGCGCAATGACCACCGCCTGATTCACGCCCGAGTGCTGTTCGAGTACGGCTTCGATCTCGCCCAGTTCAATGCGGAAGCCGCGGATCTTGACCTGGTGGTCGATGCGTCCCAGGAACTCTACGTTCCCGTCATGCAGGAATCGGGCCAAGTCGCCGGTGCGGTACATGCGGGCTTGGGACCGGGTGCTGAACGGATCGGGCACGAACTTCTCCGCAGTCAACTCGTCGCGTTCAAAATAGCCGCGCGCCAGGCCTTCGCCGCCGATGTAGAGCTCACCCTCCGCTCCTTCGCTGACCGGCTGCCGATCGGCATCGAGGATGTAAAACGTCGTGTTGGCAATCGGCTTGCCGATCGGTACGAGCTTTTCGTCCTTGCCTTCCACCTTGTACACGCTCGACCAGATCGTGGTCTCGGTCGGTCCGTACATGTTCCAGACGGAACCGCAGCGCAACGCCAATTGCCGCGCCAGATCAGCGGAGAGCGCTTCTCCACCGACCAGCACTTTAAGTTTGGGATCGCCTTCCCAGCCCGACTCCAGCAGAACGCGCCAGGTCGTGGGTGTGGCCTGCATGATAGTGGCCCCACTCTGCTCCAGCAGACGCCTGAGCAGGCGTCCATCGACGGTTGCCTCACGCGAAGCCAGGACCAGTCGGCCTCCAACCAGCAGCGGAAGGTAGAGTTCCAGTCCCGCGATGTCGAATGACAACGTCGTAACCGCCACCAGCACGTCGGTCGCGGTCATGCCCGGCTGGCCTCGCATCGAGCACAGAAAATTGACCACGCTGCGGTGTTCGAGCTGCACGCCCTTCGGCTTACCGGTCGAGCCCGACGTGTAGATGACGTACGCAAGATTCGCAGGCGTCACTTCCGACACGACTGGTGACGCATCCTCGTGCTGAAACGCGCGCCACTCAGGATCCAGGCAGATGACTTCAGCCGAGGTTGGGGGCAGCGATGAAAGCAGGGAGTCTTGCGTCAACAGGGCCTTGACGTGGGCGTCTTCGAGAACATATTGGATCCGATCGCTGGGGTAGGCAGGATCGAGGGGAACGTAGGCGCCCCCTGCCTTAAGAACTCCGAGCACGGCAACGAGCATTTCCAGCGAGCGCTCCAGGCAAACCCCAACCAAGGTTTCAGCTCTGATTCCTCGCTGGCGAAGCGAGTGCGCTAGTTGGTTGGAGCGCGCTTCCAATTCTGCATAGGTCAGGGAATGTCCAAGGAACTCAACCGCAATGGACTCCGGTTGCTGGAGTGCCTGCTTCTGTAGAAGCTGATGAACGCACAAGTCGTGGGGGTACTCAGCAAACGATTGGTTCGACCCGTAGGCTTTGCGGATTGAGTCGGATCTCAGGGGTAAACTGGCCAAGGTAATCTGGTGGGGCTCCGCTTCGCTGTCACGGAGAGACTTGAAGGCATCTGAGGAGCAAACATCCATGATATTGGCCAGACCGGGACGAGCGCTTTAGGTTGCCGTCTAAGGCTTTGCGAGTATTCAACTTATAGGGTCATTTTACAAAGAAGTCAACAGATTTTTGGGACAATTCAAGCAAGGTCAACGAGTAGCAATCAGCAAAATACCAGCAGTCACGGCCTAGATTGGACGATCATGGTACTTGGCGACGGCTCTTTTGTGGGGTGGTTGCCTGATCGGAACCACACACGTCCAAATTTCACTAATTGGTAACGATGTGGCCGGGTCAGGATCGGTGCGAGCGGTACTGTTCCCGCGACACGCGAACGATCGCAGGCGGCGGGGTTTCTAGCTGGGATTTGTCTGCGGTGGCAATTGCCTCCGCCAAACTGGAAATCGTCGGACTCTCGAAGATCGCGCGAATCGGCAACTCAATCCGGAACTGTTCACGCACTCTCGAAATTACCTGGGTGGCGAGTAGGGAATGGCCGCCCAGGTCGAAAAAATTGTCGTTGGCGCTGATGCGATCGCGCCTCAATACCTCGATCCAGATTTTGGCGACGATTTCCTCGCTCGGCGTTTTTGGGGCGACATAAGCCTTGGTTTCGACCATTTCCGGTTCGGGAAGCGCCTGACGATCGATCTTGCCATTCGCGTTCAGGGGAATCCTGGGCAGCAATACGATGGCTGACGGCACCATGAACTCGGGCAACTGCTGCTTCAAATACACTCGCAATTCCTCGGGAGAATTATTCTGGTCACGATCGGCGACAACGTAGGCCAGCAGCCGTTTGTCTCCCCGCCCGTCTTCATTCACCAGAACGACAGCTTGCTTAACACCCGCCCGTATCGCCAGCACCGACTCGATCTCACCCAACTCGATGCGGAACCCGCGGATCTTCACTTGGTCGTCGCCGCGTCCCAGGAACTCGATGTTGCCATCCGCCAGATAGCGCGCGAGATCGCCGCTGCGATACATCCTGACGTTGGCGTTTTCAACGAATGGGTTGGACACGAACCGTTCGGCCGTGAGTTCTGGCTGATTCAAGTACCCAGCGGTTACGCCATCGCCCGCGATGTAAAGTTCCCCCACGACGCCCAGCGGCACTGGCTGCAGCAGCGCATCGAGTACATACACCTGGGTGTTGGCAATGGGCCGTCCGATCGGAATACTGGCGGCAGGCGCATTCTTCCAGTCGTACTCGGCAACGCGCAGCGTCAGCGAACCCACCGTCGTCTCCGTCGGGCCGTAGTGGTTCAGGACCTCACAGCTTCCGCCTAGTCCCTCTATACTCTCCAGCAGCTTGGGCGGCAGCGTTTCTCCGCCGAGTATAAGGTACTTGCGTGGAAGCACATGCTGAGCTTCCGCTGCATGCAAAAGTGCCTGCAAGTGGGACGGAACAATCTTGAGAACGTCGAGCGGATACTGGCTGATGTAGCGGGCGAAGCGTTGTGCGTCGGTGGAGACGTCATAGGCGATCACATGCAGGCATCCACCAGTAATCAGCGCCGGGTAAATGCAAGTATTCCCCAGGTCCGCACCGATAGTTGAGACGATGCCGAACTGTAATCCTTCCGGATGCTCTTCGAGACGCAACCTCTGGGTGATGAAGTGGCTGTAGTTGACCAGGTTCCGGTGGCGCACCGCAACGCCCTTGGGCACGCCGGTCGAGCCCGAAGTGTAGATCACGTAAACCAGGTCTTCTGGTGTTGTTAAGTTGACCGGATTCGTGCGGGGCTGGTCGCTCCACAAACTCCGGTCACGATCAAGACAGATCGTCTTTCCGGAAAACTCAGGTATCTGCCCCAGGAGCTTCTCTTGAGTGATGAGTGCGATCGAACCCGACAATTGCTGCGTCAGTCTTGGTTTGGGATTGTCAGGGTTGAGTGGGACGTACGCGCCGCCGGCTTTCAGAATTCCCAACAGCGCGACCATCATTTCGGCCGAACGCTCGACGCAAAGTCCGACCAGCGAATCCGGACGGACGCCCAGCGTCCGCAGCAAGTGCGCTATCTGATTGGCGCGCTCGTTCACCTCGCGATAGCTGAGCAACTCGTCGTTGAACCGCAGCGCGGGCCGATCAGGCGCAAGTGCCGCTTGTGACTCGAAAAGTTCATGCAGGCACTTGTCTCGCGGATAGTCGGCGGCCGTCTGGTTCCAATCGACGACCAGCAGTCGCTGCTCGGCTTCGGGCAGCAGCGGCAAGCGGCTGACATTTGTTTCGGGACCTGCCACCGCAGCCGAGAGCAGGGCCTGAAAGTATCCGGAAATGCGTTTTGCCGAATCGGCAGCCAAGCGTGAGCCGTCGTAGTGAAGCTCAAGCGCTAGGCCATTCGTGGACTGGATCGCCGACAGCTTTAGCTTGAAGCGTTCGCTACAGGCAAAGATCTTCTCCACCGAGAAAGTCGAACTTCCGAAGGTCTGTGGACCGGGGCGCTCAACATACTCGAATCCGACCAGAGGCTCAGCGACGAAGCTGGTGCCCGGAACATAGTGTTCCTGCCATTCCGATGCCTGGACTATCGCGGTCTTCACATGTTCGACAACCTCGCGAAAACGGAAGTCGCCGTCAAACCTTGCCTCGATGGGTATGGTTTTCTCGATCAGGCCGACCGTGTCCCGCAGTTCGTCGTATTCCCGGCCAGCGAAGACCGTGCCGACTTTGAACTTGGATTGTCCGGTAAGCCTCCACAACAACGATTGCCACGCCGCGAGCAAAATGTCAGCAGAAGTCGCGCTTAGTTTTGTGGCCAACGATTCCACTTGGTTCGACGTCCCAGAGCTCACTGGAGACGAGCACAATTGGGGAGAAAAACGACCGTTCGTCTTAAGCTCGTTCGGCAGCGGAAGCGCCTGGGATTCGTCCTTGTTGCTCTTCCAGAATTCCCGGCCCTTTCTGGCAGCTTCGTCAGCGCCTTCCACAAGGTCGTTCTGCCATTGCGTGAATTGGACGTAGCGCAGAGGTTCTTCTTCTCCCGCTGAAACGGCGGCTGTTGCAAATTGTCCGAGCTCTCGCACCAATACGTGCAACGACCGTAGATCCGCAGCCAAGGCGGGAACGCTGAGAATGAGCCCGCTTCGATCAGACCCTAACGTTGCAAGTTTAGCCGCCAGCACGGGTCCGGCTTCCGGGCCGCTGCTACGAAGCTGTTCGTGGCGAAACAACTCCTCCAACTGGTTTTTCTGTTCAGATTCCGACAGGCCGCTGAGATCGGTTACTTCCAACGACGGATCATCGCTTTCGAGAACGACCTGGAACGGAAACTTCATGCCCGGCCGCCGCCGGTAAACCGTCCGCAAGATTTCGTGGCGTGCAACCAATTGACTCAGCGCATGCTTCAGGTTGTCGGTCGGCAGAGCACCTTCGACAAGGACCATGCAGGTCGAGCGAGTAGCGACGCCGTCCAGTTGCTGCGACCAAACGTGGCGCTGCTGCGGCGAAAGCCAGAAACCCGTGTTTGCCGGGCTCTCCATCGTATCCGACTCCTGTTGTTCGGGCCCATTGCTCCCGAGGATGGCAACCACCATCAGCCACCTCGGGAGGTTAGAATCGCAAGATCGTCTCAGCTAGCTAACTATAAGAAACAACGTTACTTAACGCCTAGATCGCGCGCAACGCTGGGCCTTCAGGCCAGCATTGGCGGACTGTCCAAAGGTTCGCATGATTTGGCGTGGTTGTCTAGTTAACGTAACCGAATCACACGTGACCGGAGCATCGTGAGATCATCCAAACGGCGAGACCAAAGTCACAGCTTCTCGCAGAGATGCGCTTTACGATATCTAAATGGCAGCATTTCCGGGCATTTTGCAGAATTCCAGACTGAAAGCGATGATCATTCCCCGCGAACACGGGGCGTGGGGCATGTTGCTGGTGCCATTGGTGACCGGTGCCGTGGTGGCAGTTCGATCGAGCATTGATTTTGCTGCGCTTGCGATCTTCCTGGTTGCGGCGCTGTCGCTCTTCTGGCTGCGAACTCCGGTCGAGGCGTGGCTTGGCACATCGGCCATCAAGGCCCAGTCGCCATCGGAGC
>ODAK010000778.1_pt1 | contig 36217 bp, 31 predicted proteins | sample 1539591 | NCBI WGS metagenome assembly ODAK01 (sample SAMEA3539303, study PRJEB22396) | soil metagenome | biome: tundra; feature: field; material: soil | place: USA | collected 2010-05 | depth 0.15 m | reverse complement strand
GGCACACGACGGGTCGTCGCTCGACTGATGACTCGTCGTCTCTCGGCACACGATGGGTCGTTGTTCGAGTGATGACTCGCCATCTGTCGGCACACGACGGGTCGTCGCTCGAGTGATGGCTCGGCGAGTAGGGCGTTCAAGCGCTGTATGCCCGTCAAGCGGGGGAAGGCCACAAAAGGCCGCCGCGAGTGTAACGAGGGGTTCCCCGCGTTACAAAGTGCGACAAGATTGAGGCACTTCGGCTGCGATGTCGTCGGCGGCGAGGCAGCCGTGACGGCGAAGCAGCAGCTACGCGGCGATCTTCCGCCAAGCGTTCCGCCCACGGCAGAATCGCATGCAATCTTGGCACGACGCGTGCTTACGTGGTTTGCCATGCACGAGACGCGGAAGGTGCGGCTTGGAAGATGGGGAGGCGCCGTCGCGGTCTCGATCGTGGTTGGATGGTTGGGCTGCGGAGGAGGCTCGAGTCAAGGGTCCTTACCCGCTTGCGGCTGGCCGGCGAGCTTGGGCCCCGGGGACGGCTCCGCGTACGGATGCACGGCGGCGAGGATGCTTCTCATCTGCAATACGCCGGGGGGCGGAGGGGCGGATTGCATCAGCAACGACCCGACGACGTGCTTCCCTCCTGGCGCGACCTCCGGGGCGGGCTCTTCGTCCGGGGGGGGCTCATCGGATGCAGCGCCCGTCGACGGAGGCGGCTCCGGCTGCGTGAATCAATGCATCCCAGGTGAGTACGCCGTCGCTTGCTTCCCGCCTCCCGCGGCGGGCCCGGCGGCCGGCATGGCGCCACTTCCGCCTTCGGCGTGCAGGCTGGTGCTGGGCCGCGACCTGCTCTACTGCTGCCCGTGCGGCGGCGGGACGTGACTCCTCGCCTTGCCCCGCCCCCGTCCGGCGCAGGGCGGAGCGAACGAAGCGCTCCGCAGAGCGGGTAACCCCACCGGAGACACGGGTCTCGCCGGGCGCCAGATCATGATCGTCGCGCCCTGGCTTGGCACACAGCGGCCCGCATGAAGCGCGGGCCCGATCTCGCGTTCGAGCAGGAGGGCGACGGCGTCGAGGCCGTCGTCACCGAGGGCGGGAAGGGAGGCGAGTCGGAACTGTCCGAGCACGCCTGCGGCGATGTCGCGGGTGGCAGCGGGGCCGTGACGTTGGGAGCAGCAGGTCGAGGGCGCGGCGCATCCAGCCGACGCCGAGGCCGTCGCCCTCGAACAGCAGGCGGTGCTCGGCGGGGAGCCATTGCAGGGCGATGGGGATCGATCCATCGATCCCCGCACTTGCATCGGCGCCACGCGCTTGTCCCTCGATCCAAGTCCGCACTTGGATCCATCGATCCCCGCGTGTCTCTCCATGGAAGTGCGCGTATCCCTCCAACCAAGTCCGCGTGTCCCTGTCGTCCAAGCGGGGATCGATGGACCGATCCCCGCGTATCCCTCCATGCAAGTGCGCGCATCCCTCCTCGCCACGCGCTTGTCCCTCGATCCAAGTGCGCTTGTCCCTCGATCCAAGTGTCCTTGTCCGTCGATCGAGCCCCGCCGTTCGCCCTATCGATCGGCTCCCTGCGCACCTTGTCCCACCTATTTTTCTCCAGATCGACCTCGTCGCAGGGCAATACCAGGTGAGACGTCGGCGCGCGGCATGGCGCTTCGCGGAGGCGCCTCGTCACGAAGAGTCACGCGAGGACAACGGGACTCGTAGAATCAATCTTTGTAGCTCGGGTCGAGGCGCTCGAGACGCCGCAATAGACCGGGCCACGCGAGGGCGCCGCCCCCGCCGCGGGTGACGGCCTCGACGTTCGACGTCACGCCCGACACGATGCGCGGGTCGACCGTGACGAGCTCCACGCCGCCCGACTGCGCGAGGAGCTGGATCTCGCATGCGCGCTGCAAGGTGAACATCGCGACGAAGGCGTCGGCAATCGAGCGCCCCACCGTGAGCAGGCCATGATTTCGCAAGACGAGCGCCGTCTTCCGGCCGAGGTCGTTCACCAGCCTCGGCTTCTCGTCGTCGCGCAGCGCGATGCCCTCGTAGTCGTGGTAGCCGAGCGACGCGAGCGCGACGGTGGCTTGCTGCGAGATCGGGAGGAGCCCGGCTTTCTGCGCCGAGACCGCGACGCCTTGCGGCGTGTGCACATGGAGCACGCAGACCACGTCGGGCCGCGCGTCGTGGATGGCGCTGTGAATGACGAAACCCGCGGGGTTGATCGGGTACGGGCTCGGCGCGACCTTCTCGCCCGACGCGTCGACCTTGACCAGGCTCGACGCGGTGATCTCCTCGAAGAGCATGCCGTACGGGTTGATGAGAAAATGGTGCGCGTCGCCCGGGATTCGCGCCGAGATGTGGGTGAAGACGAGATCGTCCCACCCGTAGTGCGCGACGAGGCGGTAACAGGCCGCGAGGTCGACCCGCAGTCTCTGCTCGGTCGCCTCGGTGACGTCGTGCGCTTGGCTCGCTTGGCTCATGAATGCGCTCCTCGTTGAAAGTGTAGCCGGAGCAAGCGCCGGGGTCGTGGAACGCTTGCTCCAGCCCAATGCGCTCGGGAAAGAGCGAGATGGGCCGCAGAGGCGCAGAGGATACAGAGTTGGGGGTCCGAGATTCGGCCGCCGATCGCCGCGCCCTCTGGAGCGAAACGGACCGAACCCGCGAGCCTAGCGTTGCCGCCAGCGAGTCCTCGACCCCTCTCCCCTCTGCGCCCACTGCGGCCAATCTCTCGCTCTCTCCGGCGCCTAGGGCGCCAGCCGCGCCTCGCGCCACTCGCCATCGACAAGCTCGCAGCGAAGGCGATCGTGGAGGCGATCGTCGCCGCGCGTCCAGAACTCGACGGCTCGCGGCCTGAGGAGATAGCCGCCCCAGTGGTCGGGACGTGGGATCTCGGCCCCTTCGAACTTGGCGACCGCCTCGGCCGACTTCGCCCGTAGCTCGTCGAGGCTCGCGATCGGCTGGCTCTGCGGCGAGACGAACCCGGAGATCTGGTGACCGCGCGGGCGCGCGTGGAAGTACGCGTCCGACTCGGAGGGCGTGAGCTTCTCGATGCGCCCCTCGATGCGCAGCTGGCGATTGAGGCTGGGCCAGAGGAAGACCACGGCGGCCTCGGGGTGGGTCTCGAGCTCGTGCCCCTTTCGGCTGTCGTAGTTGGTGAAGAAGCGAATGCCGCGCGCGTCGAGCCCGCGGCAGAGCACGACCCGAACCGACGGGCGCCCGTCGGCCCCGACGGTGGCGAGGGCCATCGCGTCGGGCTCGAGGTCCGCGGACAGCCGCGCTTCGTCGAGCCAGCCGGAGATTCGGAGGATGGGGTTCACGATACCTTCTATGCCTCGGTTCGCAGCCGATATCCAATCCCGGTCTCGGTCAGCAAGTATCGCGGACGCGCGGGCTCGCGCTCGAGCTTGTGCCGGAGCTGCGTCATGTAGACGCGGAGGTACTGCATCTGGTTCTCGTGCCCGGGGCCCCACACCTCTTCGAGGAGCTGGTGGTGCGTCTGCACGGTGCCCACGTTCCTCACCAGCGTCGCGAGGAGCTTGAACTCCATCGGCGTCAGGTGCACTTCTTCGCCCGCGCTCGTGCCCGTACGCAGCGTGACCGATCGGCGCACCAGGTCAATCTCGACGTCGTCGCCCAGGCGAACGACCGACGGCGCGTCGCGCGACGTAACGTTGCGGAGCGCGACGCGGATGCGCGCCATGAGCTCGGCGGAGCCGAACGGCTTCGTGAGGTAGTCGTTGGCTCCCTCATCGAGCGCCTTGACCTTGCTCTCCTCGTTGCCTCGCGCCGAGATGACGAGGATGGGGACGCGGCTGTACTCGCGGATCCGCCGGGTGACGATGGACCCGTCGGCGTCGGGCAGGCCCAGATCGAGGAGCACGAGGTCCGGCGAGTACGTGCGCGCCTGCCGGATGCCCTCGGACGCGGTGGGCGCTTCGAGCATCTGAAAGCCGTGCGACTCGAGCGCGATGCGGACGAACGTGCGCATCTGCGCCTCGTCTTCGACCACGAGGACCACGGCGGCGATCTCGGTCACGACGCCTCCGGGCGGGTGTCGAAGACCTCGGGGCCGGCCTCATGGCCCCCTTCGAGCGGCAGCGTGAAGCGAAACGACGCGCCCCCGTGCGGGCGCTCGGCGACCCAGATGCGCCCGCGGTGGGCGCTGACGATGCCGCGGCAGATCGTGAGGCCGAGCCCGACCCCCCCGCCCTCGCCTTCGCGCACGCGGTAGAACTTCTCGAACACGCGCTCGGCGTTCTCGCGATCGACGCCCGGCCCGCGGTCGGCGATCTCGATCTCGACCTCGCCCTCGAGCGCCCGCGCGGCGATGTCGATCGCCGCGCCCGCCGGCGAGTGCTTCGTCGCGTTCTCGATGAGGTTGATGAGCACCTGCTCGATGAGGATCGCGTCGAACGGCACGAGCGGCAAGTCGCCCGGGAGGTCGGTGCCGACCGGCCTGCCGCGGAGCCGGTCGTCGAGGCGGTAGAGCGCGGCGCCCACGACCTCTTCGATCGGCTGGAGCTCCTTTTTCACCGGCCGGCCGCGTAACCGGAGGCGCGCGGGCGATCGCTCATCGGGGCAAAGTCACGCCTACCGAGGTCACCCGTGCTGCGAGCACTCAGAGGTCGATCTGCATCCCGAGCTCGACGACGCGGTCCGGCGGGATCCCGAAGTACTGCGTGGCCGAGCGGGCGTTCCGGGAAATGAACGAGAAGAGCGCCTTTCGCCAGTGGAACATCTTGCTGTTGCCGGTGGGCAAGAGCGTCTCGCGGCCGAGGAAGTAGCTCGTTCGCGACGGGACGTACGGCACGCCGTAGTGCTCGGCGACGATGTCCATGATCGACGGCACGTTCGGCGTCTCCATGAACCCGTAGTGCGCCGTCACCTGGAAGAAGCCGTGGCCAAGGTCCCTCACCTGGAGTCGCTCGGAGGTGCGCACCTCGGGGATGGTCTCCGTGACGACCGACAGGAGCACGATGGTCTGGTGGAGCACCTGGTTGTGCTTCCAGTGATGCAGGAGCACGATCGGGACGCCGTGCGGGTTCGACGACATGAACACCGCCGTCCCTGGGACGCGATGCGGCTTGTGCTCGGCCACGTCGGCCAGGAAGACGTCGACGGGGAGGAGCTTGCCCGCGAGGTTTCGCGCGAGGAGCGCGCGCCCGGTCTTCCACGTGGTCATGACCATGAAGAGCGCGAGCCCGATGGCCAACGGAAACCAGCCGCCGTGGAAGAACTTCATCGCGTTGGCCGCGAAGAACGGGAGGTCGAAGCTGAGAAAGAGCGCGACCAGCGGGACGGCGCGCCAGAGGGGCCACTTCCACGCCTTGGTCAGCACGACGAAGTAGACGATCGAAGTGATGCCCATCGTCCCGGTGACGGCGATGCCGTACGCCGCGGCGAGGGCGCTCGACTCCTTGAACGAGAGCACAAGCCAGATGCACGCGATCGCGAGCGCCGTGTTGACCTCGGGCACGTAGATCTGCCCTTCGGACTCTTCCGACGTGTGCAGGATGGTGACGCGCGGACAGAACCCGAGCTGCACCGCCTGGCGCGTGAGCGAGTACGCGCCCGAGATCAGCGCCTGCGACGCGATGATCGTCGCGAAGGTCGACAGGATGACCATCGGGTAGATGAGCGCCGACGGTACCAGCGCGTAGAACGGGTTCGTCGCGAGCTCGGGGTGCTGGATGAGACACGCCGCCTGGCCGCAGTAGTTGATGAGGAGGGCGGGCATGACCAGGCCGAACCAGGCGAGCCGGATGGGGTGCCGCCCGAAGTGTCCCATGTCGGCGTAGAGGGCCTCGCCGCCCGTGATGACGAGGACCACGCTCCCGAGGACGAGAAACCCTTGCCAGCCGTGCTGAGCGAAGAACGACACGGCGTGCGCCGGGTTCACGGCGGTGAGCACCGCGGGGTACTTCGCGATCTGGACCGCGCCGAGGGCCGCGAGCGTCAGGAACCAGACGACCATGATCGGCCCGAAGACCCGACCGATGCTCGCCGTGCCGCGCTTCTGCACCCAGAAGAGGGCAAAGAGGATCACGACCGTGAGCGGCACGACGATGGGGCTGAGCCGCGTGGTCGCGACCTCGAGCCCTTCGACGGCGCTGAGAACCGAGATGGCGGGCGTGATGACGCCGTCGCCGTAGAGCAGCGCCGCGCCGAAGATCACGAGACCCGCGATCCAGCCGATGCGCGCCGAGTTGTTCTTCTTTCGAGAAGGCGCGAGCGCGAGGAGCGCGAGGATGCCGCCCTCGCCGCGGTTGTCGGCCTTCATGATGAACGTCAGGTACTTGACCGTGACGACCATGGTCAGCGACCAGAACACGAGCGACAGGATGCCGAGCAGGTTCTGGTGCGTGGGCGCGACGCCGTGCTCGGGATCGACGCACTCGCGGATCGCGTAGAGCGGGCTCGTGCCGATGTCGCCGAAGACGACGCCGGCGGCCATGAGCACCAGCTGGCGGACGCTCGCGTGCGAGCCGGTAGGCGCGACCGAGTCCGGCCCGGTGCGCTCGACCGGGATCGCGTGGCCCGATGGAGGCGCCGGCGGGATGGCGGGGTTGACGGTCATGATGCGAATAGGACTCGATCTCGAGGAGTCGTTTCGGTCGTCTCATACGGCGAAGCACCGCGAGGCGAGCCCGCGATGCTTCGACTTCGTGCGTCTACGCGCTTCTGTCAGTGAGTCTGGGCATCACGCGCACTGTAGCTCAAGTGGCCGCCGACTGGTGGCCTTGAGGGGGACCTCAACACGCCCGCGCAACCGCAGTCGACACCAGTATCGTCCGCGTTACCGCAGTCGACGGCCGCTTCAGCCGCAGTACGGGAGCAGACGGCCCCGCCGGGATGCACGCTCGCTGGAGCGCGCCCCGCCGGCGAGGCCTTTCAACGCTCAGCTCACTCGGCTGCCGCCGGCGAGGCCGCGCCCGCCGACATCGAAGTGACCGCGGAGTGACCGGAGCCCACGGTGATCTCCGGGTACGCCGTGCCGCCGTGCTCGTGGAGGTCGAGCCCTTCGAGCTCGCCTTCCTTGGAGACGCGCAGGGTGCCCGTCGCCTTGACCGCGTACATCAGGACCATCGCGACCGAGAAGGTCGCCACGGTGATGCAGCCGCTGCCGATGCACTGGGCCACGAGCTGCGCCGTTCCACCGCCGTAGAAGAGGCCCGCCACGGGGGCCGAGTTGTCCGCGCCCGTGGTCGTCGACGCGCCGTACTGGCCGCACGCGAGGAGCCCGAGGCTCAGCGTTCCCCAGATGCCGCAAAAGCCGTGCACCGCCACCGCGCCGACGGGGTCGTCGATGCGTAGCCATTCCATGAAGTCGACGGCGTAGATGCAGACGACACCGGCGACCGCGCCGATGATGATGGCGCCCGTGGGCGACACCCAGTAGCAGGGGCACGTGATCGCGACGAGACCGGCGAGGAAGCCGTTGACGGTCATGCCGCAGTCCCAGATCTTGTTGCGGGGGTAGACGAACGCGAGGCCCGAGAGACCACCCGCGCAGGCCGCGAGCGTCGTGTTGGCGGCGACTCGGCCGCAGCCGGCCGCATCCATCGCCGAGAGCGTGCTTCCCGGGTTGAACCCGTACCAGCCGAACCAGAGGATGACGCCGCCGATGGCCGCGATGGTCATGTCGTGGCCGGGCATGGCCCCGCCGCCGTCACGCTTGAACTTGCGGCCGATGCGCGGGCCGAGCGCGATGGCGCCGGCGAGGGCGATGAACCCGCCGATGGTGTGAACGACCGTCGAGCCCGCGAAGTCGCGGAACGGCGTCGCCATCGCGGCGAGCCAGCCGTCGGGGCCCCAGGCCCAGTGGCCGATGATCGGGTAGATGAAGCCGCTGACGCCGAAGCTGTAGAGCAGGTCGCCGACGAAGCCGGTGCGGCCGACCATCGCGCCCGACGTGATGGTGCTGCACGTGTCGGCGAAGGCGAACTGGAAGAGCCAGTAGGCGAGGAACGCAACGCCGGTGCTCTGGTACGTGTCGGGCACGCCCTGCAAGAAGAACCACTGGTGACCGATGAACCCGTTGCCCGTGCTGAACATGAAGGCGAAGCCCCACGCCCAGAAGAGGATCCCGCAGAGACAGGTGTCGACGATGCCTTCGAGGAGGACGTTGACGGTCTCACGAGTGCGCGCGAACCCGGCCTCGAGGCCCATGAAGCCCGCTTGCATGAAGAACACGAGGAACGCCGCGATGACGGTCCACATCGTGTTGATCGGGTTGACGTACGCCGGATCCGGAGGCGGCGTGGCAGCCGCCGCAGCCGCCGCAGCGGCCGGGGCGGTGGTGTCGTCGGCAAACGCGGGGTGAAACACGTATGCACCGATCGCCTTGATGGTAAGAATCAAGACAATCGCGCCAACGACCTTGCCCGCCAACGTCCAGGCAATTAAGCGGCGGTATTCCTTCTGCCTCATACGTTCCAAGAGTCTGGGGAACATCGCAAATCTCCTCGGGGTTCATCCGCGCTGGTGAGCGGTAGGGGCTGGTGTGAATAGGCTTTAATGTCTCCCTAACACCGTCTTAACGCTTTCTTAATGCACCCATTGTTTCGATCCTATGTCGGGATCACATCGGGTCACGACGAGTGTGTTTTTTGTCTTCACCGTGGCCGATAGGCACCAAGCGAGCCCTCTCCACCCGTTTTCCTCGAGGAATCGCACATCGCGAAGGTGTGGCAGACATGCGGAGATCGAGATCGTGAAACGCGCGCAAAATGATCCATGCCCATGATCTCGAAGGGCACCGGGGAATGACGAAGATTCAAGCCATCGTTCGCGAGGAAATGCTCGACGCGATTGTCGAGCGACTCCTCCTTATTGGCGTGCGCGGGCTGACGTTCGGGCCCGTCAAAGGAACGGGGCGCACCGCGGGGCATCGCGAAGTCTTTCGCGGCAGCGCGTATCGGGTCGCCTATGCCGCGAAGATGCTCGTCGAGTGGTACGGCCCCGACGACGAGGCCGACGCGGTGGTGCGCGCGATCCAGCAGCGCGCGTCGACCGGGCAAGGCGGCGACGGCCGCATCTTCGTCTCGTACGTCGAAGAGGCGATCCGCATTCGCACCGGCGAGCGCGGGCTCGACGCCGTGTAGTCTAGTCTAACTCTAGAGAGATTGGCCGCGGAGCCGCAGAGGACGCCGAGCAAAGAGGTTCGGGACGCTCGCGGGCCGCATCCGCTTCGCCCGCGCCCGAGTCGCTTGGTACCCGCCCCTATTCACTGCTCTGTGCCCTCGGCGCCTCTGCGGCCAATCCGGATCTCGGCCGAGAATGCCGTCAGTGGCCTCCGAAGCCACCGGGGGCGCCGCCGCCACCGAGGCCGCCGCAGATCTTCGCGCCGGCGACGATGGCAATAGCCTGACAGGTCACGCCCGGGCCGCACTCGGCGTTCGCCGCGCAAAGCTGCAAGCCCCCCGTGCCGCACGTCTTCTTGCAGGTGACCGAGTAGCCGCCGGCGCCGGTCGGGGCGCCGCCGGTGCCGCCGCCCAGCGAGACGCAGCACACGTCGCCGCCGGAGCAACTCGCTGCGCTCGTGCACATCGCGACGGCGCCGTTCGTACACTGGCCCTTCGCGACACACGACGCGGCTCCGCTCATCGCGCCCGTCATGGTGGCGCAACAGTCTTGGGTGGCCGACGTGCAGGTCTCGGCGCCGCACACGACCGTGCCGGCTCCGCCTCCGCTCGACGACCCGCTGCCGGCCTCGCTCTCCTTGGCGCTCGCGTCCTTCGTACTCGCGTCCTTCGTAGAAGAGGAGCCTGCCCCCGAGTCGCGCTCCGGGTTCGTGTTCGGGCTGGTGTTGCTGGGGTTGGGGTTCGTGAGCGGAAGCTCGTCGGAGGGATCGTCGAGGAGCGAGCGGCCACCGCAACCGGGCAAGCCGAACAAGCCGAACAAGCTGGGGACCGCGAGAATGAACAGACCCGTTGAAATCGTGGCTCGCATGGACGTCTCTCCCAATACGCACGGTAGGTAGGCGCCAAGACGGAATTAAAGGTCATAAAAGTGGAAAGGCTCGCCCGCCGCTACCCGAAACGGGGGCGGCACCCCCCGATGACCTTTTTTTAGGACTTGCATCCACTACACCGGTGAGACATGGCCTTGGTAGTGACCGATCAGCGAGTTGAGCCGGCTCCGGGGAGCATCGCGCCGATGATGGCGCTCGCGCGCGCCGCGGCAGCCGGCGACGGGGCAGCCACCGGGCAGCTCCTGCGCGCAGTGGCTCCGCGCCTCGGGCGGGTCGTCCGCGCGGTGCTCGGCGGCGGACACCCTGACCTCGACGACGCCGTGCAGCAGTCGCTCATCGGCCTCGTCCAGGCGTTGCCAGCCTTCCGCGGCGATTGCGAGCCGATCGGCTACGCGACCATCATCGCTGTTCGCACGGCCGTCGCGACGCGCAAGCGGTCTCGCACCGATCAGTCGCGGCGCGAAGACGGCGTCGACGCCGACCTGATGGCCGGCTCGAACGCGCCGGCGGGTGAAGAGGTCGCGGCGAACCACCGCAAGGCCTTGCTGCGCGACCTGCTCGACACCCTCCCGGTCGAACAGGCCGAGGCGCTGGCGATGCGCGTGTGCCTCGGCTGGTCGATTAAGGAGATCGCGACCCACAGCGGCGCGCCCCTCAACACGGTGCGCAGTCGCCTGCGCCTCGCCAAAGAGGCCCTCAAGAGTCGCATCGAAGAAGACGCCGACCTCGTCGACGCGCTGGGGGTTGCCCGATGAACGTTGTGGATTTGCACCCTGAAGACCTCCTCGACAAGGACGCCAAGGGGACGCTCGAAGAGGCGGAGCGAGCCCGGCTCGGCGCGCACGTCTCGCATTGCTCGGCGTGCCGCCTCGAGCGACAGCTCCGCGCGGACTTCGCCGCGGAGCTCGCGGCCGACCTGCCGCTCGAGCGCTTCGCTGGCCTCGGCAGCCTCCGACAGCTCGCGCTCGACGCCCTTCCGGCGGCTCTCCCGCAGGCGATCCCGCGTGTGACGGCGCGCGCGCCCCGGCGGCGACGGACCAAGTTCGTGTGGCTCCTCGCGGCTGCGGTTCTGCTCGTCGGCGGCGCGGCAGCCGCCACGAACAGCCTCGGCGAAGGGCCGTGGTCGCGCTTCGTCACGCGACCGGCCCCCGCAGCACCTCTTGCCGCGGGAACGACCGAGGCGCCCCGTCCGAAGATCCATCGCGCGCCCATGGTCGCGCTCCCCGAACCGGTGATCGCGCCCGAGGCGGCCGAATCGCGCGAGTCGCCAGCGCCGACCCCAGCCCTTCGACCCGCGCGGTCGCAGGGGGGTGGCCCGGTCCTCGCGGCGTCCGCTCGCACGATCGGTCCCGCAGAGCTCTTCGAGAGGGCAAGCGATGCGCGGCGGCGCGGCGACTACGGCGGCGTACTCGACACGGATCGCGAGCTCGAGGCTCGCTACCCGACGAGCCGCGAAGCCCAGGTGCTCCGAGCGATCGTGGGGCGGGTGCTGCTCGATCGGGGCGACCCGACTGGCGCTCTCGCGCGGTTCGACGCCTACCTCGCAGCCGGCGGCGGCGACCTCACCGAAGAGGCGATGGTCGAGCGCGCGACCGCGCTCGACCGCCTCGGTCGCAGCGACGAAGCGACGCGCGCGTGGACCGCGCTCGTCGGAGCCTTCCCCGATACGCCCTACGCCGCGCACGTGAGGGCGCGCCTCGATAACCCGAACGGTCGTTGATGCGGGCACGCGCGCGAGGGCGCGGCCCCCTCGCCTCGCTCGTCGCGGGGCTTTTCTTGTCACTCGGTTCGCTCGGCTCCCTCGACCGAGCCTCGTTCGCACAGGTCGTCGACTCCGGCGCGCCGTCATCGCCGGGTGCTTCGACGCGCACGCTCGACGTCACGCTCATCGACGGGGGAGACGACGCGGGACTGCTGATGGACACGATTCGCGAACTCGTCAGACGTCTGGGCCTTGGCCTGGTTCCTCACACGGTCACGGCGGGCGTCTCCGCTGGCGACGCCAGCGCCGACGCGGGAACCTCGCCGCCTGCGGGTCTCGCGGTCTCGGTCGATCTCGCTTCGCGTCACGAGGTCGTGGTGATCGTCCGCAACGGCCCCATCGAGGTGCGGCGCACCATCCCGCGTGACGCCTCCCCGGCGATCGTTCGCGAAGAGATCAGCGAAGCTGTCCGATCGGCGGTCGAGTCGCAGCTCCTCGCCGATGAGACGCCGCGGCCTCCGACTCCGGCGCCCCCCGCTTCGCCTCCGCCCGTCGCGCCGATCGTGGTCACCGAATCGCCGAGCCCATCGCCGAGCCCATCGCCGAGCTCGAGCCGTGGCCTCGCGGTCGACCTGACCACGCTCGCCGGGGCGGGTGGCATCGCGGACGGGGCCGGCCCCGTGGCGCACGTGGGGGGCGGCTTCGTCGTGGGATCGCGGCACAAATGGCGGCCGTCGGTATCGGTGACGGGCGAGTACGTCGTGGGGTTCGATACGAGTTACTCGACGGTCACCCCGGTCACCTCGCACGCGAGCCTCGTCTCGCTGCGCGCGATGCCCGCGCTCGAAGTCGTGCACGGATCGTGGATCGCGCTCGACGTCGGCGCGGGGGCTGGCGTCGATATCATCGCGGTCACCGCCGTCCTATCGGGCGCGGCGAGCGCTTCGCCGACGATCCGCCTGAACCCCGACGTGGCCACGAAGGTAGATCCCGTACTGACGGCGCGGGCCACAGCTTACGTGGCGCTCGCGCCCGGCGTGGCGCTGACGGTGGTCGTCGGGGGCGACGTCGATCTCGCCTCGCGTCATTACTTCATCGACGACGGCGCGCAAGATCCCGAGGTCTTCGTACCGTGGCGCGTGCGACCGGTCGTGCTCGCGGGCTTCACGTTCACGGCCGCCGGGAGCGGGCTCTTCGCGGCGAGGGTCCCGTGACGCGAGCGCGCGCCATCGAGTGCATCGTAGTTGTCGCGCTCGGCGCCGCCGTGTGGGCGGTCGTCTCGTTCGGCGCCTCTGGATGCGTAGAAGACCGTATCCCCATCGCCACGGTCGTTGGCCCCGACGCGATGGCACTCATTCCCTGCAGCGCCTCCGACGCGTCGGTATGCGGCAGCGAGTCGTTCTGCGAGACGACGACCTGCGGAGCCGACGCGGGAGGATCTTGCGCGGAGCTCGCTGACCTCGCATGCAAGGACGACACGAGCTACGGCCCGCAGTGCGGCTGCGATGGCCTCACGTACCTCAACCTCTGCACTCGTCGAGCTGCAGGCATGAGGGCGGCGAGTTCGAATGCTTGTGATTCGCAAACGAATGTCCACAATTGCTATCAAGGCGCTCCCGCTGACAAGTGCCCCCCCAGGGCAAGCTGCGCCGCGATCTTGCCGCCGTTCCTCTCTACCTCCCGAGGCAACGGAGAGCCGAGCTTCTTCGAAATGCTCTGCCGTACCGAACGCGAGGGGGGCGTCGGGGCGGGTGTGCCCGGGACGTGCTGGGTCCTCCCGCCCACGTGCTCGTCGCGGAGTACGTCCCCACTTCTTTCCTGTGGTGGGGTATGTATCGACGCCTGCAAGGCCATAAGAGCCGGGGAGTCGCTGGTCCCGGTCCCCTGCGAGGCGCGAGACGCCTCGACCGACTGAAAGAAACCGACCGTCCGATGACCCGTTTCTTTCCCGCTCCCCCACAAACATGGGAAACCGAATCGAGCCCGACGAGTTTCATCCGATGACGCCGAGAAAACGCCTCGAGGGCGCGCTTGCGGAATGGCATCCCCATCCCAAGAACGCGAACAACTCACTCGTGCCGGTCGTGCGCAACGCGGCTCCGGCCGATGACATCGCGGATCGCTTCTTCGACAGCGCGCCCCAGGGATACATGCCTGAGCTCCCACCGGCCGTCGAGGTAGCCGATGTCGGAAAGGCGAGCACGCGACGCGCTGCGCTGCACTCGGCTGCCGCGCGCGAGCGCCGTCGCTACTTGACGCGCTATGTCGCCGGAGCGGTCGGTCTCGCCGCCGTGATCGGCCTGGGCGCTCTCGTCCGGGTCAGCGTCACCCGCGACGCGAGCGCGGCGCAGGCGCCCACCCGACCGGCGTCGTTCAACGCCGCGTCGGAAGCGCTCGCCGAGCCGCTCTCCCCCGCGCCAGCCCAGCTGACCGCACCATCTCTCGCGGAGCCCGAGCCGGCGTCGCCCATGCCGGCCGATACCGCCACCACCGCGCCCGGCACCGCGGCCGATTCCGAGCACGCCTCCGAACGTTCACCGTCGAACCCGACGCCGACCGACCTGCAGGCCCTCGCGCGCGAGACCGAATCAGCCGCGTCCCCTGCGCAGCCCGAGGCTACCGCGCAGGCTGCGGCGACAGATACCGACGCGAAGGCCGCCAGCGAGGCGAAGCGTGAGTCGCAGCGGGCCCTCGATCGAGGTCACCTCCGGAAGGCGATCGAAGCGGGAGAGCGCTCCGTCAAGTTCGATCCTACCGACGCCGACGCGTGGCTGATCCTCGGAGCGGCCTATCAGGGCCGCGGCGCGTACACCGAAGCGCGCCGGTGCTTCTCAAGCTGCTCGCACCAGGCGAAGCGGGGCGCACGGAGCGAGTGCAGGGCCTTGCTCCGCTAGTCAGGGATTTCGATCGGTTGACGTTGGCGGGGTAAGAGGGCGATGGGGCGGAGCCCCCGGTACCAGATACTACCGCTCCGCGTTCAATCTTCCGTTTTCGCTGCGGCACACCGTACGAACACGCCACCGTTGCCTCTCCCTGGCGATCGCGTGCCTGAAATATCTTGCCGCGAGATACGGCGCCCGGCAGCGTCACGATCGAGCCATGGATCATGAGCGACCGCGTGGCCAGCGGGACGTCGACGACGCGCGAGCGATTGCAACCACCTTTCCGGAACCGTGACGATACCCAAGATTCCGAGCGGCACGAATGGCAAATATGCGATCGATTCGCACGTCATTGGGTGTGGGCTCGTGGGCGGCGGCGGCGACTGCAGCTCGACCCAGACGAGCTTCGTCGACGGCACGCAGCCCGTCTTCAGCCCGACCGCGGGCACCGCGTTCACGTCGGTGCGAATGCCCGGCGCGACGTGCGCCGCGGTACGTCAGGCGCTCCCCTGACGGTCAGCCGGCGGCCTCGACCGGGCGCGCCAAGCCCTCGCTTCCGGGAGCGTTCGCGCACGTTGCTCGAGCGCCGGATAGCCTGAAATTTTACCTGGCAGGTCGCGCCCTGCGACGATGGCGGCATGCGCGTGTCGTCGCTCTTCGTCGCCCGCTCGGCCTCGTTGGCCTCGTTGGCCTCGTTGGCCTCGTTGGCCTCGTTGGCCTCGTTGTCGCTCGCGTCCGTCGTTCTCCTGGGGTGCTCGTCAGCCGGATCGCGACGGACGGCATCCTCGGCCGAGCCGCCCGACGCCCTCGAACTGCGCGACCACGGCACGGTCATGAACTTCGCGTGGGCGCAGGTCGGCAAGCGCTACTGCTGGGGCGGAACGGGCCCGTCGTGCTTCGACTGCTCGGGGCTGGTGCAAACGGCCTGGGCAACGGTCGGCGTCCGCGTGCCCCGAACGGCCGACGCGATCGCGTCGGAGCTGCCCGAAGTTCCACTCGAGGCCGGTCAGCTCCGTGCCGGTGACATCTTGTGGTGGCCGGGTCACGTGGGCCTCTATGCCGGCAACGGCTGGGTCGTCGAGGCGCTCGACCGGCGTCACGGCGTCATCCGTCGCGCGATCTCCGTGCAGCGCCCGCCACATCGCGCCTTTCGCCCATGGGGCCAGTCAGGGTAAAAGACTCGGCGTGAGTTGCCGCGTTCCGGGCGGCGAGGGGCCGGTGCAGAGAAAGCGCCCGCGCGAGCGCATGCGAGGGCGAGGGCGAGGGCGAGGGCGCGAGCGAGAAAAAACGGCGGGCTCGACAAGACCGATGCGGAGCGCGCGTCTTATGCTAAGGAGTAATCCTTCGGATGCGTAACCTTGAGTCAATGATAGGCGAGTTCGTCGACGGGCTCCTTCTCGCGATTGGAGAGGCCACGATCGAAGACCTCCGGGAGCTGCTCGCCCAGACCGATGCGGGCACCCCGCTCTACGCACCGAACGCACCGAACGCACCGAACGCACCGAACGCACCGAAATCCGAGCCGGCCGAAGCCCCCCCCGCGGCTCCGGCTCGAACGGGCCGGCTGGCGCGCCTCGATCACGGCGCGGCGCTTCGCCGATCCATCGAAGCGTCGCTCTCGTCGGCGTCCGAGGGCATCGCCGAGATCACCGACCCGGAGAGCCTCCTCTCGCTCGGCGGCCCCAACGGCGGCTCGAGCTCCCTCTACGAGACGTTCCGGCAGGCGCCCAGCGCGCGCCCGGCGCCGCCGCCGCCCATCTCGGTGGCGTTGCTCGAGCCGACGTCGAGGAGCAACGGACACGCAGAGGCCGAGATCGACAGTCCCGCGAGCGGCGTTCGTCCGCGCTGGACGGGCTCCACCGTCCGCCTGAGCGACAACGAGACGCTCGCCCGCGTGTCGAACTCCGGCGTCGTGATCCGTCGCAAAAAGAAGGCCTGATCTCGCCGCGACGCGAGCCGCCGTTCACGACGCCGCGCGAGGCTCCCTTGCCGAGGGGCGAGGTCTGGGCGCTGGTCGCCGTGACCACGTTCGCGATGTCGATCAGCTACGTCGACCGGCAGACCCTGGCGGTGCTGGCGCCGACGATCACGAAGGCGCTCCATATCTCGGACGCCGCGTACGGCTGGCTCGGCTCCGCGTTCTCGCTCAGCTACCTCGTCGCCGGGCCCTTCGCCGGCGCATGGATCGATCGCGTCGGCGCCCGTCGCGGCTTGCTCGCGGGCCTCGTGCTCTGGTCGGCCGTGGCCGCGCTACACGCCGCCGTGCCTGGGTTCGCGATGCTGTTTGCGCTTCGGCTGGCTCTCGGCCTCGCCGAGTCGCCCACGTTCCCCGGAGGCGTGCAGGCGGTGCAGCGCGCGCTCGCGCCCGCCGATCGCGCGCGCGGCATGTCGCTGCTCTTCGTGGGCATGTCGCTCGGCGGCATGCTCGCGCCTCCGATCGCCATCGGGATCGCGGCGCGCTACGGGTGGCGCGCGGCGTTCCTCGGCACGGCGGCGCTCGCGGCCCTCTGGGTGCCGTGCTGGCTCGCGGTGACCTCCCGTCCTCGGGTGCGCGCCGCGCTCGAGGACCCCGGCGATCAAGGCCCGCGACCGTCGATGCTCGCGGTCGCCGCCCACCCGGCCGTGAAGCGCGGACTCGTGGGCCTGCTCGCGATCGTCCCCGCGTCGGCGTTCGCGATGGCGTGGGAAGCCAAGTACTACGTGCGCCAGTTCGGGCTGTCGCAGGCCGGGCTCGTGCCGTACCTCGTCGCGAGCGCCGTGGCTTACGACGCCGGAGCGCTCGTCTTCGGCGACCTGGCCACGAGACGCGCGAGGCGCGCGAGGCGGCGCGGCGATGACGACTCGGCGCCCAGAGCGCTCCTCGCCGGGGGCGCGCTGCTCGCGGCGGTGGGGCTCCTCGGGCTCGCTGCCGCGCCCGATCCGCACGTCGCCGTCGCCTGCTTTCTCTCGAGCGCCGTCGGGCGCGGGGCCGTGGTGACGCTCTGCAACACCGACGCGCTGTCGCGAGTCCCGCGGGGCGCCGTGTCCGCGGCCGGCGGCGTCATCGCGTCGGTGCAATCGCTCGGCGGGATCGTGGTCAACCCTGCCCTGGGTCATGCGGTGCAGCGGTTCGGCTACGCACCGGCGCTTGCGGTCCTGGCCGCCTGGACGATTCCCGGCACCGTGGCGTGGCTGTTCTGGCCGTCGAGCCACGCGGGCGCGGGCGGCAACTAGCGCGGGCGGCTCGAGGTCAACGTGAGCACGGCGAATGGAGCGCGCTCTCGCGCAACCGCCACGATCGGGCCGAGGAACGTCCGGCCGAGCCTGGTCGACGGCCTGACCATTGCCTGCATCGCCGGCTCCACGAGACTCGTCATGACCACCCATCTTGCTTTTCCGGGTTCGCAAGCTCAACCTCACGCGTCGGCCAGCGCTGACTCAGCCTCGACGCTAGGCTGAGTCGATAACCACGATGAAGCAACCGGCGCTCTACTTCCCGCACGGGGGCGGCCCCTGCTTCTTCATGGAGTGGACGATGGGACCTCCCGACACCTGGGATCGGCTGGCCGACTGGCTTCGCGGGATCCCCGCCTCGCTACCGGAGACGCCCGCCGCGCTGCTCGTCGTCTCGGCGCACTGGGAGGAGCCGGTCGCCACCGTCATGTCCGCCGCTCGCCCGCCTCTCCTCTACGACTACTACGGGTTCCCTCCCCAGACGTACGCCCTCGAGTGGGGAGCGCCCGGCTCGCCGGACCTGGCCGCTCGGGTTCGAAGGCTCCTCGGCGCGGCCGGCATCGACTCGGCGTCCAACGCGGATCGTGGCTTCGATCACGGCGTCTTCATTCCGCTGAAGGTCGCCTATCCCGAGCCTCGCATCCCGACCGTTCAGCTCTCGCTTCGCGCGGGCCTCGACCCCTCGGAGCACCTCGCGATCGGGCGCGCGCTCGCGCCCCTGCGTGAAGAGAACGTGCTGATCGTGGGGAGCGGCATGAGCTACCACAACATGCGGGGGTTCATGGCGCCGAGGACGCGAGACGTGTCCGCCGCGTTCGACGACTGGCTCGCCGCAGCGGTGGCGTCGGTCCCCGAAGAGCGCGATCAGGCGCTCGTCCACTGGGCGCGCGCCCCCGCGGCCCGGCAATGTCATCCTCGCGAAGAGCATCTCTTGCCGCTCATGGTGGTCGCCGGTGCGGCTGGAGCCGACGGCGGTCAACGTGTCTTTCGTGACGAAGTGATGGGCGCGATCGTCTCCGCCGTTCGCTTCGCATAGCGCCGCGACGCGCGCACGAACGGGCGCGCGTCGGCTAGGCTCGCCCGTCGTGCGAGCCCGCCTGGCCTGGATGACGCGCGCCCTCTTCGGCGAGCGCCCGGTCGCGCTTCTGGCGCTCGCCTGGCCCACGGCGCTCGCGGTCGTGCTCGACATGGCGATCCGCGCGCGCGCGATCGCGGGGTTCGCCGCTCAGGCCAAGGCCATCTACGCGAGCTCGCTCCTCATCAGCGCCGCCTTCTGGGCCGGCCCCGCGTCGATCGCGTGCTGGCTGCTGCTCCGCGGGACGACGCGAGCGCGCGCCGCCCTCGGCGTTCTCCTCGCGCTCTGGGTCCTTCCCTTCGCGGCATCGGCGTACGCCGGACAGGCGCTCTACCATCGCGTCTTCCACTCGTACGTCGGGCGCGACACCGTGCGTCTCGGCGTCGCTCTTCGCGGGACCGTGACCGACTGGTTCGACGCCTGGGGGGGCCCCTGGCTCCTCGGCGGGATGGTGCTCGTGGGCGCGATCATCACCGCGGGCGTCTTCGGCGCCGCCCGGTGGCTCGCCCCCCGGCTCGCGGGGGCCTTTCCGCTCCTGCCCGCCCTCCTGTTCTGCGGAGCCGCGGTGTGCTTCTGGACCGACCAGGTCGACAGTCGCTTCCTGCAGGCCGCGACGCCGGACGCGTGCTTCGTTCACGGGACGGTGCACGCGCTTCGAACCTGGGTCGAGGGCCGCGGGCAGGTGCGGCAGGGCATGTCGCTCCGCACCCCCGCGCCGCTGCCTCCGCTCTCGAGCGCCGGCCGCCCTGGCGGCCGCCCGAACGTCCTGCTCGTTCTCACGGAGAGCGTTCGCGCCGACGCGATGTGCTCCGACCCGCCGCCGGCCTGCCGCGCCCCGTTCCTCGACGGCGCGGCAGCCGATCGCGTGCCGCTCGGCAAGCTCACTTCGCAGACGCCCAATACCTTTAGCGCCTGCATGATGCTCTGGACGGGCCTCGCGCCCGACGCCGACTTCCGAACCGCCCACTCCGCGCCCGTGCTCTGGGAGATCGCGCGAGCCGTCGGCTACCGCACGGCCTACGTGACATCGCAGAACCCCGACTACGAGGACTTCGGCACGTTCACGCGCCGCGCCGGCATCGACGTCCTCGTGACGGCGACGGAACTCGGCGGCATGGGGCAAGAGCAGCTGGGCGCGCCCGACGAGCGCGCCGCCGACGAGATGCTGAAGTTCGTGCGCACGACGGACGTCGCGACGCCGTACTTCGGAGTGCTTCACCTCTCGAACACACACGCTCCCTACCGGGTCGATCCGGCGCTCGCGCCGTTCGCTCCGCAGTCGACCGACCCGCTCGGCGACGTCGGCGCCTTCCACAACCACTACCGCAACAGCGTGGCCCTGCAGGAGCGCACGGTGACCGAGTTCTTGAGGGTGCTCCGAGCGTCGCCCGCGTGGGCCGACACGGTGGTCGTCTTTCTATCGGACCACGGCGAACAGTTCCGCGAGCACGGCGGGCTCTATCACAACCACTCGCTCTTCGACGAAGAGCTACGCGTCCCCGGCTGGCTCATCGCGGGTCCCCGCGCGCTCGACGCCACGCAACGGACGGCGATCGGAACCCACGCCGGCCGCCGCACTTACATGCAAGACGTGCACGAGACCGTGGTCGATCTCTTCGGCGTCGAGGGCGCCCGCGCCACGCTGCCCTTCGCGGACCTCGTGACCGGCCGGTCACTCCTGCGACCGCGGAGCCCGGGGCCGGGACCGACGGTGCTCCTCGCGACCGCGACCAGCGTGTGGGAGCCCGACGACGCGCGCTTCGGAGCCGCTGCCGACGAGCGCGCGCTGGTCGGTGCGCCCGGCTCCCTCGCGTGCTTCGACACCCAGCGCGACCCGCGGGAGCGGTCGCCGCTCGCCCCGCCGGCGTGCGACGACCTGCGAGCCGCCGTATCGCCAGTCTTCGTCGGGGAACGCTAAAGCGCTCTAGCAACCACGCCGACAGAGCGGACGGAGCTACTTCGACTTGTGGAACCGGGACAGGTCGCCGAGGGTGCCGAAGGTGTGCGGCGCGGGGGCCTTCTTTTCTTGCTCGCGGAACCCGTCGAACTGGGCGCGCTCCTCGTCGTCTTTCAACGCGCGGACCGACAGGCGCATTTTGCCGTCGCCGATCTCGACGATCTTGGCCTTCAGCTTGGTGCCGATCGGGAACGCCTTCCGTAGGTCGGTGCCTCGAGGGACCCCGAGCTCGACTGTGGGAAGCAGCCCGCGACCCGCGCGTCCCCTCGTTCCGTCGAGCTGCACGAAGAGGCCGTAGACCTCGACGCGATCGACGACGCCGGAGATCACTTGCCCGATCGCGACCGAGACCGCGGGCGGCTCACCGGGAGCCCCGCTCGCGCCGGATGGGGTGAGGGCGACGCTGGCTCCGACGGCGACGGCCGCCTCGACTGTCGGCGCCAGGCGCACCCCCGCTTCGGGATCCACGCTCACGACGCGCACGCGAAGCCGGTCGCCGGCGGACGCCTTGATGGCGCCATCGGGCCCCTTGAGATCGATCGACTCGATGAACCCCTGACGCCGGCCGTCGAGCTCGACGAAGACGGCGTCTCTGCCGACCTGGACGACGAGCGCGTCGAGCGTCTCGCCGATGCGAGGGTTGCGCTTGCGCAGGGGCGCCTGGCCGGCCGGTCCCGACTTTTCGAACAGGGCCGCGAACGATTCGTCCGGGCGATCGGAGCTCATGGCGGGGGTTTGTACCACGCGACGGCCGCCCGGGCCGTTGGTCTCGTGCTGCCTAGAAATAGAAGCCGGTGCGGCCGGTGACGACCACGCCGCTGAGGTCGAAGCCGATGCCGGCGTGCGCTGCGATGTCGAGCCCGAGTCGCCACCGCCGAGCAAGGCGAGGCAGGCGAGGCAGGCGAGGCAGGCGAGGCAGGCGAGCCGAGCAAACGACCGTGTGCGCATGGGACCGACCTCGAATCGAACGCGTCATCGGTGCACTCTCCGGCGAGCCCACCACTTCGAAGTCATGGGTTCACTATTGAAACACGGCTGCACAGCGAACAAACTCGCTTGATCCCTCCTGAGCTCCCTTTACCCTTGCGATGACACAGCGACATCGCGAACGCGCAATTCCGGGAGTCGAACAGCGGCACGTGCTCTTGATCTCCTGCGCCCATCTCCGGAGGACGAACATGAACTCCGCCAAGCCCCCCCCGCCGCCTCAGCGTCCCGCGACTTCGCGCCCACCTCCGCCCCCTCCCTTGCGGTCGACGAAGGCGGCCGCCCCCACCGGATCCGTCGCGCCCGCCCCGGCGGCCGTGTCCGTCCGTGCGCCCGCAGCCGAGGGCCCGGCCTCGATGGCGCCGGCCGCGCCGCCTGCGCCGGCGCCTCCCGTGATGGCGGTGCCTGGGCAAGAGACCCGGCTCCGGGTGTCGGTCAAGCTGTCGGTTCGCGATCCGAACCTCCTCATCGCGCGCCCCCTCGGTGCGGGTGAACCGCCACCGCCGGGGACGCGCGAGGCCCTCCTGATCCTCGTCGAGCCGGCGGCGAATCCGGCGACCACGCCGGACGGCGGATCCACGCCATGAGCGACGAGCGCCCAGTGCAAACCGTCGGTCGCGGTGACGAGGCCGACGCGTTCGAGCTGACGCCGCGCGCCGAAGAGACCGGGGTCGCCAACGTCGTGCAGCTCGAGGAGAGCGAGCTCGATCGCGTCGAGCGGGTCGTCTTGCAGGACCCGGGCGACGACGAGATGCGCGCGCGCTACCTCCAGCTGGCCGAGACCGCGGGCGAGCAGCTGCGGGCCGCGAACGCGCTGGCGCGGGCGGCCGGCGCCAACGAGGCCCCGGTGCGAGAGCGCGTCTGGTACGACGCTGGCACGCTCTACTGGCAGGAGGCCGAGCTCCCGCGAGCACGAAGCGCGTTCCTCCAGGCCGTTCTCGCGGGCGCTGGCGGGCCCGCCGGGCTCACGGCGGCTCGGCGTGTACTCGACCTCGAGGTCGACCCGGGCGATCCCGACGCGCTGGGTCCAGCGCTCGATCTCATCGTGCAGATCGCGCCCGACCCTCCCGCCCGACAAGAAGCCGCGGCGCGGCTGCTCGCGATGGATCCCGACGCGCCCCAAGACGGCGCGCGCCTCGCGAGGGCCCTGCGGGCGCTCGCCGATTCGCCTCGCATCTCCGACGCGTTCGCCTTCCTCGCCGCCCTCCACGAGCGCGACGCCGGGCGCGCTCGCGCGGTCGGCGCACACGCGCTCGAGAGGGCCGACGAAGGCGCGCGCGCGACGCTCGACCGCCGCGGGCCGCTGATGCGAACGGTCGCCGCCTTCCGTCGCGACGCCGCGCACGACACGCCTGGCGCGGTCAAGGCCTGGAGGCGCCTGCTCGAAGAAGATCCGGCTCACCACGAAGCCGTCGAGGCGCTCTTCGACGCAGCCACGCAGACGCAAAACGCGACCGACGGCGCGACCGAGAGCGCGACCGAAGGCACGATCGAGCTCCTCGACCTCGTGGCCAAGGCCATCCCGCTCCTGCCGGCGCGGGAGCGCACCGATCTCGCGCTCCGCACGGCGCGCGCGCTCTCGCTCAAAGGGCGCAAGGCCGCGGCGATCGAGACCTGTCGCAGGCTGCTCGACGAACCGGGCGCCAGTCTCTCGACAGCGCAGGCGGTCGCCGAGCTCGCGCACGACGAAGACGACCCGACGCTCTACCGGGCGGCGCTCGAGCATCAGGTCCGCGTCGGCGGCGACGAGGCTAAGAAGCGCGCGCTCGAGGGGCTCGGCGACTTGCAGTTCACGCAGCTGCACGATTCGCGCGCCGCCGCCGAGTCGTGGCGGCCGGCGGCTCGCATGTACGAGGCCACGCCCGCGGGCCAGTCGCACGCCCAGAACCTCTACGAGCGCGTGCTCGAGGCGCTGCCTGACGACCGCGACGCGGCGCAGCGATTGACGGGCCTCTACCGGCAAGCGAACGACTGGACCAAGCTCCCCGACGTCATTCGGGTCCTCATCCGGACCGCGATCGGAACCGAGAGCGGGGCCGAGGGCGCCCGGCTCTTGCTCGAGCTCGAGAAGGGGGCGATCGAGGCGGGCGCGGTCGACGAGTTCGTCTCGCTGATCGACGCCGTGCTCGCGCATTGCGATCCCGCGTCCGCGGACTCAGTGCGCCCTCTCAAGAAGGCGCGGGCGAGGGCCCTCGGGTCCGATGCATCGAAGCACGGTCAGGCGTCGCTGGTGCATCGCCAGCTCATCGAGTCCTTCGGCCTCGAAGAAGACGTCCGCGACTTCGAATCGTTCGTCGAGTCGAGGGGGAGCGCGCAGGAGCGTCACCTCGATCGCCGATTCCTCTACGAATGGCGCGCGGGCCGTGAAGCACGGCCGGCCAAGGTCTTGCTCGAATGGGCCCGCGCGGAAGACGAGTACGGCGAGACCGGGGCGGCGATGGCCGTCTACCAGCGCCTCGCCGACACCGAGCCGGGCCGGAGAGAGGCCCTCGAGGCGCTTTGCCGCATCAAGCTGCACGCCGGCGACGTCGAGGGCGGCCTCGTCGCGCTCCGCTCGCTGGGTGACGCGGGCAGTGAGAGCGAACGGCGCGGGGTCATCCTGCGAATGGCTCGCCTGCTGCTCGAAGAGATGGGCCGGCCGGCCGAAGCGGCGATCGCGCTCGCGCCGCTCGTCGGCGCGGTGCCGCCCGTCGCCGCGGCGAACAAGCTCCTGCACAGCACCCTCGCCGACGCCGCGACGCGCCCGCAGGTGATCGAGCGACTCGAGCAGCTCGCCGGCGAAGCCGATGTCACGACGCGCCTCCACGTGTACGAGTTCCTGGCGAGCGCGCGCGAGGAGACCGCGGTGATGCCCGCCGCGCGGCAGCGGTGGTTCCGGGAGATCGTCGAGCTCACGGGTGACCGAGCGGCGGCGCTCGGGGTCGCCATCGACGGAGTGACCGAGTTTCCGGACGCGATGGACCTGTGGGACGCCGCGGAGCAGATCGCGCGGCGCCTCGGGCAGGCCGACGCCGTGGCCCGCGCGTACCATCACGTGCTCGTCCAGGGCGCGTCGCTCGATGCGGCGAGCGCCGAGTCGCTCGCGCGGCGCATGGTCAACTTCGAGGCGGCGTCCGGAACCGAATCGCCTCGCCTCGTCGAGGCCCTCCAGCGCACCCTCGAGCTCGCGCCGAGCGCGCGGTGGGCGCTCGACCGCGTCAAGCTGGTGCTCGGGTCGCAAGCGCGGTGGGACGATCTCTTCCGGCTCTACGACCGCGCGATCGCGGCGGCCTCCGACGACAGCGACCGCGCGAGCCTGCTCGACGAGGCTGCGTTTGCGGCCAAGGACCTGGCCGCTCTCCCCGAGCGCGCCATCGTGTACCTCGAGTCGATTCACGCCCTCCGGCCGGAAGACCCGGCGGTCGACGCGGCGCTCGAGCGCCTCTACGAGAAGCAAGGGCACACGAGCGCGCTCATCGAGCTCCTCGACGAGCGGCTCGCCCGCTCGACGGGGTTCCAGCATCGCGAGCTCCTCCGCAAGATGGCGTCGCTCTGGCTCGACCTCGGAACCCCCGAGCAAGCGATCGCGATCGTCGAGCGCATGCTCGCGGACGCGGCGCCCGTCGCCGACGTCATCGACCTGCTCGAGCGCGTGGGCGCGGGCCCCGCGCTCCGGGGCGAGGCCGCCCTCGCCCAGCAGACCGGGAGCGAGTCGGTGGTCGCTTCCCAGCGGCGCGCGATCGCGCTGCTGCGCCAGCACTACGAGAGCTCGGGGCGGGCCGACGATCTCGTTCGAATGGCCGAGCGCGAGCTCGCGCTCGCCGACGACGCCGAGCAGCGGGTCCAGGGGATTCGCGAGCTCGTCCGACTGCGGTTGCTGGCCGCCGCAGGCGCGACCGAAGGCGTCTTCGCCCAGGTGATTCCGCGCATCGAAGCCGACGTCACGGGCGAGCCCACGCTCGCCAAGATCGGGTTCGAGGCGTTGCTCCAGCGCGCGCTGCAGGCGTGGAAGCAGCCGGCGTCCCCGGCCCGCGACGACGCGGCCGACGGCGCGTGGCGAACGATCCACGTGCTCAAGGCGCTGCTCGTCGACGGCGGCAAGGCCGAGGCCGCCCTGAACCTGCTCTATCGCTGCAGCCGTCTGCCGTTCGTCCGGAATCGGCGGCGCGAGCTCTTGAAGGAGTCGGCCCTCGTGTGCGCCGACCTGCTCGGCGATCCGGTCCGCGCCATCCGCATGTTCGACGAGCTCTTCGAGGAAGACGGCCGCGACGAGGTCGCGGCTGCGGCCCTGCGCGGCTTCGCGAGCCTGCTCGAGGTGTCGGGCGAGCTGCAGCGGCTCGCCACCCTCTGGGAGTCGCAGAGCCAGGTGTACGCCAGCGCCGGGAACGCGAGCGAACAGCGCGCGTGCTGGGAGCGCGCGGCGCGCCTCTGGGAGCAGCAGAGCGCCACCGACAAGGCCGTGGCCGCCTATGGCGAGGCCGGCGTGCTCGGATCGCAGCCGGCGTTCGAGGCCCTCGCGCGCATCCATTCGGAGCGGGGAGCGTGGGGCGACGCGGCGCGCGCGCTCGAGTGGCTGGTCGCGCACGCGCATTCTGCGGTTCGCGGCCTCCGGGCGCTTCAGCTCGCCGACGCCTACGTGGCGCTGGGCGACCGCAGCCGCGCGCGGAGCTGCCTCGAGAGCGCGCTGTCGGCCGGCGTCGAGACAGAGCGCGTCGAGCAGGTTCCCGAGCGCCTCATCGGCCTCTACCGGGAAGACGAAGCCTGGCAGCCGCTCTCTCGCTTGCTGGCCACGCAGGCGCGACGGCCCGGCCATCCCGAGCGTCGGCTCGCGTGGCTCCGCGAGGCCGCGGACCTTCACTGGCGCAAGCTGAACGAGCCCGCAGACGCCGCGGCGCTGCTCGAGCTGGCCGTCTCCTGGTACCCGGAAGACCCCGCGCTGAGGCCCGCCCTGGCCGACGTGCTCGAGTCGCTCGAGCAATGGGACAAGACGGCGCTGGTCCTCCGGGACCAGGTGGGTCTCTATCGCGCGCAACGCTCGAAGGAGCGCGCCCTCGCCCATCACCGCCTGGCGCGTGCGCTCGACCGCGCCCAGAAGAGCGACGCGGCGCTGACCGAGCTGCGGACGGCGGCCGAGATGCACCCCGGGCATCCCGCGATCCTCCACGACCTCGGTCGAACGGCGCTCTCGGCCGGCCAGATCGAACTCGCCGAGGGGACGTATCGGACGCTGCTCCTCGCGCTCCACCACTCGATGGACGACTCGAAAGACGGCGCGCGCGAGGAAGGCGCACCGCCGCACCGTGCCGAGGTGTTCGTCGACCTCGCCGAGGTCGCCGTGTCGCGGGGCGACCTCGAGCGCGCCTACGATCTCGTCGACTCCGCGGTCGACGCGGCGCTCGAGAGCGGCGACGATCCCCAGCGGTTCGAAGCGCCGCTCGCCGCGCGGGGACGGCACGACCTGCAGGCGCGCGCGATCGAGCGGCGCGTCGAACGAGCCGCCACGCTCGCGGCCCGCGCGAATGCGCTCGCCGACCTCGCGGCGTTCTGGGCCGAGCGCCTCGATCGTCCGGCCGACCTCGGCGCGCGCATCGCCCGGCACGCCGAGCGGATGGGGCGAGAGCTGGAGCACGAGGGCCTGACCGACGCCGCCGCGTGGACGGCGCTCGCGTCGGCGCACAGGGCGTTCGGCGACGAGAGCGCACGGCTCGCGACGACCCAGCGCCGCGCCGCCCTCCTCGAGGCGTCGCTTCCCAACCTCGAGCCCGGGGTGAACCGAGGGCGACTTCGCCTCGAGCTCGCCAGGATATTCCTCGAAGACCCCGCGCGGACCGACTCTGCGCTGGGCCTCCTCACCGGGTCCCTCGAAGACGGCCCCGAACAGGTCGAGGCCGCCGACCTCCTTGCGGACACGCTGGAAAAGCTCGAACGCTTCGACGAACTGGTCGCTGTCCTCGAGCGGCGGCAGAAGACCCCGTCGAGCCCGGAAGAGTCGACCGACACCACTTGGCGACTCGCCCACGCCCTCGAGAAGTCCGGCCGCAAAAACGAAGCGCTGCCCGTCTACGAGTCGATCGTCGACAGGGTGCCGAACGATCCGGCACGGCTCGACGCGCTCATCGAGCAACTCGCGGCCCTCGGGAGCGAACGGCTCGCAGACGGTCTCGAAAAACGCCTCGCGATCGGCGGTGCAGGAACCGCCCCCCTCGCCGAGCGCTTGCTCGAGTTGCGCGATCGGAGCGGAGACGCCGCGGGCGCGCGGCGGGCGCTGGAGCTCGGATTCGCCTCCGATCCCGGGAACGGCGCGTTCTTTCGCAGGCTGGTCGAGGCCTACCGTCTGGCCGGCGACGAGGGCGCCACGCTCCGCCTGCTCGATCCCGCCATCGCGGCCCGGCCCGACGACCCCGAGCTCTTGACCCTCCGCGCCGGGGCTCGCGAGAGCCTGGGCGACGACGACGGGGCCCTCTTCGATCTCGAGAGCGCGGCGGTCGCGGACGAGCACCAGGTCGACGCGCTCCTCGCGCTCCACGAGCGCGTCCTGGCCCGGCAGGCCTCGGCGGCGAACGGCGCCCGCCTCCCCGCCACGGCGGACGTGTATGCCGTGCGCGTGGTCGACGTCTTGCTGGACGCGAAGCGCCTCGAAGACGCGCAGCGCGAGCTGGCGCGCCTCCTCGAGCGGAGCCCGGCGAATCCCGACGGCCTCGAGAGAATGGCGGCGATCCACGGAGCGCACGGCGAGTGGTCGCTCGCGCTCGAGACTTACAAGGCGCTCTTGCCCGTCGCCGACGCCGGCAACCGCGATCGGATGCTCCGGGTGGTCCTGTCGATGGCCGACGTCTGCGAGCGCGCCGGCGACGCCGGGGCGGCCCGCGACTGGCTCGAGAAGGCGCTCTTGCAGACGCCCGATAGCCACGAGCTGATGCAGCGCCTCGAACGGGTCTGCGAGATCACGGGCGACTTCGGCCGATTGGCGCGCCTGCTGGCCTCGCATGCCGAGCGGCACGACGTGCCTGCCGAGCGGACGCGCCTCTTCGTCCGCGCCGGCAACCTTCTGCTCGACAGCGCCCACGACCCCGCGGGCGCGCTCGCCGTCGCCGGGCGCGCTCGCGCCGCCGACACCGACAGCCTCGACGCCGTTCTCCTCTGGGCGACGGCGGCGAGGGAGCTCGGGCAGCCGCGCCAAGCGATCGCCGTGCTCGAAGACGCGACGGCGAAGGCTCGCGGCAAGCGAACGCCGCTCCTGGCGCGCGCCCACCTCGAGGCGGCCAAGGCGCACCTCGCGCTCGACGAGATCGCCGAGGCCTTCGATTCACTGAAGGCCGGCTTCGGCATGGACTGGCGCAACGCGGAGATCGCGATGCTCCTCGGCCTCGTCGCGATCGATCTCGACGACGACAAGCTCGCCGAGCGAGCCCTCTCGGGGCTCACCGTGTCAGTGTCGCGCGAAGGCAGCCACGGCCCCGATGCCGCGCTCCAGGTGAACGCGTTCTACCGACTGGCCTTGATGGCGCACGCCAAAGGCGATCGCGGAAAGGCGAAGCGCATGGCGAGCCGCGCCCTCGGCATCGACGGCGCCCATCTCCCGACGCGCGCGCTGCTCGATCAGCTCGAGCCCCCGGGGGGCTCCCCCGCCAATCGCAGCGGACCGCGACCGGCGGTCACCCCGCGATCGTAGCGCGCCTCGCGCTTCCGCGTCTCGCGTCAGGTTCCGAGGATCTCCCGCGCGCGCTCGACGTCGAGGCGCGCGACCTGCAAGCGGATGCCGCCCGTCGGTCCGGTGAGAAAAGGCATGACGCCCGCCGTTTGCCCGCCGATGACGTAGGCCGCGACGCCTTCGAGTTCGAGGCGCTCCTTGGCCAGTTCGGCTTCGGGCACATCCATGTAAGCGGCGACGGTAACGAGATCATCCATGCGGACGGCGAAGGTAGCACCGCCGCCCGCCGCCGGCCGCCCCCGCCTGCGCCGACCGGCCGTCGGCAGCGGGCGCCCCTTCGTCGGGTCGAGGCGAGCACGTCGTGAGGCCGGTGCTACGGTCATCCGCTACAGCGCGTCGAACGTTCCCATCCTCCAGATCGCGCTCGAGAGCACGTCGCTCAGCGAGCAGCAGCTCTTCGACTACGGGACCAACTTCATCCGGGCCGACGTCGCCACGATCCAGGGCGCTCAGGTCCGACCTCGATCAGCGCCAGGCGCAGTCCCAGGTCGTCTCCGTCATCGTCGAGCGGGACACCGGAGCGAGCATCGAGGTCTCGAGCGGTCTCACCGGCAACGAGCGCGTGGTCAAGCTCGCGAGCGCCGAGTTCGCCGAGAGCAAGCCCGTCGACGTCGTCCCGTAGGCGGCTTCAGCGCCTACGATTCCCGCTCGGCTCACGCTCGAGAGTGAGAGTGTTCCCGAGCCCCCCATCGGGTCCCGGCGGCAAGGAACCGCGGACGCGGCGCGCGTCGACGGCACGCGCATCGGTCTGCCCTAGGGGCATGTCAGGACGAACGGATTGCAGATGCACGTGTCGAGTACCGAGCAACAGGGGATGCCGATGATGCATCGGGGACACGTCGCGGGTGTGCAGCCGCCGCCCGACGACGAGCTCGACGACGAGCTCGACGACGAGCCGGATGAGTTGCCGGGCGTGCAGGTCCGCGCGGAGCACATTCCGCCGTTCGCGGCGGCCGTGCAGTCTTGACAGGCCGTGCCGTTCGAGCCGCAGACGGCGTTGTCATTGCCGGAGACACACTTCCCATTCGAGTTGCAGCAGCCGTTCGCGCAGGTATCGGCGCCGCACGTTGTCATGACGCCGCTGCTGCTGCCACTGCTCGAGCTGTCGGGCCCCGGGGGATTGCTGCCCCCTGTCTCGCGCTGACCGGCCTCGGCCGCCGAGCTCGAGCCCATGCTGGCGTCGTCTGAATCGCCGGAGTGAGCCGTGAGGAGATCGCTCGACTGGGCCCCACCGCACGATCCGAGAAGAGCCAACGCGAAGGCGCCGGCGCCCCCCGCCAGGCACATCCAGGTTCGCCCACTCGCCTTCATAGAACGCTTCTACCGCGTCGCCGCCGGTCGTCTACTCGTTTTGCAAGGCGACGACGAGGGGCGGCGCGTCAAACGTGCCTGACCAGTGCCGGTGGGGTGAGCACAGACAACCACGTTGGCCTACGTTTTTCTGCCTCTTTGCGTTTGCGCGAGACGACGCCTCGGCTCTCCTAGGCAGCAGATTGCCTCCCCGACCGCATCCGAGTTCGAGCACCCGCGCCGTCTCGACGGGCGGCGCCTCCCATCGCGCGAGCCGCGCCGACGCGGCGAGGCGACCGGGATGCGTCTCGGCGTAAGCGTGCGCGGTGTAAGGTCTCTCGTCGTAGACGTCGGGCACGGGACGGACCTTGTTGCCTTGCGCCCTCGCGCGCTTCCGGGTTTTCTCGCGTGATCTAGCGGGTGACGGTCTCGCACCCGATCACGACGTCGACGCGCCCCTTTGCGTCGCTCTGGAGGGTGGAGCACGTCCCCGGACAGACGAAGATTGCCGACGGGGTACTGCCGCCGGCCGGATCCACGTCGTAGTACCAGCCGCTGGCCGTCCCGCAGTTCGAAGAGGCGCGCACGTAGGGCACGCCGGAAGCGACGCCGGCTCCCGAGGTGTACTCGACGTTGACCGACGTATAGTCGGGTACGCCGGATTCGGGCACGGGGATCTCGTACTGGCAAGGCAGGGCGGCACCGCGAATGGCGTTCAGCGCTGTCTCGAACTGCTGCTCGAGATTCGGCGCGGTCGTGTCGATGATGAAGGCCTTCTTGGTGCCGCCCGCGCTCGCGATCTGATTGAGGGCCGCGGTTCCCGACGCGATGGCGTCCGGAGCGAAGACGCCGATGGTGAACGTCTTGACGCTCGGCGCGCCGCTCAGCCCCTGCGCCGCGATCTGCGCGATCCCCGGGATGTCGTTGGGCGAGCACTCATCGGGGATGCCATCGGTCGCCAGGACGGCGACGACGGAGTGCCCGGGGTTCGCCGTGGCGAACGACTTGGCCTGATCGATGGCGCCGAGGAGGGCCTGCGACGTGGGGGTGTTCCCCAAGGGGGAGTGGGTCATCAGCGACGCCGTCACCGCCGCCGCCGCACCGGGCAAGGCTGCGATCGGAACCGCGGGGGTCGCGTAGTCTTGCGCTGCGCAGCTATCGCCTTCGATGCAGGTCGAAGTGGTGAGCGCGGTGCACGTACCGAGGTCGAAGCCGTTGGCGTCGGGCCCACACTGCGGGTGCTTGCCGTCGGCCGGACAGACCGTGTCGGCGTTGTTGCTGCAGGTGCCGACCGCCTTGCATCCGATGGGCGCACACTCGGCGTCGGTATCGCAAGGCTGCACGGCGTTGGTCATCGTGATGTCGCACGCCTTGAAGAAGCACGGACCGGTCGTGGGCGGATTTGCCGCCGGATTGGCCGGACACTGCGCCGACGACGTGCACGTCTTGGGGACCCCGGCTGCCGTCAGGGGGAAGTACTGGAGGCCGACGCCGATGCCCGCGGACGCCGGGTCGCCGACGAACGCGTTCATCGCCGAGACGACGGAGGTCCATTTCGAGGCCTTGGCCGCGATGAGGTCGTCCATCGAGCCCGACGAATCGAGCATGAAGTAGAGATCGAGCGGCAGCTCCGTGGCCTGCTCGGTGGTCGCCGCGCAGCTCGCGAACGCGTCGAGCGAGAAGCCCCCGTCCGTCACCGTCGTGAACGTACCGCCCCCGTCGTCGCCCTCGCCCGAGCCGCCGCTCGACGCGCCGCCGGAGTCCGGCTCTTGCGGCCCATGGCCGACGATGTCGCTGCCACTCGAGCCGCACGCGGCCACGACCGCGACGCCGATCGCGGCCGCGACGAACACGCTCCTCCTGCCCGGTGCGGCCATAGCGACTCCCTTCTCTCGCGATCCAAAAAGCGTCAATCGGCGCGCGTGCTCCAACCAGGCCCATAGCGCGCGGCCGAAGCCGAGGGAAGCCGCGCCGGTGCGCGCATGATAAAGGCCTGGAGCCATGAGCGCGGACCCGCGCCCACACGACCGACACGACCGACACGACCGACACGACCGACACGACCGACACGACCGACACGACCCCACACGACCCACGGTGAGAGTTTTTCAGCGCCATCGTCTCCGCGCGACGTCTTCGACGCTCCTGGCGGCGATCGTGGCGGTCGGCCCGGTCACGAGAGCGGCGGTGGCGATGGCGCAACCTGACCCCGAACCGGCGTCGTCCGACGGGAGCGCCTCTGTCAGCGGATCTTTCGACGCTCGCGAGAACGACGATGGCGGCGCGGACCCGCCCGGACCGGCGCCGGCGCCGGTCCCGTCGGTCGAACTCGCGGGCGGCGCCACCGGGTTCATCGCGCCCGTCGGGGAAGCGTGGACGACCTGGCGGTACGGACGCTCGGAGGGGCGCCCCCCCGTCGACGAGACCACGACGCGGCTTCGCGTGAGCGGCTCCGGTCGCTCCTTCGACGGCCTCCTCGTGGGGTTCTCGATCGGACTCCTCGCGCCCGCCCTTCGCGTCGGCTCCTTCGCCCCGACCGCGAGCGTCGCCGCCGCGTGGGCGAGGCGCGATCGCGTCGACCTCAACTCGGAGATCGAGTGGGAAACGAGCGCCGCGGACGCCGGTCGTTCGGCGAGCGCGGCGAGCTCCGCGCTCGCGCTGAGAGTCACGTCGATCCAGGAGCTGTCGCACACAGCCGAGCGCCGGGGCGGCGTCTCCATCGACGTGACGCACTATCGCGTCCACGGCACCCTCGACGTGACCCTCCCGTGCACGCGAAGCGGAGCCGCGTTCCGTCGAAGCTGCCGGCCCGAGACGATTCGCGGCGCGTTCTGAGGAGGCGACTCTCGCGCGCCTCACCGGGCGTCGAGGCGGTTGAAGTCGAAGAGGCCGGACTCGCGCGGCGCTTGCCGCGCACGCGCGCACCACCTCAAGCGTGGGCTCACGCGTCGCATTTCGCCACGTTTCCACCGTTCTCGCGATAAAGAGAGGGGCGATGCAAGACGTGATCGAGAAGGCGTCCGTTCTCCACGAGGCGCTGCCGTACATCCGGCGCTTCCACGGGCGGACGTTCGTGGTGAAATACGGCGGTCACGCGATGGTCGACGCCGAGCTCAAAGCGAGCTTCGCGAAGGACATCTGCCTCCTTCGATACGTCGGGATCCACGTGGTGGTCGTGCACGGCGGCGGACCGCAGATCAACGCCGCGCTCGCCAAGATGGGCGTCGACTCGACGTTCGTCTCCGGCCTCCGCATCACCGACGAGGAGACCATGGACGTGGTCGAGATGGTCCTCGCCGGGCAGATCAATCAGGAGATCGTCGGCCTCATCTGCATGCAGGGCGGGCGCGCCGTGGGCCTCTCGGGCAAAGACGACACCTTCATTCGCGCACGAAAAATGGGCGAGGTGCGCGCGAAGAGCGAGCGAGGCGCCGACATCATGGTCGACCCCGGGCGCGTCGGCGAGATCATCGAGATCCTGCCCGACGTGGTTGACCAGCTGGTCAAGGCCGGGTTCGTTCCCGTGATCTCGCCGATCGGCGTCGACCGCGAGGGACACTCCCTGAACATCAACGCCGACACGGCGGCGGGCAAAGTGGCCGAGGCGCTGCGCGCCGAGAAGCTCATCCTCTTGACCGACGTCGAGGCCGTGCGCAGCGGCGAGGGCGAGCTCATTCGCTCGCTGACTGCCCCGCAGGCGGCGCAGCTCATCGAGCGAGGCGTCATCCATTCAGGAATGATCCCCAAGGTGCAGTGCGGCCTCGACGCTCTGGCGGGCGGCGTGAAGAAGGTCCACATGCTCGACGGCCGCATGAAGCACGCCGTGCTGCTCGAGATCTTCACCGATCAGGGCATCGGCACCGAGATCAGCCGCTGAGACGCCTCAGTATCGCGAGTACCGGAGCCGCGGCCCCCGCGTGAGCGCGTGGGCGATGAACACGAGCACCATGCCGCCGATGATCGACCAGACGATCGGGAACGGGTGCCCGGCGATCGCGATGAGGAAGAACTCGGGCAAGTGGAACATGCGTGCGAGCCAGGTTCCGACGAACGCTCCAACGAACCCGAGCAAGATGGAGAGAATGAACCCTCCGGCCGAACCGCCGGCGAGCGCCCGCGCAACGGCGCCACAGACGCCAGCGATCACGAGATAGACGACGAATTCGAGCAGGGTCATTGGGGGCCGTCCTTCAACTCCCTTCAAAAGCAACGCCCATGCCGGCACGCCGTCGGAGGATGAGACGGTCGAACGGTCAGGAGGCGAGCGGCGCGCTCGCACGCTTGATCGTGCTCCGAAAGACTTTGAGCGGTTGAGCTCCGGCCAGAGCCAATCGGTCACCGAACATGAAGAACGGCACGCCCTCGACGCCCCGCCTCTCCGACTCGTCGGCGTCTTCGCGCGTGCGTCGACGCTCGCTCGCGTCGCCGATGAGGCTTATTGCCTCGTCGGTCGCAAAGCCGTGGCTCACGGCGAGCGAAGCGAGCACCGCCGGCTGCCCGAGATCGCGCCCGTCGAGGAAGTAGGCTGCGAAGAGCGCGGTCGCGAGCGCTCGCTGCGTGCCGCGGGGGGCGGCGTGCCGCAGGAGGGTGTGCGCACCGATCGTCGAGACCATGCGCCTCACCTTGGCGAAGTCGAGCGGGATGCCCGTCTCGTGCGCGGCGGCTTCGACGCGACCGAACATCGCCTCGGGGTCCCCGCCGTACTTCTTTCGCAGCTGCTCCCGGAGATCGACGCCCTCGGGCGGGATCGACGGGTCGAGCAAGAAGGGACGGTACGACACGACCGGAGCGTCGTGCCCGCCGAGTGTGTCGAGCGCTTGCTCGAGGCGGCGCGTCCCGATGTAGCACCAGGGGCACACGAGGTCCGAAACCACGTCGATGCGGAGAGGGGCCATGGTCCCGCCTCTCCATACTGCCGCCTCGTCGACTCTTCCACGTGGGGCCTCCGAGCTGGGCCTGATCGACTCTTCCTCGTGGCCGTCTCCGAGCTAAGCTCTTCGGCCATGCACGTCACGATGGTCAAGAAGCGCCTCGCGAGCGGCGAACCATGCCGCAAGTGCGCGCAGGCCGAAGAGCTCCTCAAGGCCCGCGGACTCTGGAGCCGCGTCGACGAGGTGCTCTGGGCCGACGAGAACGACGCCGCTTCGCCCGGCATGCAGCTCGGCGCGCGCCTCGGCATCGGGCTCGCGCCCTTCTTCGTGGTCCGCCAGGAGGGCGGCGCGGAGACGGTCTTCGAGAGCGTGCTCCAGTTCGCGCAGTTCGTGCAGGGCGCCAAGGAGACCGCGACCGTCGAGGGCAACGCCTCGCCCGCCGCGTCCGCCGGCGATTCCGTCCTCGCGATCACGCCGGCCGAGCTCGAGGCCGCGGCTCGCGACCTCGCCAGCCGGCCACCCGCCGAGATCCTTCGCTGGGGCCTCGAGCGCTGGGGCGCTTCGCTCGGCATCGCGTTCAGCGGCGCCGAAGACGTGG
>ODAK010000777.1_pt1 | contig 36219 bp, 35 predicted proteins | sample 1539591 | NCBI WGS metagenome assembly ODAK01 (sample SAMEA3539303, study PRJEB22396) | soil metagenome | biome: tundra; feature: field; material: soil | place: USA | collected 2010-05 | depth 0.15 m | reverse complement strand
ACAAGCCGGAGCGGCTGACGATGGAAAAAGGCGAGTCGATGTTTTCCCCGCAGGACCGCATCGGCCAGCTGACGATGCGCAACCTCGACATCGCCGATACACGCGAGAAGCTCACGACATATGCGAAGGCGGGGCTTCTGTACTCTGGCGCCGGAGCGGCGCTGCCGCAGCTCGGCGACAAGACACCGAAGGCATAGCACGCCAGAAATCCCCTGCGGCTTCGCAACGATGAAATTGCTAGGATCAATGCTGCGATGTTCGCAGGCCGTGGATGTGGGGCATCGAGGCAATCATGCGTACTTGCTTTTCGTCGATGGCGAATGCGCTGGCCGCCGTCCTAATTCTGGCGGCCTGCGCCCCGGCTTTCGCCCAGAAGCGCTATGACCCGGGCGCCAGCGACACCGAGATTCGCATCGGCAACGTGACCCCGCGGACGGGCGCGTTCTCGGAATTCAGTGCCGAGCCTGGTGCGCAGGCCGACTACTTTCGCATGATCAACGACCGGGGGGGCATCAACGGTCGCAGGATCAACTTCATCAGCCTCGACGACGGCTCCGACCCGCGCAGATCCGTCCGCCTGGCCCGGCAGCTCGTCGAGCAGGACAACGTGCTGCTTCTGTTCAGTACCTTCGGCAATGCGGCCAACGTCGAGATCCGCGCGTATGCCAACACGCAGAAGATTCCTCACCTGTTCGTGCAGAGCAGCTCTGCGGTCTTCGACGGAGCCCGGCGGACTACCAGCCCATCAAGGATCTGTACCTCGTGCGCTTCGACGGCAAGGACTGGGTGTCCGTGGCCGCCCGTTGATCGACCACGGTTGCTGCAGGTCGGGATCAGCGCGCGAGTGCAGCAACGAAACCCCGACTCAGGGTGACCTCGGCAGCTACTCTCGTGCGGGCGCGCTTCGGTCGCCGCCAACGCGACGCCGATAGCGCGGTTATACGACCACGGGCTCGTGCTCGAGGCGAATGCCGAAGCGCCCGTAGACGCTTTCCTGGATGGCGAGAGCCAGGGTCATCACTTCCGAGCCGATCGCGGCGCCGCGATTGACGAGCACGAGCGCATGCTTCTCGTAGACGCCGGCCTGCCCCACGGTCTTACCCCTCCAGCCGCAGGCATCGATCATCCAGGCGGCGGCGAGCTTGACGCTGCCGTCGGGCATCGGATAGTGAACGATCTCCGGATCGCGGCCGATGATGTCGCGGCACTGCTCGGGCGTGACGACCGGGTTCTTGAAGAAGCTTCCGGCGTTGCCGATGGCGGCCGGGTCGGGAAGCTTGGCGCGGCGAATCGACGCGACCCATTCGAAGATCTGGCGCGCATCGGGCGAGGCGATGCCCGTCTCGGCCATCTTCCTTTGCAGTTCCAGGTAGCCCAGCACCGGCCGCCACGGTCGCGGCAGGCGCAAGCGCACGCGTGTGATCAGGCTGTGGTTCGCCAGCGCGTGCTTGAAGACGCTGTCGCGATATGCGAAGGCACAGCTGCCGGGGCCGAGGACGACGCTGCGGCCAGTCACCAGATCGACGGCATCGAGCGACTCGAAGCGGTCTTTCAGCTCGACGCCGTACGCCCCGATGTTCTGCACCGGGCCGGCGCCGACGGTGCCCGGAATCAGCGCCAGGTTTTCGAGCCCCGGGCAGCCCGCGTCGAGCGTGAACTCGACGAGATCGTTCCAGTTCTCGCCGGCGCCGGCCTCGACGATCCAGGCACCGGAGCGCTCCTCGACGATGCGCATCCCGCGCACCTCGACCTTGAGCACGACCTGCGGCATGTCGCGCGTCACGATGATGTTGCTGCCACCTCCGAGAATGAACTTGGGCGCGTGGCCAAGCTTCGGGTCGTCGACAACGCGGCGCACGTCGGCGTCGCTGGTGATGCGAACGAGCGTTTGCGCCACCGCTGGCAGGCCGAAGGTGTTATAGGGCTTGAGACTCACACCTGAGTCGATTTGCATGGGAGAATTTTCGCCGATCCGCGGTGACGAAACGACAAACATCGACGGCCCGAGGAGACGACAATGCCCAGCTTTGATTCCGTGCTCGAACCCAACCTCGTCGAGGTGAAGAACGCCGTCGATCAGACCGCCAAGGAGATCGGCACCCGCTTCGACTTCAAGGGCTCCTCGGCGCGCGTCGAGCTGAAGGAGAAGGAAATCACGCTCTTTGCCGACAGCGATTTCCAGATCGGCCAGGTGATCGATATCCTGCTTGCCAAGCTCGCCAAGCGCAGCGTCGACGCGCGCTTTCTCGACCGCGGCGCGAAGATCGAGAAGATCGGCGGCGACAAGGTCAAGCAGCTCGTCATCGTCAAGAGCGGCATCGACAGCGAGACGGCGAAGAAACTTCAGACGGCCGTGAAGCAGAGCAAGCTCAAGGTCCAGGCCTCGATCCAGGGCGACACGGTACGGGTCAGCGGCGCCAAGCGCGACGAGCTGCAGGCGGCGATGGCGCTCATCCGCAAGGAGATCGCCGACCAGCCTCTTTCTTTCACCAATTTCCGTGATTAGGTGACGCCCCCCACGCTCACCGCGTTCGCCGCCCCCCGAGGGGGCGCGCAGCGCTCTTCGGGCGGCCGGGCAGGCGCGGCGCGGCGCGCTCTCGCCGTGGCGGCCGCACTGGCCTGCCTCGGCGGCGCCTCGGCGCAGACGGTCTCGATGGGTGGCAGCCTCGGCAGCCGCGCCTTGCTGGTCATCGACGGCAACGCGAGAAGCGTCGCCGTCGGCAGCAGCGTCGACGGCGTGCGGCTCGTCAGCGTCACCGGCAACGACGCGATCGTCGAAGTGAAGGGCCAGCGCGTCACGCTGCAGCTCGGCGGCGCGCCCGCCAACCTCGGCGGCACGCCGAGCGAAGGCACGGGCCGGCAGATCGTGCTCACCGCGCAAAGCGGCGGCCACTTCTTCACCTCGGGGCTGATCAACGGCCATACCGTGCGCTTCGTCGTCGACACCGGTTCCACCAACATCGCCATGAGCGAGGCCGAGGCGACCCGGATCGGCTTGGAATTCAAGAACGGCATGCTCGGCTACAGCAATACGGCCAACGGCGTCGTCATCTCGCACCGCGTCCCGCTCGCTTCGGTGCGTATCGGCGACGTCCAGGTCTACAACGTCGACGCGACGGTCCTGCCAGCGACGCTTCCCTACGTGTTGCTGGGCAACAGCTTTCTCGAGCGATTCCAGATGCGGCGCGAGAACGACCAGCTCACCCTCGACAAGCGCTACTGAAGCCCCGCCTCGGCGCCGCCTGTCGCGGCGCGGACAGACCGAATCGCACGGTCGTGCTAAAAACCTCCTGTCGCTCCTCCACCGCCGGCGACCCGGAGACATCGATGGACCTCACCTTCACGCCCGACGAGCAGGCCTTTCGCGAGAAGATCCACGCCTGGGTCGCACAGAACCTGCCCAAAGACATCAGCGACAAGGTCCGCAACTCGATCCGCCTGACGCGCGACGACATGCAGCGCTGGGCCAAGATCCTCGGCAAGAACGGCTGGCTCGGCTGGGGCTGGCCGAAGGAGTTCGGCGGTCCGGGCTGGAACGCGATCCAGAAGCACCTGTTCGAGGAAGAGACGGCCCTGGCCGGGGCGCCGCGCGTCGTGCCCTTCGGGCCGGTGATGGTGGCACCGGTGATCATGGCCTTCGGCTCGCCCGAGCAGCAGAAGCGCTTCCTCCCCGGCATCGCCAGCGGCGAGGTCTGGTGGAGCCAGGGCTACAGCGAGCCGGGCTCGGGCTCGGACCTCGCATCGCTAAAGACACGCGCCGAGCGGCGCGGCGAAAGGTACATCGTCAACGGCCAGAAGACCTGGACCACGCTCGGCCAGTTCGGCGACTGGATCTTCTGCCTCGTTCGCACCTCGAACGAAGGCAAGCCGCAGACCGGGATCAGCTTTCTTCTCATCGACATGAAGAGCCCGGGCGTCACGGTACGGCCGATCATCACGATGGATGGCGAGCACGAAGTCAACGAGGTCTGGTTCGACAACGTCGAGGTGCCGGCCGACCAGCTCATCGGCGAGGAGAACAAGGGCTGGACGTACGCCAAGTACCTGCTCGCCCACGAGCGCACCAACATCGCCGACGTCAATCGCGCCAAGCGCGAGCTCGAACGCCTGAAGCGCATCGCCAGGGCCGAGGGCGTCTACGATGACGCGCGCTTTCGCGACGAGATCGCCAAGCTCGAGGTCGACGTCGTCGCGCTCGAGATGATGGTGCTGCGCGTCCTCTCGGCGGAAAAGAGCGGCAAGCAGAGCCTCGACGTCGCCGGGCTGCTCAAGATCCGCGGCAGCGAGATCCAGCAGCGCTACACCGAGCTCATGATGCTCGCCGCCGGCCCTGCGGCCGTGCCGCTGCGCAAGGAAGCGATGGAAGCCGGCTGGCAGGCCGACCACGCCGGCGGCGCCTTCGTCGCGCCGCTCGCCGCCACCTACTTCAACATGCGCAAGACGACGATCTACGGCGGCAGCAACGAGGTGCAGAGAAACATCGTTGCCCAAACAGTCCTCGGGAGTTGATCATGGACTTCGATTTCAGCGACGACCAGGAAATGCTGCGCGACTCGGTGCGCAAGTGGGTCGAGAAGAGCTACGACTTCGAGCGCCGGCGTGCCGTCGTCAAGTCCGGCGGCTTTTCGCGGGAGGCATGGCAAGGTCTCGCCGACCTCGGCCTGCTCGGGCTCCAGGTCCCGGAAGCGCAGGGCGGGATGGGCTTCGGCGCGGTCGACGCGATGGTCGTGATGGAAGAGCTCGGCCGCGGCCTCGTCCTCGAGCCGTATGCCGCCGTCTCGCTGGTCGCGACGCATCTCCTGCAGGCTGGGCACGCGCCTTCGGCGGCGCTGTGGCTCGAAGGCATCGCCAGGGGCGGCCCGGGTGTCGTCCTCGCACAGGAAGAGCGGCATTCGCGTTATCGCCTGGATCACGTGCAGACCCGCGCACAGCACAACGGCAGCAACTGGCGACTGAGCGGCACCAAGATCGGCGTTCCCGACGGGGGCCAGGCCGGCGCCTTCATCGTTTCGGCGCGAACGAGCGGCGCCGACGACGATGCGGGCGGCGTCGCTCTCTTTCTCGTCTCGAAGGGCGAGCCCGGCGTCGAGCTGAAGCCGTATCCGACCCAGGACGGCGCGAAGGCGGCCGATCTCGTTCTCAGCGAGGCGAGCGGTATCGAGCTGCTGGCCGCAGGCGATGCGATGCCGGCGCTCGAGCACGCCGTCGACATCGGCATCGCGGCGCTCTGCGCCGAAGCCGTCGGCGCGATGGACAGGCTCGTCGCGCTCACCGTCGAGTACATGAACACGCGCAAGCAGTTCGGCGTGCCGATCGCGAGCTTCCAGGCGCTGCGCCACCGCATCGCCGACGTGAAGATGCAGCTCGAGCTGGCGCGCTCGATGAGCTATTTCGCGGCACTCAAGCTCGCCGAGCCGGCGCCGGCTCGGCGGCGTGCGCTCTCGCAGGCCAAGGTGCAGCTCGGCCAGTCGATGCGCTTCGTCGGCCAGCAGTGCATCCAGCTGCACGGCGGCATCGGCGTGACCGACGAGTACGCGGCGAGCCACTACTTCAAGCGCCTTACGGTCATCGAAATGAGCTTCGGCGACACGATGTTCCATCTCGGCGAAGTCTCGGCGCGCATGCAGGACACGGCCGGCGTCTTCGCCTGAAGGCTCGAATCTTTCTGCTGCGCGGTCCGATCTTGCGATTCTGGTGCTCGCCGTACGCCGGTGCGGCTCCGCTCCTCGTCGCAACTTCAACCCGCTCGCGACGAAATCTTCACGCCTTCCACGCTCATGGCCTTCGGACTCACCGCAGTTAGCGGCCTCTCGGTCGGTCATTTCACCGACGCGCGGCGGCCCACAGGCTGCACCGTCGTTCTCGCCGATGGCGGCGCGGTCTGCGGCGTCGACGTGCGCGGCGCAGCGCCCGGCACGCGCGAAACCGAGCTGCTGTCGCCGATCAATGCCGTCGAGAAGGTCCACGCGATCCTGCTTTCGGGCGGCAGCGCCTTCGGGCTCGACGCGGCGAGCGGCGTCATGCGCTGGCTCGACGAACGCGGCGTCGGCATCGCGGTCGGCCCGAAGCGGGCCGACGGTCGCGCCGTCACGGTGCCTATCGTGCCGGCCGCCATCCTCTTCGATCTATGGGTCGGCGACGCGTCGATCCGGCCCGACGCCGCTTCAGGTTACGCCGCGTGCGCGGCCGCGACCGGCGAGACGCCGGCCGAAGGAAACATCGGCGCTGGCGCCGGTGCCAGCGTCGGCAAGCTCTTCGGCATCGGCCGGGCGATGCGCGGCGGTCTCGGCACAGCGTCGATCTCGGTCGGCGGCCTGACCGTCGCGGCGCTCGTCGCCGTCAACGCGATGGGCGACGTGATCGATCCATCGAACGGTAGGATCATCGCCGGCGCACGCTCCGACGACGGCCGCGGCTTTCTCGACCAGATGGCGGCGCTGCGCTGCGGCGACTGGCCGCGCTCGATGCACGTGCTGCCGGCCGCAGCGACGACGCTCGCCATCGTCGCCACCGATGCGCTGCTGACCAAGGCCGAGGCGAACAAGGTCGCGCAGATGGCGCACGACGGCCTGGCGCGCACGATCCATCCGATCCACACGATGAGCGACGGTGACGTCGTCTTCGCGCTCGCCACGGGCACGAGCGGCACGCGCGCGCACACGACGATCGTCGGCGCCCTCGCTGCCGACATGCTCGCGGCAGCCGTGCTGCGCGGCGTGCGCGCCGCGACCTCGCTGCACGGCGAAGGGCTGCCCGCGCTTCCCGCCGCCCGCGACTTCGCGGCCGCGACTTCAGCAGACAACGAATCGGACAAGTCATGAAGCACCCGTCGCCACGCTCGATGTCAAGACGCCGCCTCCTCCTCGCCGCCGCGGCCATCGGCGCGGCGCCGTTCGTCGCGTGCGCCACGCGACCTGGCGCCGGCGAGTTGCCGCCGATCGTTTTCGTTCCGGGCAACGGCGACACCGCGGCGATCTGGATGACGACGATCTGGTGCTTCGAATCGAACGGCTGGCCGCGCGACCGTCTCCATGCCATCGACATGCCCTACCCGCTCGCCCGTGACGACGACGCGAAAGAGCAGCCCGGCCGCAGCTCGGCGGCCGAGCACATGGCGTATCTGGCCGCGGAAGTGAAGAAGGTGCTCGCCGCGACGGGTGCCTCGAAGGTCGCGCTGGTCGGCAATTCGCGCGGCGGCTACGCGATCCGCAATTTCATCGCCAACGGCGACGGCGGGAGCGTTGTCTCGCACGTGATCCTCGGCGGCGTGCCGAATCACGGCGCCTGGGCTCACGGCGGCTTCTTGCCGGGCAACGAGTTCAACGGGATCGCTCCGTTCCTCACCGGGCTCAACGCGCCACAAGGCCCCGAAGGCAACGAAGTCGCGTCCGGTATGCGCTGGATGACGATCCGCTCCGACCACAACGACAAGTACGCGCAGCCCGACGGCGTCTGGATAGGCCAGCGCGGCACGCCGACGAACATCACCTCCGAAGGACCCGCGCTCAAGGGCGCGGAGAACGTCGTCATCGCCGGGCTCGATCACCGTGAGTCCGCGTTCAGCGTCAAGGCGTTCGCCGAAATGTATCGCTTCATCACCGGCAGGCCACCGGCGACGCTTGCGATCGTGCCGGAGGCTTCCGTGGTCCTCGACGGCGTCGTGAGTGGGCTCGGCCTCAACAACGTGGAAGGCAACTACCCGACGAATCTTCCGCTCGTCGGCGCCTCGCTCGAGGTCTATGCGACGAACACCGCAACCGGCGAGCGCCTCGGCGCGGCCGTGCATCGCAAGACGATCGGCAGCGGTGGCCGCTGGGGTCCGTTCGTGGCCGATGCTGCCGCCCACTACGAGTTCGTCGTCGCCGCGCCCGGCTATGCGACGACGCACATCTATCGCTCGCCTTTTCCGCGCTCTTCGGACATCGTCAGCCTCCATCCGGAGCGCCTTGCCGGCGCCGACCGCGACGTCAAATCTCTCGTCATCTTCAACCGCACGCGGGGCTACTTCGGCGTGCCGCGCGATCGCATCGTTCTCGACGGCGTCAGCCCTCCGGCGGGCATTCCGGCCGGCGTGCCGGGCATCTCGACGGCTCGCCTCAAGGTCGCCGACACGGTCGGCCGCGCGGTGGTCGGCGAATTCAACGATGAACGCATCGTCGGGCGGGCCTGGCCGGCGGCGGAGAACCAGGTCGTCGTGCTCGACCTGACCGGCTGAGCAGATGAAGCTCGCCCAGCTCCTCTTCACGCAAGGCTTCGGCACGCGGCGCGAGTGCGCGGCTCTGCTGCGTTCGGGCCTGGTCGTGATCGCCGGCGAAGTGCGCGACGATGGCGACGAGGAGCTCGAGCCGCAGGGGCTGCGCTTCGTCGTTCGTGGCGAATCGTGGGTCTACGCCGAGCGCGCACTCCTCGTCATGAACAAACCCACGGGCTACGAATGCTCGCAAAAGCCCAGGCATCACCCGAGCGTGATGAGCCTGCTGCCCGCGCCGCTACGCGTGCGCGGCGTGCAGCCGGTGGGCCGGCTCGATGCCGACACGACCGGCCTCTTGCTTTTCACCGACGACGGCGCGTTGATTCACCGGCTCAGCTCGGCGAAGAAGCACGTGCCCAAGCTCTACGAGATCGAGACCGTCGATCCGGTAACCGATGCCCAGATCGACGGGCTGCGCCGCGGCGTCGTGCTGCATGACGACCCGGCGCCGGTCCGCGCGGCAGCATGCGATAGAACAGGCGAACGAGCGCTGCGCATGACGCTGCTCGAAGGCAAGTACCACCAGGTCAAGCGCATGGTGACCGCCGCCGGCAATACAGTGCAGCACCTGCACCGCAGTCGCTATGGCGCCCTCGCACTGCCCGCAGACCTGGCGCCCGGCCAGTGGCGTTGGCTGGACGGGCCGGTCGCGGTGCTGGGCGCCGGCTGACGAAAGAGGGCACGCCGTGAGCGCCGCCTGGGCGCCGTGAGGGTCGCGATCCGCTTCCGATGCCGTGGCCCCGAGCCGACGGGCTGCGGCCGGGTCGAGTACGCTGCGGTCCGACCTCGCATCTTGGCGCCGAGCCCGCGCATGAAAGACCCCCTCGGGAGAAACCGATGAACGCCGCTTTCACCCATGCCCCGCTGCCGGCGCAACCGTTCTTCTCGACGCCGGAGCAGCGGCTCGCGCTCGCCCGTGAGCGCTTTTTCGAGCAAGGCATCCGCCCATCGGGGCTGGTCGGCGAAGGTGTGATCCAGTCCTGGTCGCGCTGCCTGCAGGCCCATCGCGACCCGGGCGAGGCGATTGCCTTCAACCCGGTGACCGAGAGCCGCATCCATTCCGCGCTCGGGCGCAGCCGGATGCTGCGCGAGACGGCGGCGGCCGATCTGAAGGAGCTCGAAGCCGCACTCGCGGGGACGACCTGCACCGTGCTGCTCACCGATCAGCACGGTGTCGTCGTTCACGTCGGCCGGCCGGGCGAAACATCCGGTGAGGCGGTGCTGCCGCTGGCGGCAAGGATCGGCGTCAACCTCGGCGAAGACAGCGTCGGCACGAACGCGCCGGGGCTGACGGCGCGAACCGGGCAAGCCAGCATCGTCCTCGGCGGTGAGCACTTCTTCGGCTGCGTCCAGGTCATGCACTGCGCCGCCGCGCCGATCCGCGACGTGCGCGGGCAAGTCGCCGGCGTGCTCGACATCTCGACCGAGTCGCGTCCCTTCGGCTTCGACGCCGCGGCGGTCGTCGGCCTGTTCGCGACGGCGATCGAGAACCGCCTGCTGCGAACGCAATCGACCGAGCACATCGTCGTTCACCTGCAGACCACGCCGGCGCTGCTCGATACACCGATGGAAGGCCTGGCCGCGATCGCCGCGAACGGACGGATCGCCTGGGCCAACGGCGCCGCGGCCAAGCTGCTGGGCGTGGCCTCGTTCGGCTGCGAACTCGGCGCCGAAGAGGTATTCGCGCTGCGCCTGACTGCACTGTCGGCGTTGACCCGCGAAGCCGACGCGAAGCAGCACCGGCTGCCGAGTGGCCTCATGGTCTGGTTGCGCGCGCACATGCAGGCGCCCGATGGCGCCGGGCGCATCGTCAAGATCGGTGCGGCCGATCATCGCCGCGATGCGCGTCTTTCGCGGCCTTCATCGTCCTGAGCTCGCCGAGCTTCGGCTCGGCGCACTTCGGCAGCCTGTCTTCGGGCGCGCGCGCTGGCCGAGTAAGACCGAAGTCGCGGCATTGACGGAAATCGCTCGCGCCGAACCAGAGCGGCGACGATCGTCGTGAGCTTGTGCCTTGTTCACGGGAATTCGCGGCGCCCGCCCTCAAGCCGGGCGTCGCCATACCGAAAGAGGGCTGCGCCTGGACGGCCGTGCGCGCGGCAGGGTGTGCCACCACCACAATCGGGAGCAGGCCCTTGTCGACACTTTATCTTCTCGCCTTCTGCGGCGTGTGCGCCGTCGTGCTCGGCGTGATGTTCGACGCCGTCGAGGGCGTCTCGCGCAAGCCCACGTGGCATGCGCATCGGTCATTGCCGGCAGTCGCCGAGGTACCGGCACGGCTCGTCCGCCCGATCCCGATCCTGGACGTCGAGCCGCATCATTCGGGGTTCGCCGGCCTGACGAACGACGAGGAATGGAGCATGACGGCCTGACCTGCGTCGCCTGCCGCTCCGGGCGGCAGTCTTTCGCCCACGGGAAGGCACCCGCGGCGCGTCGGGCCGGTCGGCAAAGATAATCTGCCGATGCGCGTCTTCCACGGCTTCCATCATCGCGACCTCGCCCGGGCCTGCGCGCTCACGATCGGCAACTTCGACGGCGTCCATCGTGGCCATCAGGCGATGCTGGCGCTGCTCGTGTCCGAAGCGGCGCATCGCGGCCTGACGCCGACGGTGATGACCTTCGAGCCGAACCCGCGCGACTATTTCGCGACCCTCGCCGGCAGGCCTGATGCCGCACCGGCACGCATCGCAACGCTGCGCGACAAGCTGGGCGAGCTCGAGCGCTGCGGCATCGCGCAGTCCGTCGTGTTGCGCTTCGACGCCGCCTTCGCCGCGCAGTCGCCGAACACCTTCATCGATAACGTGCTCGTCGCCGGCCTCGGCTCGCGCTACGTGCTCGTCGGCGACGATTTCCGCTTCGGCGCCAAGCGCGCCGGCGACTACGCGATGCTCGACGCCGCCGGTACGGTGCACGGCTTCGACGTCGCGCGCATGATGAGCTACGAAGTGCACGGCGAGCGCGTCTCGAGCTCGGCGGTGCGCGCCGCGCTCGCCGCCGGCGACATGAGGCAGGCCGAGTCGCTGCTCGGCCGGCCCTACAGCATCAGCGGCCACGTCATCCACGGCGCGAAGCTCGGCCGTGCCCTCGGCGAAAGCGCACGCGGTCGCGGCGACGGCTTTCGCACTCTCAACCTGCGCTTTCGCCATCGGCGGCCGGCGGCGATGGGCATCTTCGTCGTTCGCGTACACGGCCTCGGCAAGGCGCCGCTCGACGGCGTCGCCAGCCTCGGCCGTCGGCCGACCGTCGACGACAGCGGCCGCGTCCTGCTCGAGGTCCACGTCCTCGATTGGCCCGCCGGCCTCGGCGCCGAAGGGGGCTACGGTAAACTAGTCCGCGTGGAACTGCTCGCCAAACTCCGCAACGAAGCCTGCTACGACTCGCTCGCCGCGCTCGCCGCCGCGATCGGCCGCGACCGCGACGATGCGCGCGCCTGGCTCGCCACCGAGGCGGCGGGGGCCGCGACCGGGCGGCAGACGGCGCGCGACCGAATTTGACCCTCGATGCCGCCGGCTTCGCTCCGCGTGGTGCGAAGCGCCCTTCGCGATCGACGCCCCACCACCCTCGATCGCCCGCATCGATGATGTGACCCGAAGGCGCCCTCGCGCCCTCGCTCCGAAAGACTCGCCGACATGGCTGACGCGCCTGCCACCTCGCCCGCGATCGACTATCGCCAGACTCTGAACCTGCCGGACACGCCGTTTCCGATGCGTGGCGACCTGCCGAAGCGCGAGCCCGGCTGGGTCAAGCAATGGAGCGAAGACGGCGTCTACCAGCGACTGCGCGAGGTGCGCCACGGCCAGCCGCGCTTCGTGCTGCACGACGGGCCGCCGTATGCCAACGGTCAGTTGCACGTCGGCCACGCGGCGAACAAGATCCTCAAGGACATGATCGTCAAGGCGCGGCAGCTCGCCGGCTTCGACGCGCGCTACACCCCGGGCTGGGATTGCCACGGCCTGCCGATCGAAAACCAGATCGAGAAGACCTTCGGCCGCGGCCTTGCCCGCGCCGACGTGCAGGCGAAGAGCCGCGCCTTCGCGACCGAGCAGATCGCGCAGCAGATGGCCGACTTCAAGAGAGTCGGCGTCCTGGGCGACTGGCAGCATCCGTACCGGACGATGGACTTCGGCAACGAGGCCGGCGAGATCCGCGTCCTGAAGCGCATCATCGAACGCGGCTTCGTCTATCGCGGCCTGAAGCCCGTCTACTGGTGCTTCGACTGCGGCTCGTCGCTGGCCGAGTTCGAGATCGAGTACGCCGACCGCAAGTCGACGACGGTCGATGTCGGCTTTCTCGCGGCCGATCCCGGCAAGCTTGCCGCCGCCTTCGACGTCGCACGGTTCACGAAAGATGCCTTCGCCGTCATCTGGACGACGACGCCATGGACGCTGCCCGCGAACCAGGCGCTCAACCTCAACCCGAAGCTCGAGTATTCGCTCGTCGATACCGAGCGCGGTCTGCTCGTTCTCGCGAGCGCGCTGGTCGAGAAGTGCCTCGCGCGCTTCGGGCTCGAAGGCCGCGTCGTCGCGCGCGTTCCCGGCGAGCGGCTCGACGGTCTCGAGTTCCGCCACCCGCTCGCGGCCGTCGATCGGGGCTACGACCGCATCGCGCCGGTCTACCTCGCTGAGTACGCGACGGCCGAAGACGGCACCGGCATCGTCCACTCGGCGCCGGCCTATGGCATCGAGGACTTCAATTCCTGCCGCGCCCACGGCCTCGCGCTCGACGCCATCCTGAACCCGGTCCAGGGCAACGGCGCCTACGACGCGGCCCTGCCGCTCTTCGGCGGCCAGGACATCTGGAAGGCGACGCCGCGCATCGTCGAGGCGCTGCGCGACGCCGGGCGGATCTTCGACAGCTCGACCCTCTTGCACAGCTACCCGCATTGCTGGCGCCACAGGTCAGCGGTCGTCTATCGTGCCGCGGCGCAATGGTTCGTGCGCATGGACGAGCCCGACGCATCGACGGCCGGCGTTTTCGCTGTCGACCCGGCGCCGCAGACCTTGCGCGAGATGGCGCTCGACGCCATCGACGCGACGGAGTTCTATCCGGAGAACGGGCGAGCGCGGCTGCACGACATGATCGCGCACCGGCCCGACTGGTGCGTCAGCCGGCAGCGCAACTGGGGTGTGCCGCTGCCCTTCTTCCTGCACAAGGTGACGGGCGAGCTGCACCCCGACACGCTCGCGCTGATCGACCGCGCCGCCGACATCGTCGAGCAAGGCGGCGTCGAAGCGTGGTCGCGGCTTTCCGCCGAAGACGTGCTCGGCAGCGGCGCCGCGGACTACACCAAGAGCAACGACATCCTCGACGTCTGGTTCGATTCCGGCTCGACCTTCTTTCACGTGCTGCGAGGCAGTCATCCGGGCACGACGATTCCGGACGACCATGGCGCCAGCCCCGAGGCCGATCTCTATCTCGAAGGCCACGACCAGCACCGTGGCTGGTTCCACTCGTCGCTGCTGATCGCCTGCGCGCTCGAAGGCCATGCTCCGTACCGGGGCCTGCTGACGCACGGCTTCACGGTCGACGGCGCCGGCCGCAAGATGAGCAAGAGCCTCGGCAACTTCATTGCCTTGCACGAGGTGACGAGCAAGCTCGGCGCCGAGATCATCCGCCTCTGGTGCGCGGCGACCGACTACTCGGGCGACCTGGCGATCGACGACAAGATCCTCGCCCGCGTCGTCGACTCCTATCGGCGCATCCGCAACACCTTGCGTTTTCTGCTTGCGAACACGAGCGACTTCGACGCGGCGAAAGAGGCGGTGCCGCCCGGCGATATGCTCGAGATCGACCGCTGGGCCCTGGCGCGCAGCGCCGCGCTACAGACCGAGATCGTCGGCGACTTCGACGCGGCGCGCGGCGTCTTCAGCGGCGGCCACTACGGCGCATACGAGTTCCACCCGGTCGTCGCCAAGCTGCAGGTCTTCTGCTCGGAAGACCTCGGCGCCTTCTATCTCGACATCCTAAAAGACCGCCTCTACACGACCGCGCCGAAGTCGCTCGCCCGCCGCTCGGCGCAGACCGCGCTGACGCTGATCGCCCATGCCATGCTGCGCTGGATGGCGCCTTTTCTCAGCTTCACCGCCGAGGAGGCGTGGAAGGTGTTCGGGCCCAAGACGTCGCCTTCGATCTTCGCCGAGACGTATCTCGATGCGCGTGCCTGGGGCGACGACGCCTTGCTCGCGAAATGGGCGCGCATCGCCGAGGTTCGCGCCGAATCGAACCGACAGATCGAGACGCTACGCGCCGAAGGAAGGCTCGGCTCGTCGCTGCAGGCGGAGGTCACGATCAAGGCCGGCCCGAAGCGCCTGGCCGAGCTCGTCGCGCTCGGCGACGACCTCAGGTTCGTGCTCATCACTTCGGCGGCCCGCCTCGAGTCGGCCGGCGACACGGCAGACCCGAACGAGTTCTTCGTCCATGCGGCCGTCAGCGAAGCGATCAAGTGCGAGCGCTGCTGGCACTGGCGCCGCGACGTCGGCATCGACGCCGCGCATCCGACGATCTGTGGCCGCTGCACGAGCAATCTCCTCGGTGCCGGCGAAATGCGGCGGGTGGCCTGAGCATGGCCGCCAGACGATCGGGCTCGATCTGGCCCTGGCTCGGCATCGCGCTGGCCGTCATCCTCGTCGACCAGCTGACGAAGACGATCATCTCGGGCACCGTCCAGGTGAACGAAACGCGCACCGTCAGTGCGTTCCTCGACATCGTCTGCGCCCACAACACCGGCGCCGCGTTCTCGTTTCTCGCCGGCGCATCGGGTTGGCAGCGCTGGTTCTTCATCGGCCTCGGCATTGCCGCCGCGGCCTTCATCGTCTGGCTGCTGGCGCGTCACGGCGGCCAGCGCCTGTTCGGCTGGGCGCTCGCCCTCATCCTCGGCGGCGCCGTCGGCAACGTCATCGACCGCCTATGGCACGGCTACGTCGTCGACTTCATCCAGGTCCACTGGCGCGGCTCGTACTTCCCGTCGTTCAACGCCGCCGACAGCGCCATCACGATCGGCGCCGGCCTGCTGATCCTCGACGAACTGCTGCGCGTGCGCCGCTCGCGCTGAGGAGCGCACCGCCGGCCGGGCGGTCGCGTCCGGACCGGTTCACGGCCTGCCGAAGGTCTGCGTCCAGTAGATGTCCATCGCGCTGCCGGGATTCGCTGCATAGGCGGCGCCCATGTCGGCGAATTCCGGCGCCATGATATTGACGCAGTGGCCCGGGCTTGCGAGCCAGCCTGCGACGACCTGCTCCGGCGAACCGAGGCCGGCCGCAATGTTCTCGCCGATGTGGTGCCAGCGATATCCCGAGCGCGTGGCGCGCTGGGCCACGGAGTTGCCGGACGGGTCGGTGTGGCTGAAATAGTTCTTCTGCGCCATGTCGTGGCTGTGCGCCAGCGCCGCTTCGGCCAGCGCCTCGTTCCACGCCAGGGGCCCGACTGCCGCGAATTGCCGCTGCCCGCAGGCACGCGGCCGGCCGCGCGCTTCATTGACGAGACGCAGGATCCTCTTGCCCGCTTCGCGCCAGTCGCCGAGATCTTTGGGAAGCAGCGGCCTGGCGAGATTGATTCGCCAGGTATCGCGCGAACGGGCGACGCCGACCTGCGAATAGCGCGGATCGAGCAGGGCGCGGCAGTAGCGCTCCTCGATGAGGCGCAGCGCCTGCACCGCGTCGCCGACTCCAGAGACGATGATGGTCGTGGCCGATGCGACCCGATAGCCGCTCGCCGACAAGGCCTCGCCCAGGTTTTCCGAGGTGCCCGGGTCGACTCCGGCGAGCGCCGCAGAAGGCGACAGCGGCGCGGCCATCGGCTCGCGCCTGCCTTCACATTCGTGCGGCTCGGCCCGGTAGTCGTTGATCAGTCCGACGAGATCGTCTTCGCCGCTCGCCCGCGACAAGGAGCACAGCGCCAGCAGTGCGGCCGGAAGAAAAAGCCAGGGTGCCACCCGCACGCGTCGCACCCTGCGCTCATCGCCCGGGCCAATGGCGCGCCCACACCGCGGCGATGCGCGGATCGGCATCGAACGTCGCTTCGGCCGCCGCCGATCCGGAGCCCTGCGTGCCGTACAGGGTGAGCATGCGGCGTGCTCCTGTCAGGGAATGAGAACGCTCGAGCCGACGGTCTTGCGTGCCTCGAGGTCGCGATGCGCCTGCGCCGCATCGGCGAGGGCATAGCGCTGCTCGACATGGATCTTCACCTGGCCGCTCTTGACGACGGCGAACAGATCGTCCGCCATCGATTGCATCGCCTCGCGCGTGGCGATGTGCGTGAAGAGCGTCTGCCGCGTCACGTAGAGCGAGCCGCGCGGCCCGAGCGAACCGGGAGCGAAAGGCGGCACGATACCGGAGGCGTTGCCGAAGCTGGCCATCAGGCCGAGAGGCCGCAGGCAGTCGAGCGACTTTTCCCACGTGTCCTTTCCGATCGAGTCGTAGACCACCTTGACGCCTTGCCCGCCGGTAATCTCCTTGACGCGTGCCGCGAAATCATCGCTGCGGTAGTTGATCGCGAAGACGGCGCCGTTCTCGCGAGCCAGGGCGCATTTCTCGTCGCTGCCCGCTGTGCCGATGAGCCTCAGGCCGAGTGCTCGCGCCCACTGGCAGGCGATGAGGCCGACGCCACCGGCCGCGGCATGGAAGACGATGAAGTCGCCCGCCTGCAAGCCGCCTTGCGGCAATGTCCGCTTGAGCAGGTACTCGGCGGTCAAGCCCTTGAGCATCATCGCCGCGCCGGTCTCGAACGAGATCGTTTCGGGCAGCTTGACGACGTTCTTCGCCGACATGACGCGCGCCAGCGAATAGCTGCCCGGCGACCCGCCGCAGTAGGCAGCCCGGTCGCCCGCCTTCAGATGGGCGACGCCGGCGCCGACGGCCTCGATGACGCCGGCGCCTTCATTGCCCAGCGAGAGCGGCATCGGCAGGGTGTACACGCCGGAGCGCTGGTAGACATCGATGTAGTTGAGTCCGCAGGCGTGATGGCGAATGCGGATCTCGCCCGGGCCCGGCTCGCCGACGGGCAGATCGACGAGGTGCATCTCTTCGGGGCCACCGCTCTTCTCGATGCGGATCGTCGGGCTCAGGGTCGTCGTCATGGCGTTTCTCGCGCTAGTGCAGGTGCGCTATCGTGCCAGAGCCGGAAGGAAAGAGATGCCGCCACGCTCACGACGTTCGCTGCCCCCTGCGGGGGCGCCGGTGCCCTTGGGGCGGCTCGGCAGGCGCTGACATGAAGCGACTCACCCGCGCCCCCAACCTGGCCATCGCGACGCTGTGGGCCGATCTGCTCACGCATGCCGGCGTCGCCGCGACCGTGCAGCGCATGTATGCGAGCAGCATCGCCGGCGAGCTGCCGCCCGACCAGGCCCTGCCCGAGGTCTGGATCACCGACGACGACGAGCTCGAAGGTGCGCGCACCTTGCTGCATGCGCTGCGCCATCCGAAGCACCGGCACTGGGCCTGCCGCGCCTGCGCTGAAATCGTCGACGGTCCGTTCGAGCAGTGCTGGAATTGCGGCGCGGCGATGCCCGACACGTGAAGCGCCGTTGTCAGAAGGTGCCCGGATAGGCACCGCCGTCAGCGAGCAGGTTCTGACCCGTGATGTAGCCGGCGTGCAGGCTGCAGAGAAAGGCACAGATCGCGCCGAACTCGTCGGCCGTGCCCAAGCGCTGCGCCGGGACGCCCCGCTTGCGCGCATCGATGATCGCCTCGACCGACCGGCCGTCGCGTTGCGCCGTCGTCGCGGCCATCGTGCGCACTCGATCGGTGTCGAAGACGCCGGGCAGAAGGCCGTTGATCGTCACTCCTGACGCGGCGATCCTGCTTCGCGCCAGGCCGGCGACGAAGCCGGTCAAGCCGCTGCGCGCGCCGTTGGAAAGCCCGAGCACGTCGATCGGCGCCTTCACCGCGCCCGACGTGATGTTGACGACGCGACCGAAACCGCGCTCGGCCATCGCGTCGACCGTCGCCTTCATGAGCTCGATCGGCGTCAGCATGTTGGCATCGATCGCCTTGATCCATTCCTCGCGGCCCCACTGCCGGAAGTCGCCGGGCGGCGGGCCGCCGGCGTTGTTGACGAGGATGTCGATCTGCGGGCATGCGGCCAGCGCCGCGCTGCGGCCGGCCTCGGTCGTGATATCGCCCGCGACCGTGCGCACCTCGCCGCGGCCGAAAGCGCGCAGCTCGGCGGCCGTCGCCTCGAGCACCTCGGCGCCCCGCGCCGTGATGACGACGTGAACACCCTCTCTTGCCAGCGCTGCAGCGCAGCCTTTGCCGAGCCCCTTGCTCGCCGCGCAGACGAGCGCCCATTTGCCTTCGATGCCCAGATCCATTGCTACCTCCACTTGGCAAGAAGCCAGATGCCCGCGAGCACGAGCACCGTGCCGGCGACGATCCAGCCGGTGAACGGCTCACCGAGAATGATGACACTCATCAGGATCGTCGACAGCGGCCCGATCATGCCCGTCTGTGCCGCCACCGACGCGCCGACGCGCTCGATCGCCATCATCACCATGAGCACCGGCGCGAAGGTGCAAAGCGTCGCATTGAGCACCGAAAGCCAGATGACCTGCGGCGCGACGGCAAGCGCCAACATCGGCCTCAATACGATGAACTGCGCGATGCAGAACAGGCACGCGACGCTCGTCGCCAGGCCGGTCAGGCGCAAGGCGCCGATGCGCCTGACCTCCTCGCCGCTGGCGACGAGGTAGGCGGCGTAGCTGAGGGCGCTTGCGAAGACCAGACCGGCGCCGAGCGCCGTGCTCGTACCCGGGAACGAGACCTCGTGGCCGAAGACGAGGAGCACGCCGCAGTAGCTGACAGCGAGCGCGACGATCTGGCGCCCGGTGACCTTTCGTTTGAAGACGAGGGCGCCGATTGCCAGCACGAACGTGGGGTTGAGGTAGAGGATGAGCCGTTCGAGACTTGCGGTGATGTAGGCGAGCCCGGCGAAATCGAGAAAGCTCGCGAGGTAGTAGCCACTGAAGCCCAGGCCGGTGACGACGGCCCAGTCGCGCTGCCGGAGCCGGACGTTGCCGCGCCCCGCCCACCAGGCAAGCACGGCAAAGAGCGGCAAGGCGAACAGCATGCGATAGGCGATGAGGGTGACCGCATCGACGCCGTAGCGATAGGCGAGCTTGACGATGATCGCCTTGCCGGAAAAGGCGATCGAGCCGGCCATGGCCAGCGCCAGACCGGGCCAGACGCGCGCTGAGGCCGATGGCGAGGCTGTCCGGGTGCCGGGCCGCCCCAAGACCGGCCGCGTCCCCTCGGCCGGCAGCGCCGCGGCGCCAGCCGCAAGCGTCGGGGCACCATTCGGCACGCTGGGGTCTGCCGCAATGGTCTCCGGGCGCATCGCGTGCGATTCTAGGGACGATGTCCGATAGCTCCCGCCTGTGCCGAATGGCGATGGCGCTTTCCGCCGCGCTCGATCGAACCACCCGCGCCGGCGCCTGGCTCGTCCTGCCGCTCGCGCTGCTGCTTTTCGCGCAATGGCCACTGCGCGATCTCGTCGGCCTGTGGTCGCGCCAGGCCAACGACATCGCGCAGTGGGTGTTCGCGATCTACATCGCGCTCGCCTTGCGCGAAGCGACGCGAAAGCGTGCCCACATGGCGGCCGGCCTCTTCGTCAGCCGCTATCCGCCGCACTGGCAGCACCGGATCGCGCGCTTCGGCGAAGCGGTCGCCGTTCTGCCATGGGCCGTTTTCGTTCTCGTCTCCGGTGCCGCGCCGACCTGGAACTCGGTCGCCGGGCTCGAGGCTTTTCCCGATACCGGCAATCCGCTCTACTTCCTGATCCGTGTCGCCGCCTGGCTGCTCGCCCTCCTCATGCTGCTGCAGGCGCTGATCGATCTCGCCGCCGGGCCGCAACGCCTGCGCGAGGCCGGTCACGACGACGAAGACGCCGCCTTGAACTCATGAGCTGGTTCGGCATCGCCATGTTCGGGGTGGCGATCGTGCTCATGATCACCACCGGCCTGCCGGTCTACGCCGTTCTGCTCGGCGTCGCTGCCCTGTTCGCCACGATCGGTGTCGCCGCCGGCACCTTCGATATCGCCTTGCTCGGGGCCCTGCCGTCGCGCGTCGTCGGCCTGCTCGAGCACGACCTTTTGCAGGCGCTGCCTCTCTATGCCTTCATCGGCGCGCTCTTGAACCGGCTGCCCTTGGCCGGCCTGATGCATGCCAGTGGCGAACGGCTGTTCGCGCGCAGCCCGGCCGCGGCCCAGCTCTCCGCCCTCGGCGTCGGCGCCCTGCTTGCGCCCATGAACGGCTCGGTCGGCGCCAGCCTGCACATGCTGGCACGGCGCGTCGCGCCGGCGCTGGCCGCGCGCCACGTCGCGCCGGCAGAAGCGGCGGCGACGGTGTGCGTCGCAAGCACGCTGGGCATCGTCATCCCGCCGTCGCTCGTGCTTCTTCTGCTCGGCGACGCGATGATGAGCGCCCACACCGAAGCGGTGAACGTGACGCACGCGGCGGTACGCATCGTCAACACCCAGGACGTGCTGCAGGCGGCGATCGTGCCCGGTCTCGCGGTGCTCGCCAGCGCGCTTGCCATCACCGCCTGGCGCGGGCGCCACCGGCCGCACGAGGCACTGCTGGCGCTTCCGCGCGGCGACGCGGCGCAGGCTGTGATCGCGGCGATCGTCATCGTGCTCCTGCTCGGCGCCGTCGCGGTCGGCCGGCTCTACGCGGTCGAGGCGGCGGCGACGGGCGGCCTGCTGCTGCTCGGCTGGGGCGTCGTCAGCCGCCGCCTCGATCGCGCCTTGCTCGGCGCCGTTATCGGCGATGCGATGACGCTCACCGGCCTGCTCATGGCGCTGCTCATCGGCGCCACGAGCTTCTCGCTCGTCGTGCGCGGCTTCGGCGCCGATGCGCTTGTCGCCAGCGGTCTGCACGCGCTGGCCGCGCAGCCGCGCGTGATGCTCGGCGCCGTGCTCGCGGGCATGGTGGCGTGCTCGTTCGTGCTCGATGCGTTCGAGATGATCTTTCTCGTCATCCCGCTCGTCATGCCGCCGGTACTCACGGTCGTTCCCGACGCGGCCTGGGTCGCAGCGCTGACGCTGCTCGTGCTGCAGCTCGGCTTCCTGCTGCCGCCTCTCGGCTACGCGATCGTCATGTCGCGCGCCGCGATGCGCGAAGCGCCGCCGGTCGCTGCGCTGGCCCGCGCACTGGCGCCGCAACTCATCGCGCAGGCGCTGCTGATCGCCGCGTTGCTTGCCTGGCCGGGGCTGACGCGCCTGGACCGGGAAAGCTCGGATGCGGCGCCCGCTGCCGCCGTCTCCGACGAGCAGGCCGAACGCCTGATGGACGAAGCCTTTCGCCGCAACAGCGAAAATCCAGACGCTGCGGCCTCGGCGGCGAGCGACACGCGCTGAGCGAAGTCGCCAGCGGCGCGAGTACCGCGCACGCTACAAGCCGAACTATCGCGAAGCGGCGACGGCAGTTCGCGACAGACGACGCGCGAACGCGCCTTCGTTGGGCGCGGCGCCAGGCTTCGCAAGGCCCGACCTCGCTAGAACCCCGCGGCCTGCCCGTCCCGCCGCGGATCGCTCGCCGCGACGTAGCCCTCGACGGCCGGGTCGCCGAGACGCCAGATGAACTGGCCGGCACCGAAGTCCTGGTAACTGTCGTTGATGACGTCGACATGATGGCCGCGCTCGACGAGACCCTGCACGGTCTTTGGATCCATCGAGCCCTCGACGTTGATCTCGAGACCTTGATTGAAGCGCCAGCGCGGCGCGTCGCATGCCGCCTGCGGCTGCTGGCCGTGCACGAGCATGCGCACGAGCGTCTGCAGATGCCCTTGCGGCTGCATGTTGCCGCCCATCACGCCGAAGCTCATCTGCGGCCGGCCGTCCTTGGTCAGGAAGGCGGGAATGATGGTGTGGAACGGGCGCTTGGCGGGCGCGACGCAGTTCGGGCTCTGCGGATCGAGCACGAAGCCGTAGCCGCGGTTCTGCATCGAAATGCCCCAGCCAGGCACGACGACGCCCGAGCCGAAGCCCATGTAGTTGCTCTGGATGAAGCTCACCATCATGCCGCGCTCGTCGGCGGTTGTGAGGTAGATCGTGCCGCCACGTGGCGCTTGGCCGTGGCCGAAGCGCTGCGCCCGCTTCGGATCGATGAGCCTGGCGCGTTCGGCGAGGTAGGACTCGTCGAGCATCTGCGCGGGCGTGAGGCGCATGCCGGCGCGCGGGTCGGCGACGTGCTCGTAGACATCGGCAAAGGCCAGCTTCATCGCCTCGATCTGCAGATGCTGGCATTCGGCGCTGTCGACCGGCTGCGCAGCGATGTCGAAGTGGCGCAGGATGCCGAGGGCGACGAGCGCGGCGATGCCCTGGCCGTTCGGCGGGATCTCGTGCAGACGATGGCCCCAGGCATCGATGCCGATGGGGTCGACCCATTCCGGCTCGAACGCCGCGAAATCCTCAACCGTCATCGAGCCGCCGTTCGCTGCCGCGTGCGCCGCCGCCGCCGCGGCGATCTCGCCGCCGTAGAGCGCAGCGCCGCGCGTCTTTGCGATCGCGTGCAGGGCACGCGCCGCCGCCGAAAAGGCGAAGCGCTCGCCGACCTCGGGAGGTCGGCCCTTCGGCAGGAATGCCTCGGCCCAGCCGGGCTGTGCCTTGAGCAGTGGCGCCGCCGCAGCCCACTTCTGCTGGTTGACGATGGGAACGGCGTAGCCGCGTTCCGCGATCCCGATCGCCGGCGCGAGCAGATCGGCGAAAGCGAGCTTGCCGAAGCGCTCGGACAACGCGACCCAGCCGGCGACGGCGCCAGGCACGGTGACCGAATCCCAGCCGCGCATCGGCGGGCGCGTCGCGTCGCCGCCGTGCCGGCGTGCGAAGTAATCGGGCGTCCAGGCGCGCGGCGCCGGGCCGGATGCGTTGAGGCCGTGCAGGCGCTCGCCGTCCCAGAGGATGCAGAACGCATCCGAGCCGAGGCCGTTGCTGCACGGCTCGAGCAAGGTCATCGCCGCGGCGGCGGCGATCGCCGCGTCGATGGCGTTGCCGCCCTGCTGCATCATGCGCAAGCCAGCCTGCGCGGCCAGGGGGTGCGAGGTCGAGACGACGTTGCGGGCGAACACCGGCAAGCGCGTCGACGGGTAGGCCGCCGTCCAGTCGAAGTGATGGGTCATCGGATGTGCGCCTGCGAGGCGGGTTGAATCAATCTTCCTGGAAAGCGGCCTCGCGCTTTTGCTTAATCGACGGCAGCGTGACGATGACGATCAGGAGGGCCGCCGCGACGAGCAGGCCCGACGACAGCGGCCGCGTCACGAAGGTCTTCCAGTCGCCGCCCGAGAAAAGCAGTGCGCGACGTAGATTTTCTTCCATCATCGGCTCGAGGATGAAGCCTAGCAGGAGCGGAGCCGCCTCGCATCCCAGCTTGAAGAAGACATAGCCGATGAATGCGAAGAGCGCCATGAGGTAGACATCGAACGTTCGCTGGCCGAGCGCGTAGACGCCGATGCAGCCCAGCAGCACGATCGCCGGAAAGAGAAGGCGGTAAGGCACCGTCAGCAGACGGCTCCACAGGCCCGCGAGCGGCAGGTTGAGGACCAGGAGCATCAGGTTGCCGACCCACATCGAGGCGATCAGGCCCCAGAAGAGCTGCGGCTGGCTCGTCATCACCTGCGGGCCGGGATGGATGCCCTTGATCACCATCGCGCCGATCATGAGTGCCATCACCGCGTTCGGTGGAATGCCGAAGGCAAGCATGGGGATGAACGAGGTCTGCGCGGCGGCATGGTTGGCCGATTCCGGCCCGGCCACACCCTGGATCGCGCCCTTGCCAAACGGGATGCGCGGATCGCGCGTCAGCTTCTTCTCGGCCGCATACGAGGCGAACGATGCGAGCAGCGCACCGCTGCCGGGCAGAAGGCCGAGTACCGAGCCGAGCGCGGTGCCGCGCAGGACGGAGGGCCACGCTTCGCGGAAGTCGTGCATCGTCGGCCACAGGCTGCGGACCCCGCGCTTGACGACCTCACGGCGCCCGGCTGCGCGGCCGAGGTTGGCGATGATCTCGGCGGCGCCGAACACGCCGATCGCGACGACGACGAAGCCGACGCCGCCGGCGAGCTGCGGCATGTCGAAGCTGTAGCGCGGCGTGCCCGAGATCGGGTCAGTGTTCACCTGCGCGAGAAGGAGGCCGAGCAGGATCATGGCGACCCCTTTGACGAACGACCCCGAAGCGAAGGCGACGACGCCGACGAGACCGAGCACCATGAGCGAGAAATACTCGGCCGGCCCGAACCTGAAGGCGAGCTCGGCGAGCGGCGATGCGAATACGGCGATGACGAGGGTGCCGACGCAACCGGCAAAGAACGAGCCGATCGCGGCGACAGAAAGGGCGCTACCGGCGCGACCCTGGCGCGCCATCTGGCAACCGTCGATGGCGGTCACGCCCGATATCGATTCGCCCGGGACTTTGAGCAGGATCGCCGTCGTCGAGGCGCCGAACTGCGCGCCGTAGTAGACGGCGGCCAGCATGATGAGCGCGGGCGTCGCATCGAGCGCATAGAGCGCCGGCAGCAGGAGCGCAATCATCGCGACCGGGCCGATGCCCGGCAGCACGCCGATGAGCGTGCCCAGCGCAGCGCCAAACAGGGCGTAGAGCAGGCTCTGGGCGGTGAGCGCGACGCCGAAGCCGATGCCGAGGTTGTGCAGGAGATCCATGCTCGCCGTGTCAGCGGCTGCGCGAGCCGACGTTCATCCGAGAAACCCCGGCCACACGGGAATCGCCAGCTTCAGGGTCCAGACAAGGACGAGCCACGCCCCCGCGGTCAGCACCGTCACGCTGGCGAGAACGCTCTTCCAGTGGAACTCGGCATCGGCCAGGCTCGAGATGCAGACGAGCACGGTCACGCTGCCGACGAGGCCGAGCGGCTCGAGTAAGGCGCCGAAGAAGACGACGGCGGCGACGATCGCAACAAGCGGTCGCCAGGCAAAGGCGCCGATCGGGTCGCCGCCCTCGCTCTCGAGAGTCAGCGACTTGAACAGCACGACGGCGCCGACGAAGGCGAGCAGGACACCGAGGCCGAGCGGAAAGTAGCCGGCTCCGGGCTGCGCCGAGAGCTGCGAAAAGCGGGCCCAGAGGTTCGCCGCGCACGGGTCCTGGGCCGGGCACGCCGGGCCCATGCCGTAGTCCGTCGCGCCGCCGGCGAAGACGACGCCGACGACGACGAACACCAGACCGGACCAGAAATCGCGCTCGCTCTTGACTCTCAAACAGGCCTCGCTGCCGGGTGACGCAAACGCGAATCCAACCTGAACTCCGGCGTCACTGCTCCCAGGCAGGCGTCGCGCGCAGCACTTCGTCGAGCGTCGTCACGCCTTCGGCCACTTTCATCGCGCCGGCAAGGCGCAACGGCCGCAGTCCGTCCTGCAAGGCCTGCGCGCGCAGCTTTCCTTCGTTGCAGGTCGGCTGGATCGCGTTGCGCGCCGCGTCGGTCACCGTCAGCAGCTCGAACAGGCCGGCACGGCCGCGGTAGCCGGTCATGCGGCACTCGAGGCAGCCGACCGGCTTGTACGGCCGCACGCCGCCGTTCAGGCGCCACGGCTTGACGACCTCGTGCAGGGTCTCGCGCGTCACCTCCTCGTCGGGCACCTTGCACGCCGAGCAGAGCGTACGCACCAGGCGCTGCGCCAGCACGCCGATCAGCGTCGAGCCGATCAGGTAGGGAGCGACGCCGAGGTCGTTGAGGCGGGTGATCGCCGACGCCGAATCGTTGGTGTGCAGCGTGCTGAAGACGAGGTGGCCGGTGAGCGAGGCCTGGATCGCCATGTCGGCGGTCTGCAGGTCGCGGATCTCGCCGACCATGATGATGTCCGGATCCTGCCGCATGAGCGAGCGCAGCCCCTCAGCGAAGTTGAGATCGATCTGCGTCTGCACCTGCGTCTGGTTGAACGCCGGCTGGATCATTTCGATCGGATCCTCGATCGTGCAGACGTTGACCTCGTCGGTGGCCAGCCGCCTCAGGGTCGAGTAGAGCGTCGTCGTCTTGCCCGAACCCGTCGGCCCGGTGACGAGGATGATGCCGTGCGGCTTGGCGACGAGCTCTTCCCAGCGCCGGCCGTCGTGGCTGCCGAAGCCGAGGCTCTCGAGGGTCTTCACGGTCGTATCGGGATCGAAGATCCGCATCACCATTTTCTCGCCGAAGGCGGTGGGCAGCGTCGACAAACGCATCTCGACTTCGTCGCCGGCGGGATTTCTCACCTTGATGCGGCCGTCGAGCGGCCGGCGGCGCTCGACGACGTCCATGCGGCCGAGCAGCTTGACGCGCGCGATCATCGCCATCATCACGCCGGGCGGCAGCTGGTAGACGGTGTGCATGACGCCGTCGATCCGAAAACGGATGACGCTGCGCTCGCGGCGCGGCTCGAGATGGATGTCCGAGGCGCGCTGGTCGAACGCATATTGCCAGAGCCAGTCGACGACCTGGATGACACCGGAGTCGTTGGCGTCGAGCTGCTTCGAGCTCTTGCCGAGTTCGACGAGCTGCTCGAAGTTGGCGAGCGCCGATTGCTCGCCCATCTTCGTCGCGTTGCGCACCGAGCGCGAGAGCGCGTAGAACTCGGTCGTGTAGCGCGCGATCTCGATCGGGTTGATGATGACGAGCCTGACCGACCGGCGCGTGTGCACCTCGATCTCCGAGACCCAGCCGAGGTCGAGCGGCTCGCAGGTCGCGATCGTCACCTCGGTCGCGCCGAAGGTAAGCGGCAGCGCGTGCCGGCGCTCCGCGTAGTTGATAGACATCACGTCGGCGACGCGGCCGACATCGACCTTGAGCGGGTCGATGCGCGCGTACTGCATCTTGCAGTGCTTGGCCAGCCATTCGGTCAGCGTCTCGCAATCGAGAACCTTGCCGTCGCCGACGCGCGTCAACCCGATGCTGCCGATGCGCACGAGCGGATGCTGGGAGCTGTTGCCGCCGGCGAAACGCCGTGCCGTGCGATCGACGTCTTCGGCGCTCAGCACCTTGTCGTCGCGCAGCCAGGCGAGCACCGTGCGCCAGGTGAGCTTGCCGCTCGTGACGACGCCGAGCGAGAGGTCGGTCGCGGGAAAGGTCGTCGAATGGCGCGACGGCGTGATCGATCGCTCCATCGGCAACTCGGCCACACCGGTGCCGCTGGGTGGCGTTGCCGGTTCGGGGCGCGCGCTTTTCGTCGGCGTTTTCATGCGGGAGGCAGTTCGGGCAGAGGGCTAGGGCAGCGAGCGCATCATGCGCAGCCACTTCCGGGCCGGCAGCTTCCAGCGAGTTTCGATGTTTTCGGCACGCTGGGCAAGCACGGCGCGGTCGGGGATCGTGACATGCTGCATCGCGACGACGACCGTGTTGCCTTCGCGAGTCGGTTTCAGCGTGCGAATGTTGGCGGCGCCGAAGGCGGCGGCGATGCGCTCGAAGCTGCGCTCGAACGAGGCATCGCGCCCGAACAGGTTGACGGTCATGACGCCACGGTCGGCAAGCGAGGCGCGGCAATCGCGATAGAAGTCGGCGCTGTCGAGGACCGGGCTGGCCGCTTCCTGGTCGTAGAGATCGACTGCGAGCACGTCGATCGAGCCGCGCCGGCTCGCGTCGGCGACGTAGGCCGCCGCGTCCATCTCGAGCACGGCGAGCTGCTGCGAATCCTCCGGCAGGCGAAACCAGAGCCGGCAGGCATCGATGACCCGGGCGTTCAATTCGATCGCCGTGGTGCGCATCTTCAGGCGACGCAGGCAAAAGCGCGTGATCGCCGCGGCGCCGAGACCGAGCTGCACCGCGTGGCCGCTCGTGACCTCGCTTTCCTCGCGAAACAGCATCCACGCCATCATCCTTTGCACGTAGTCGAGCTCGATGTCGAACGGCTCGTCGATGCGCATCGCGCCCTGGATCCACGGCGTGCCGAGATGCAGATAGCGGATGCCGCGCGATTCGGAGATCGTGACTTCGGGCAGGCTCGCCGACGCAGCGCGCGTGGTGCTCATGCGCTATCCGTCGGGTCGAGCGACACCAGCTTCGGCATGGCCGCGCGGGCGTTGGCCGTCGTCACCGTCTCCAGTACCATGGCGTCGATGCCGCGCAACCCGGCGAGCACCACGCCGATGCGCGGCAGCTCGGCCGAGACGTTGCGCATCGCCGCGCCGGCCTCGCGCTCGGCGGCCGTGCGGTAGAGCCATTGCGGCGCGATGTCGGGGGCGTCGGTTTCCATGACGATCGCTTCGATCGGCACGGCGGCGGCGACGCGGCGAATGTGCAAGGCACGATCGAAGGTCAGCGCGCCACCGAAGCCGAGCTTGAAGCCGAGCCCGACAAAAACCTCGGCCTGCTGCGAGCTGCCGTTGAAGGCGTGGGCGATGCCGCCCGGCACCCGCCTCTTACGCAACTCCTTCAAGACGCTGTCGATCGAACGGCGAAGGTGCAGCAGGACGGGCAGATCGAATTCGGCCGCGAGCTCGAGTTGCGCGACGAAGAAGGCCGTCTGCCTTTCGCGGTCGAGTCCGGGCACGAAGTGATCGAGGCCGATCTCGCCGATCGCGACGAGGCGCGGATCGGCATGATGCTCGTCGAGGGCGCGACGCAGGACATCGAGATCGGCGTCAGGCGAGCGGTCGGTGCGCATCGGATGGATGCCGAGCGCATAAGCCAGGCTGTAGCGATGCGCCAGCTCGCGAACGGGCCCGAAACTGGCCGCGTCGACGGCGGGAACGACGATCATGCCGACCCGGGCGGCGCGCGCCCGGGCGACGACGGCGTCGCGATCGGCGTCGAATTCGGCGTCGTCGAGATGGCAATGCGTGTCGATCCACACGGGTGGCCATGATGCCCTGAGCGAGGAGCATGCCGCGCCATGACAGGTCATGGCCGGCGTGCTACCGTATTGGACACAGGCGGCCCGCGTCTTGCGTGTGTGGCCTGGAGCGGCACGCCGACCGTGCCGCGGCGCGCCGCCCCGGGGTACGCTTGCCGGACGCCGACGATGAAGAAAGTGCCGCTCTACAGCCGTTCGCAGCACGCCGCCGAGCCGTCGCCCGAAGCTGCGGCTGCGACGGTCGCGACGATCCCGCCGGCGAAGGTCCGCTCGCGATTCGCCGCCGGCCTCGTCCTTCACGAACGGCGCCTCTGGGTGGTCGCCCTGCTCGCCCTGGCCGCGGCATTCTGGTGGCTGAACCCGACCCTGGTGCCCAAGGCGCCGCTGACGATGCAACAGATCGACACGGCCATGCGCCAGTCGATCAGCGACAAGCCGCTCGACTCGCCGGAATCGCGCGCCTTCGATGCGATCATGCCATCGGTCGTCCGCGTCGTCGGGCTCATGACCGACGGCGACGACGGCAGCGACGACAAGGAGCACGGCTCGTTCGAGCGCGGCATCGGCAGCGGCGTCGTCATCATCGACAACGGCACCATCCTGACGAACCTGCACGTCATCAACGGTGCAAAGAAGATCCGGGTCACGTTTTTCGACGGCTCCGAATCCGAAGCGGTCGTCCTCAACACGCAGCCGGAAAACGATCTCGCCGTGCTACGCGCCCGCACCATCCCCGACGACCTCGAAGCCGCGACCATGCGCTCGACATCCGACCTGTCGCCGGGCGACAAGGTCATCGCCGTCGGCTTTCCGTTCGGCATCGGGCCGTCGGTCTCCTCGGGCATCGTCTCCGGCCTGAAGCGGCAGTTCCGCTCGCCGGATGGCCAGCAGATGCTGACGAACCTGATCCAGTTCGACGCCGCCGCCAACCCCGGCAACTCCGGCGGCCCGCTCGTGACGATGGACGGCGCGGTCGTCGGCATCGTCACCGCCATCCTCAATCCGAGCCGGCAGCGCGTCTTCATCGGCATCGGCTTTGCCGTGCCGATCGAGAATGCCGCGGCCGCCGCCGGAATGCCGCCGTTCTGATCCGCGGCCGACCCTTCCCTTCGACTGACGAACCCCGATGACCGACACCACGACCGTCTCGAGCGAAGCCTCCACGCTGATGGAACGCGTACTTTACGAAGTCAAGCGCGTCGTCGTCGGCCAGGATCATTTCCTCGAGCGCGTCATGGTCGCGGTACTGGCGCAAGGGCATCTGCTGGTCGAAGGCGTGCCGGGCCTGGCCAAGACGCTGACGGTGAAGACGCTCGCGCAGACGCTGCGCGGCAGCTTCAAGCGCATCCAGTTCACGCCCGATCTCGTCCCGGCCGACCTCGTCGGCACGCGGATCTTCAATCCGCGCACCGGCGAATTCTCGACCTCGCTCGGGCCGGTCTTCACGCACCTCCTGCTCGCCGACGAGATCAACCGCGCGCCGGCCAAGGTGCAGAGCGCCCTGCTCGAAGTGATGCAGGAGCGCCAGGTGACGATCGCCGGCGAAACGCACAAGGTGCCCGAGCCCTTTCTCGTCATGGCGACGCAGAACCCGATCGAGACCGAAGGCACGTATCCGCTGCCCGAGGCGCAGGTCGACCGCTTCATGATGAAGGTGCTGGTCGACTACCCGAGCGAGGAAGAAGAGTTCGTGATCGCGCAACGCGTGACCGGCACGCCGGTGACGATGACGCCGATCGCGAGCATGGGTCAGCTCGCCGAGCTGCAGCAGGAGTGCCGAAAGGTCTACGTCGATCCGTCGCTCATGCAGTACGCAGTGAAGCTCGTCAGCGCGACGCGCCGGCCCGAGCGCTACGACCTCGCCGACATCGCCAAGTACCTCACCTTCGGCGCCAGCCCGCGGGCGACGATCGGCCTCATCGAAGGCGCCCGGGCGCTGGCTTTCATGCGCGGCCGCGCCTACGCGCTGCCCGAGGACATGACCGGCCTCGTCGGCGACGTGCTGCGGCACCGCCTCGTCCTTTCGTACGAAGCGCTGACCGAAGGCCTCGACGCCGATGCCATCGTCGATCGCGTGATGAAACGGATCCCTATCCCCGAGAAGCCCCTGGCCCCCGGGTCCGGCCATGGCCGCGCCTGAGAAGGAAGGCGGCAACGCCGAAGCGCTGCTCAAGCGCCTCGAGTGGACGGTGCTGCGCCGGCTCGACGGCCTGCTCCAGGGCGACCACCGTACGCTGATGCGCGGCGCCGGCCTCGACCTCGCCGACCTGCGCGAATACCAGCATCACGATGACGTTCGCCACATAGACTGGAACGTCACGGCGCGCCTGCAGCAACCCTACGTGCGCGAGTTCACCGAAGACCGCGAGCTCTCGGCCTGGTTTCTCGTCGATTTGTCGGCAAGCGTCGATTTCGGCTCCGATCGCTTCACCAAGCGGCGGATCGCGCGCGAATTCGTCGCCGTGCTCGCGCGCATGCTGACGCGGCGCGGCAACCGCGTCGGCGCCCTCCTCTACGGCACCGAGGTCGACACCGTGGTGCCGGCGCGCGGCGGCCGCACCCACGTGCTCGAGTTGCTGCAGCGCATGACGGCGCGCCCGGCCGAAGCGGCCGCCGGCTCGACTGACCTGCGCGTCTTGCTTGCCTCGGCACAGCGCAGCGTCAAGCGCCGCTCGACGATCTTCGTCATCTCCGATTTCATCAGTCCGCCAGGGTGGGAAACGACGCTCGGCCAGTTGGCGCAACGCCATGAAGTGACCGCCGTGCGCCTCTTCGACCCGCTCGAGATGGACCTGCCCGACCTCGGCCTCGTGACGCTGAAGGATGCCGAGACCGGCGAGCAACTCGTCGTCGACACGCATGACGCCGGCTTTCGCAAGCGCTTTAAGGCCGCGGCCGAACGGCGCGAGACCGAGCTGCGCCAGGCCCTCGCGCGCGCCGGCGTCGACACGCTCGAACTCGCCACCGACGACGACCTTGTCGATTCGATCCTGCGCTTCGCCGACCTGAAGAAACAGCGCAGCCGACTCGCCAACTGGAACGGCGCCCGGTTCCGAACGCCCTCGCACGTGAGACCTGCGGCGTGAGCCTGCACCCATGACTCCGTCGCATCCGTTCATGACCTTTCTCTGGCCCAACATGTTGTGGGCGATGCTCGCCGTGCCCTTGCTCGTCCAGCTATACGTCTTCCTCATCACGCGGCGGAAGAAATCGACGCTGCGCTACGCCAGCCTCGGCCTCGTCAGGGAGGCGCTCGGTCGCGGCGGCGCCTGGCGGCGCCACGTGCCGCCGGTGCTGATGCTGCTCGCGATCAGCGCCCTGCTCTTCGCCTCGTCGCGGCCCGCCGTGCTCATCACCCTGCCGTCGGCGCAGGAGACGATCGTGCTGGCCATGGACGTCTCGGGCAGCATGCGCGCCGCCGACGTGCTGCCGAGCCGCCTCGTCGCGGCGCAGGAAGCGGCCAAGAGCTTCGTCGCCGAGCTGCCGAGAAACGTCAGGATCGCGGTCGTCTCGTTCGCCGGCACCGCCGCGGTTGTGCAGGCGCCGACCCTGTCCCGCGACGACGTCTATGCGGCCATCGACCGCTTCCAGCTGCAGCGCGGCACCGCCATCGGCAGCGGCATCGTGCTCTCGCTCGCGACGCTCTTTCCCGGAGCCGGCATCGACCTGTCGCAGATCACCGGCGAGCGCGAGATGCCGCCCGGCCCGAACGACAAGCCCAAGCCCGACTTCAAACCGGTGCCGCCCGGCTCGTATCCTTCGGCGGCGATCATCCTGCTCACCGACGGCCAGCGCACGACCGGCCCCGATTCACTCGAGGCGGCGAAGATGGCGGCCGACCGAGGCGTGCGCATCTACACCGTCGGCATCGGTACCAAGGAAGGCGAAATCATCGGCTTCGAAGGCTGGTCGATGCGCGTGCGCCTCGACGAGGACACGCTGAAGGCGATCGCCGATCTGACGCGCGCCGACTATTTCTTCGCCGGCACGGCGCAGGACCTGAAGAAGGTCTACCAGGGGCTCAGCACGCGCCTCATCGTCGAGAAGAAGGAGACCGAGATCAGCGGCCTGCTCGCCGCGATCGGCGCCGCGATCGTCGTGCTCGCGGCGAGCCTGTCGGTCTGGTGGTTTGGCCGCGTCGCCTAGCGCCGGCAAACATCTCGTAACGAGGTTGACGCGATCGAAACGATCGTGTCCTTCAGTGCCCGCGCACTCGCGCCGAAGCAGACTTTGTACCGGCCTCGACGACGACATTTCTCGTCGCAGGGCCAAAGCCGGTTACGTTCCCGGCTTCTTCGCGAAGCCTTACGAGGCAGAGGCAGGTTCAAGATGTCCACCTATCGTTTGTACAAGTCGCCCATGGGCGACATCGTCCGCGTCAAGATGGGCTTTTCCTGGCAGGCATTTTTCGTCGGCTCGCTGAAGGCGATCGTTTGCCGCACCTGGCTGCTTGCCGTCGTCAGCGGCCTGTTCTACGTCAGCTGGGCATACTACAACGGCGCGCCGACGGCAAGCTCGCGCACCGAGGCGCTCATCCTCGTGATGCTCGGCTTCTACGCCGTCTACATGCTGTTCTGCGGCGTCAACGGCAATCGCTGGCTGAGCGAGTCGCTGCGTCGCCGCGGCTTCACGATGGTCGGCGAAGAGCGCCGCTGAAGGATTCGCCCTTCTCAACCGAAGCGGCCGTGCAGGAACCAGCCACTGCCTGAAGCCACGCCTTCGCTCGCGTCTCGGGCCAGCGGCAAGCGTTCGCGGTAGATCCAGATCAGCGCGCCGTCGGCGGCTTCGGCGATGAAGTAGTCGCGCCCGGCCAGGGCGCTGTCCCACCAACCGGCTTCGATGCGCTCGGGGCCCGAGAGCAGCTGCAAAGGCCGGCCTTCGAAAAGCGGCCTCGACCCCTGCTCGGCCAGCGGCTCGGGCAGCTGCAGCCAGACCGGTCGCGGCGCCATCATGCCGGCATCGACGCCGGCTTCACCCGTCGCAACCGCCATGCCGGGCCCTCGTTTTGCCTCGATCGGCTTGCTCTTGCCCTGGCCGAAACCCGCCGCGTCGGCGGCCCGCGTCTCGCTCGCCCGCTCGGGACGATGCTCTTGCACCCTGACCAGACGCTGCACCTGGCCGGCGCCGAGCCTGGCTTGCAGGCGCTCGATCAGGCGCGTCAGCCCTTCATGCTCGCTCCCGGTCGTCGCGAAGAGCTCGGCATTCGGCGGCGCACGTTTCGAGATGTCTTCGGCCTGCAGGCAAAGCTCGAGCGTCGGCGCCGGCAGCTGTACGCGGGCGAGCCGCTCGCGCAGGAGCACGAGCAGGTGGGCGCTGTCGCGCGAAGGCTCGGCCAGCGCGATCTCGAGCGCCGTCGCCTGTGGCGTGCGATCGCCCTCTCGCGCCGCCGAGGACCCGCGCGCTTCGTGATGCATCAGGAGCCTGAAGCGGCGCACGAAGGCGTGCTGCGCCGACAACCAGGCGATCAGCCGCTCGAGCAGCACGGCCGCGCCGTGCAGCACCTGCTCGGTCGTGTCGACACGGGCGAAGAGCTCGAGCCGGCTCTCGAACGCCGGCGGCAGGACGATGGGCTCGCGCGGATCGGGCCGCTGCCCGAAGGCGGCATCGATCTCGGCGAGCATCGCCTCGCCGAAACGGCGCGCCAGCCCCGCGCGCGGCAGCCCGAGCAGATCGCCGAGCTGGCGCAGGCCCATGCCCTGCAAGGCCTCCCAGTGCTCGCGGCCGGGGCCGAGCAACCATACCGGCGCACCTTCGAGGGCATGACGAGTGGCCGCGAGATCGAGGCATTGCGGCGGCGGCTCGACGCGGGCAAGGAGCGCCGCGCCTTGTGCCGTCGCCGCGCTCGCCACGCGAACGGCATGACCGAGCGGACGCAGGGCGGCGGCCATGCATCGCAGCAATCGCTCGAGGCCACCGAAGTAGCGCAGGCTGGCCCGCACTTCGAGCAGCACGGTGTCGGACGACGCACCCGTCTCGGCCGCCGGCTGCAGCGACACGCTCGGCGTAAAAGCGAGCACGGCGTGCGCCACCGGCCACAAGGCAGCCGCGTCTCGCGTCGCATCGGCCTGGCCGAGAACGATCTTCGGCGCGAGGGCGAGCGCGGTCGCCCGTTTCAGGCCGGGCTTGACCCCCTGCGCTTGCGCAGCCGCATTGGCGCTGACGATGCGATGCGCTTCGAGCAGGGCGATCGGCCGCTCGGCAGCGGCGGGATCCGCGCTCGAAGCGAGCGTCGCCGCGAACGATTCGAGCGAGAGCGTCGGAAGGTGCAGCGCGATCCAGAGCACGACGAAATGAAATCCAGGAAACGAAAGCCCGCTCGAAGATCGAGACCCCTGCAATCGTGAATCGTGGCTGCCGGCAAGGCGCTAGACGAAGTTGACGAAGACCGCTTCGCGCAGGCCGCGTGCCGGCTCGCGAACGCTTTGCGATCGGCGCTGTGCCGCTTCCGAGAGCACGGCCGGCAAAGCAAGCTGCAGCGGCGCTTCCAGCGGCGGCCCGCGTCGCTTGAGGATACGAACGCGCAGGCGATCGGCGCCGCCGGCGCGCAGCGAGAGGCGCAGGGGCGAAGCCGTGGGCCGGGCGGCGGCGGCAAGCTCACGCAGCACGAAAGCCGCACCGTCGTGGTTGTGCGCGGCAAGCTGCAGGCGGTGCAGGCGCTCGGCGCGCAGGCGTGGCGGCAACCAGGCGAGCACGGCGCCGACGTGGCCGCTCTTCAGCGCCTGCTCGAGCGCCCAGAGGCTGTCGCTGCCCGGGATCACCCGGGCCCGGGTGTTGACGACGAGGAGCTGATCGACATCGAAGCCGAGACGGGCGAGCGCCCATGCCGACAAGTCGGCCGGCGGGTCGAAGATCATCACCAGGCGCCCGGCGCGTTGCGCCGCAACGAGAGGCGGCGCGAGCAGACGGATCTCGCCCACGCCCGGATGCGGCAAGAGCAATTCGCTCAGGACCCGGCGCGGCCAGCCGCCGCCGGGCAACTCGGCATTGAGCGCGGGAAAGCCGCTGCCGATGGCGTGTGCGCCGCTGCGCCCGAGCTGGTGGCCGAGCCAGAGCGCGGGATGCAGGGTCTCCGGGGCGCACCGGTGAGCGATACGGGGCGCCTCGCTCGCCGTGCCTGCCGGCACGCACGGCCACGCCTTGGCTGCGGGCAGGCCAGGTCGAAGCGCGGAAACAGGGGCGGGCACGGCGTCCATCTGAAGACTGTACGTTTATA
>ODAK010000776.1_pt1 | contig 36234 bp, 34 predicted proteins | sample 1539591 | NCBI WGS metagenome assembly ODAK01 (sample SAMEA3539303, study PRJEB22396) | soil metagenome | biome: tundra; feature: field; material: soil | place: USA | collected 2010-05 | depth 0.15 m | reverse complement strand
CGCCCAACCCTGGCTGCGCGATTAGTGCGAGGAACTGCCTCAGCTCGACGGTCTGTTCGATCCGCCGCCGATGGCTCGCTCGAGGGACATTTGCGCATACTGACGTGCCCGAGCTCGATCTCACCTGGTCACGTCTTCAACCTACATTTGCGGATTGACGGCCACCACATCATCCACTGGTCGGACGGCGGTCCCACCGAGCTCGAGAACCTGGTCTCGCTGTGCCGCCCGCACCATCGCGCAGTGCACGAGCAGGGTTGGCGCATCCACAGCGCTGACGGAATTGCCGTAGTGGAGCCGCCACCCTGAGCGCAGACATCGCGGAGGTCATCGCGATGAATCCTGCCGACTACAGGACGCGTCACGCACGCTTGGCGACCGCGTGCTGAGCAGCGCGAAACCGCGCTCGCGGTAGCAGCAGATCAGCTCCACCTAACTCAGGAGCGCGGGCGCCTCAAGCTGCAGCACGATGTCGATATCGACTGTGTGCCAGGATCCCTGGATCCCTGCAGGTGCACTGTCGGCAGCAGGATCGTGCGCGACGAACTTCCGCACCAGCGACTGCTTCACACCGAAGACGGCATCGGAGTCGAGGTACGGGCTCTCCGAATCGAACACGTGGGTCGTCACCGGGACATATCCCTCGGCGGAGATGATGAAGTGGATGTGTGCCGGTCGCCAGGGATGACGGCCGGTCGCGTGGAGCATCCTGCCAACTGGGCCGTCATCGGGTATCGGGTAGTCCACCGGTCGCACGGTGCGGAAGGCGAACGCGCCGTCGGCATCGGTGCGAAAGCGGCCGCGCAGGTTCTCCGGTGTCTGCGCGCCATCCTGGACCGCATAGAGTCGATTGGTCGCGTTCTGCCACACATCGACGGTGGCACCGGGGAGCGGCAGGCCCGCTGTGTCCCGGACATGGCCGCTGACCAGCAGCGGTTGGGCGCCGAGGTCGTCGGTGATCGCGTCGCCGTTGGAACGCCAGGGGGAACCCTCGACGTAGAACGGCCCGAGCACCGTCGATTCGGTCGCGCCGCCGCCGGATCCGTGGTGGATGAGGTCGACGAGCATCGACAGCCCCAGCGTGTCCGACAGCAGGATGAATTCCTGACGCCGATCGGTGGTGATATGCCCGACATCGGTCAGAAAGCGAATAGCCGCAAGCCACTCCGCCTCGGTGAGCGACTCTTCGAGGGCGAACTCGTGCAGATGGCGAACCAGCGCGGCGACGAGTTCGCGCAACCGTGGATCGGGGCAGTTGTCGAAGCTGGCCAGCACCTGCCGCATGAAATCACGTGCTGAAGTTCCAGCCGCTGTTACGTCGTCCATTCGTACCCCACGTAATTTTCCGCGAGACTCGTCGACGCCGCACGAGAGTCGACCGTGTAGGCGAGTTGGGCAAGCTGCAAGCGTGTCTGGTAGGCGTCGCTGTTCGGGAAGCGGTGCAGCATCGAGGTCATCCACCACGAGAAATGCTGTGCCCGCCAGACCCGGCACAGGCAGTCGGTCGAGTACGCGTCCAGCATCCGGGAATCGCCGCTGCCGAAGAATGACGCGACCGCCCGCGCGAGAATGCTCACGTCGCGAAGCGCAAGGTTCATGCCCTTGGCGCCGGTGGGCGGCACGATGTGGGCCGCGTCGCCGCTGAGAAACAGGCGTCCGAACTGCATGGGTTCGACGACGAAGCTGCGCATTGCCGAGATCCCTTTCTCGGTGACAGGGCCATCGGCGAGCGACCAGCCGTCGGCCGCGAGCCTGGTCTGCAGCTCGGTCCAGATGCGTGCATCCGACCAGTCGCCGATGCGCTCGTCCGCGGGCACCTGCAGGTACAGGCGGCTCACCGTCGGCGACCGCATGCTGAGCAGTGCAAACCCGCGCTCGTGGTAGGAGTAGATCAGCTCCTCGCTCGACGGGGCGACGCCTGCGAGGATTCCGAGCCAGGAGAACGGGTATTTCCGCTCATAGGTGGTCAGCACCCCGGCCGGGATGCTGTCCCGCGAGACGCCGTGGAAGCCGTCGCAGCCTGCGATGATGTCGCACTCGATCGTCATGCTTGCGCCATCGAGGAGGAAGGTGACCGACGGCCGTTCGGACTTGAGATCGTGCAGTCGGACATCGCTCGCCTCGAAGAGGATCGGGTGACCTGCCGACAGCCGGATCGCGATCAGGTCTTTGACGATCTCCTGCTGCCCGTACACGGTGATGCCACGACCGCCGGTGAGCGCCCCGAAGTCGATGCGGTGGTCGCGTCCGCCGAACCGCAGCTCGATGCCGTGGTGCACGAGGCCCTCACTGCGCATCCTCGCTCCGACCCCGGTCGAGTCGAGAAGGTCCGCGCTGGCCTGCTCGAGCACGCCGGCACGAACACGGTGCTCGACGTATCCCCGTGCGCGCGACTCGATGACCATCGACTCGATGCCCTCGAGGCTCAGCAGGTGAGCGAGCATGAGCCCTGCCGGCCCCGCACCGATGATCGCGACCTGGGTGCGCACGCATGAATGCTAGAAGGGGAAGGGCCTGCGCCCGCGCTGCACGGGCGATCAGGCTCTCGGCGAAGTTGACGCCGCCTGCGTTGACGAGGGCGTCCTCCTGGGACGTGGCTAGCACCCCGCACTGACCCGATGGCCGCGTGTTCGCATAACGAACCCACGTTCTCTGAATGAAAGCATCACACATCCTTGTGAGGGCAGGGAAGCCCCCCGGGGCACCTGCCGAAGGCCCGAATCAAAACGCTAAGGTTCGAGGTACGAGTGTGCGCTACGCGAACATGTTGATCCGTGACCATGGCTGAGATCGTCTCGCTGTCGGAGGGCATCGCCGCCGTCGTGCGCGACGGCGACACGCTCGCGATGGAGGGATTCACCCACCTCATCCCCTTCGCGGCCGGCCACGAGATCATTCGCCAGCATCGGCGCGACCTCACCCTGGTCCGGATGACCCCCGACCTCATCTACGACCAGCTGATCGGTATGGGGTGCGCGTCCAAGCTCATCTTCTCGTGGGGCGGCAACCCGGGTGTCGGCTCGCTCCACCGGTTTCGCGATGCCGTCGAGAACTCGTGGCCATTGCCGCTGGAACTTGAGGAGCACAGCCATGCCGGCATGGCCAACCGCTACCTCGCCGGGGCGAGCGGCATCCCGTTCGCAGTTCTGCGCGGGTATGTCGGAACAGATCTTCCGGCGCAGACCGACACCATCCGGCCGATCACGTGCCCGTTCACCGGCGAGGTGCTGACCGCGGTCCCCGCGCTGTCGCCTGACGTCACGATCATCCATGCGCAGCGTGCCGACCGCAAAGGCAACGTGCAGATGTGGGGCATCCTCGGCGTGCAGAAAGAAGCCGTGCTGGCCGCGAAACGGTCGCTGATCACCGTCGAGGAGATCGTCGACAGCCTTGACCCGAAACCGCAGGAGGTCGTGCTCCCGTCGTTCGCAACCACCTACGTCGCGGTCGCGCCGGGCGGGTCGCACCCCTCCTACGCGCAGGGATATTCCTTGCGCGACAACGCGTTCTACACAGAGTGGGACGCGATCAGCAAGGATCGCGGCACCTTCCTGCGCTGGATGGAGGAGAACGTTGTGCGCCGGGCACCGGCAGCGTGACCGCGGCGTACACGTCCGACGAGATGATGACCGTGGCGGCCGCGCGCCAGCTGCACAACGGCACCGTCTGCTTCGTCGGTATCGGGCTGCCGAGCGCGGCGGCGAACCTCGCGCGTATGACCAGCGCGCCGGACGTCGTGCTCATCTATGAGTCGGGGACGCTCGGCGCCAAGCCCGACCGCCTGCCCCTGTCGATCGGCGACGGCATCCTCGCCGAGACCGCCGACGCGGTGGTCAGCGTTCCCGAGGTCTTCAACTACTGGCTGCAACCGGGACGGATCGACGTCGGCTTTCTCAGCGCGGCCCAGATCGACCGCTACGCCAATATCAACACCACTGTGATCGGCACCGATTACCGCCATCCGAAGGTTCGGCTCCCGGGCGCAGGCGGCGCGCCCGAAATCGCCGCATCATGCCGCGAGGTCGTCGTTGTGCTTCGCCAGACACGCCGCACGTTCGTCGACCGAGTCGACTTCGTCACCTCGGTCGGCTTCGGTCGCGGACCCGGCGACCGGCAGCGTCTCGGCCTCAGCGGGTCCGGCCCGCGCGTCGTCATCACCGATTTCGGCATCCTGTCACCCGACCCGGAGACCTGCGAGCTGACCCTGGTCAGCGTTCACCACGGCTGCACCGCCGACGACGCGCGAGCCGCGACCGGATGGCCGCTCGCGGTGGCGCCGGACCTCGCCACCATCGACCCACCGAACCAGGAGGAGCTGATCGTGCTGCGCCGTCTCGAGGCGACCAAGGGAGCGTGACCGAGGACGTCTTCGTCCTGGACGCGGTGGGCACACCGATCGCCCGGCACGGCGGTGCGATCGCCATCGGCCATCCGATCGGCTGTTCGGGTGCGCGGATTCTCGGGTCGCTCGCCCATGCCCTCCGACGTCGCGGCGGCGGCTCCGGCCTCGCCGCCATCTGCATCGGCGTGGGCCAGGGACTGGCCGTGGTCCTCGAGGGTTGATGTCCATCTCCACACGTCGCGCACACCCGCCCAACGACAGCCCCGATTACCGGTCCAGCCGGTTGCGGGCTCCAAAGCAGCCGCTGCGCGTGCTCCCGGGACGGCTCGGCGAGCTCACGGCGCCGCTCCTGGCGGGCGAGACCGTCGGCGCGGTCGACAACGACCTCACCAGGCAGCACGACGCTGAGCCCCTCGGCGAGCGGATCACGATCAGCGGGCGAGTCCTCGACGAGGACGGGGACCCGGTGAGCGGAGCGCTGATCGAGGTCTGGCAGGCGAACGCAGCCGGGCGATACGCGCATCGCTCGGATCAGCACCCCGCGCCGCTGGATCCGAATTTCAGCGGCGCAGGCCGTTGCCTCACCGACGCGGACGGTGGCTATCGGTTCATCACCATCAAACCCGGTGCATACCCGTGGCGCAACCACCCCAACGCGTGGCGGCCGGCACACGTGCATTTCTCGGTGTTTTCCCCCGCGTTCGCCCAACGCCTGGTGACCCAGATGTACTTTCCCGGCGACCCGCTCTTCGGGCAGGACCCGATCTTCAATGCGGTGCCGGGCGACGATGCGGGGCAACGCCTGGTGGCACGGTGGTCGCTCGAGCTCACCGAGCCGGAGTGGTCGCTCGGCTTCGCCTGGGACATCGTCGTAGCAGGGCGCGAGGCAACCCCGCTCGACGATGATGCCCCTGGATGAGACTGCCGCTCACGCCCTCGCAGACGGTCGGACCGTTCTTCCAGATCGGGCTGTCGACAACCATCGGATCGCACGTTGTCGGCGAGGGAATGCCGGGGGCGGTGCGCATCTCCGGGCAGGTGCTCGACGGCGCCGGCGAACCCGTTCCGGACGCGCTGATCGAGACCTGGCAGCCGGAGGGCGCAGGCCGTTGCGCCACCGATGACGAGGGCCATTTCGCGATCATCACCTCCAAGCCGGCGCGAACTGTTGCGGGCGACGCGCCGCACCTCGACGTGTCGGTCTTCGCGCGCGGGCTCCTCACGCGGTTGGTGACGCGCCTGTATTTCCCGGATGAACGCGAGACGAATGACGCCGACCCGGTGCTTCAGGCGCTTTCTCCCGCTGAGCGGTCGACGCTGGTGGCGGTGAGCGACGACGGCGGGCTCCGGTTCGACATCCACCTCCAGGGCGCGCGTGAGACGGTCTTCTTCGATCGCTGAAGGACTGGTCGATCCGCTGTTCGGCAACCCCGATGTCGATGCGGCGGTGAGCGACTCGGCGTGGCTGCAGGCGATGCTCGATTTCGAGGCGGCGCTCGCGGAGTCGGAGGCCGATGCCGGCCTGATTCCTCCGGCTGCCGCAGCCGAGATCGCCGCTGCGTGCCGCGCAGAGCTGTTCGATGCGGCGGAGATCGGGCGCCAATCCCTCACGGCGGGCAACCCCGCGGCGCCATTGGTGCGCGCCCTGACCGACGCCGTGTCAGCGGAGTCGCAGGAGTACGTGCATGCAGGGGCCACCAGCCAGGATGTGATCGACACCGCGTTCTCGCTGATGGCCCGGCGGGCGCTCGATCTGATGCTCGATGACCTGTCGACCGTCGGAGCGGCATGTGCCGGCCTGGCGGAGACACATCGGACCACCCTGATGACCGCGCGCACGCTGCTCCAGCCGGCCACACCGACCACGTTCGGGTTCAAGGCCGCAGCCTGGTTGGTAAGCGTGGACGCGGCGTACGCACTGCTCGCCCAGGTGCGCTCCGAGCGGCTCGCCGTGCAACTCGGAGGGGCCTCGGGGACGCTCGGGTCGCTGGAGGGCGCGGGTGTCGAGGTCGCGCGCCGGCTTGCACTGCGTCTCGAGCTCGCCGAGCCCGTCCTCCCCTGGCACACCGATCGCACTCGGGTTGCGGCGCTCGCGGCCGCGCTCGGCACGGCTGTCGGCGTCGCCGGCAAGATCGCGCGCGACGTCGTGCTGCTCGCCCAGGCAGAGGTCGCCGAGGCGGAAGAGGCGGAGCGCGGCACTTCGTCGACGTTGCCCCAGAAGCGAAACCCGGTTCGCGCCGTGCTCATCCTGGCAGCGGCGGCGCGCGCGCCCGGGCTCGTGGGCACCGTCTTCAGCGCGATGGTGCAGGAACACGAGCGCGCCGCGGGTGCGTGGCACGCCGAGTGGGAGCCCGTTCGCGAACTGCTCCGCGTCACGGGCGGAGCGATGCATCACGCAGCCGTGTTGCTGGGCTCGCTGCGCGTCGACCCTCGGCGTATGGAGGAGAACCTGGCGTCGGACGGCGGCCTGGTGATGGCCGAGAGCCTGGCGCTGCAACTCTCGCGCCACGCGGGACGATCTGGGGCGCGCGAGATCGTGCGTCGCTGCAGCGAGGAGGCAATCGATCGCCATATCGCCTTTTCCGCTGTGGTGCGCTCCGATGCCGAGGTGCACCAACACCTCGCCGACGATCAGATTGCCGCTGCGCTCGATCCGTCGCGGTACCTGGGGTCGATCGACTTGTGGATCCAGCGCGCGCAGGACTCACACAGTGCCGCCGGCATGCGCGCATGAGCGTCGAGCTGGCTTATACGCTGCTCGGGGATCGCGATAAGCCGATGCTGGTGATGAGCAGCGCGCTCGGCACCTCGAGGGCGATGTGGGCTGCGCAGGAGCCGCTCTCGGCACACTTCTGTCTGCTGCTCTACGACCACCGCGGACTCGGCGCCTCGCTCGCGCCGCCGGGACCCTACGGCGTCGAGGACCTCGGGAACGACGTGGTCGCCCTCATCGACGGGCTCGGTGTCGCATCGGTGGCGTTCTGCGGCGTGTCGCTGGGTGGCATGGTCGGTCTCTGGGTCGCGGCGCACCACCCGGCGCGAGTCACCAGGCTCGTGGCGATGGGTGCTTTGTCACGGCTGCAACCGGCGAGCCGGTACACGGAACGCGCCGCCGCCGTCCGTGCGGCGGGCATCGAGCCGCTCGCAGCCGGCGTCGCGGCTCGGTGGTTCACCGAGCGGTTCGTGGCGGAGCACCCGGCCACCATCCGGGGCTATGCGGCCGAGCTGGCCGGCATGAGCGCGGAGGGATATGCGAGTTGCTGCGAGGCCGTTGCCGCGTGCGATCTGCGCACCGACATCCACAGGATCGACGCGCGGACCCTGATCATCGCCGGCGCCGAGGATCCGTTCGTCCCGGCTGCGAGCGCGGTGATGTTCAGCGCGTCGTTCCGGGACGGGAGTGTCGCCGTGGTAGCGGATGCGGCGCATCTGGTCAACGTCGAGCAGCCGGTCATCGTGAACCGGCTGGTGCTCGAACACCTGACGGAAGATGATGGAGGAACGCCGTGAGCGATGACATGCTGGAGCGGGGAATGTCCACCCGGCGCGAGGTCCTCGGCGATGCGCACGTGGACCGCGCCATGGCGGATGCCGACGCTTTCACCGCGGATTTCCAGGAATACATCACGCGCGCGGCGTGGGGTGCCGTCTGGTCGCGACCGGGTCTCGATCGGCGCACCCGCAGCTGCATCACGCTGGCGATGCTTGCCGCCCAGGGATCGGAGCACGAGCTCGCCCTGCACGTGCGCGCGGCAGTGCGCAATGGCGTCAGCGTTGCGGAGATCAAGGAGATCCTGCTGCAAGTCGCCGTGTATGCCGGCGTTCCGCGCGCCAACCGCGCCTTCAGCATCGCCCGCGACGCGCTCCGCGATGCCGGTCACTCGATAGGGTCTGCGTGACCGACGCGGATCGACCGGCGACCGCGCGCGTTGATCGCGGCATCGGCACTGACTTCGTGCAATCCCTGGAGCGCGGCCTCGCGGTCATCCGAGCGTTCGACGCCGAGCACCCGGAGCTCACGCTCAGCGAGGTTGCGCGTGCCGCGGGGCTGACCCGCGCATCGGCACGGCGATTCCTTCGCACGCTGTCGGAGCTCGGCTACGTGCGCAGCAACGGCCGCCTCTTCGCGCTCCGTCCCCGTGTGCTCGAGCTTGGCTACGCATACCTCTCGAGCCTCAGCCTCCAGGAGGTTGCGCAACCCCATCTCGAGCGTCTGGTCAGCATGCATCGCGAGTCCACGTCGGTGTCGGTGCTCGACGCCGATGACGTGGTCTATGTCGCCCGTGTACCAACCCGCCGGATCATGACCGTCACGATCAGCGTGGGCACTCGGTTCCCGGCGTACGCCACCTCGATGGGGCGGGTGCTGCTCGCCGGGCAGAGTGACCAGTGGCTCGACGGCTACTTCGCGACCGTGGAACTCCGACGCCTGACCGCACGCACGGTGACAGACATCCCCACGCTGCGCGCCGAATTGCTCCTGGTGCGCGAGCAGGGCTGGGCCTTCGTCGACGAGGAGCTCGAGGAGGGTCTTCGCGCCATCGCCGCGCCGATCAACGATCTGACGGGGCGGGTGATCGCGGCGGTCAACGTGTCCTCACCGGTGAGCCGCGGGAGCGCCGATCTGGTGCGCGGAGAATTCCTGCCGCACCTGCTTGCGGCAGCGCGCGGCATCGAGGAGGATTTGAGCCACAGCGCAACCGGGTCGCGCTGACATCCGTGCATCGGGGAGTCTGAGCGTGCCAGTCGTCCACGTCCGTGACATCGACATGTACTACGAGGTGCATGGATCGGGGGAACCGCTCGTCTTGATTGGCGGGCTGGCCAGCGACATCTCGGAGACGACGTGGTTGACCGAATGGTGCGCCAAAACCCATCGCGTGCTCGCCTTCGACAACCGCGGCGCGGGCCGTACCGACAAGCCGGACGCCCCGTACACGGTCCCGATGATGGCCGACGACACGGACGCCCTGATGGAGGCGGTCGGCATGGCGCACGCGACGGTGCTGGGCGTGTCCATGGGCGGCCGGATCGCGCTCGACCTGGCGCTCGAGCACCCTGACCGCGTGGCACGGCTGATTCTCGTCAGCACCACGGCATCCGCGAGGCCCGAGCACTCGACGCGCATGGAGATGCTGGGCATGCTGTCGGGCCTGGTGTTCCGGGGGAAGTATCCCCAGCCGCGATACGCATTCACGCACCAGCGCGAGGCTTCGCGTGCCTACGACTGCGTGGACCGCCTCGGCGAGATTCACGTCCCCACCACGATTCTCCATGGCAGGAAGGACAGGGTCGCTCCGCTGCGCGAGGCGGAGAGGATGCGTCGCGGCATCGCCGATTCCCACATGGTGACCTTTCACAGTGGTCATCTCTTCTTCGTCGTGCGCGAGCGCAAGTGGTTCCTCGACAGCCTGGCGTCCGCTCTGGCCACCGGGTCGTCACTGAACGCGTCATGAGCGCGACCTGGGTGGCCCTGCTGCGCGGTATCAACGTCGGGCGCGGGAAGCGGATCGCGATGGCGGATCTGCGCGGCATGCTGGAGGGACTCGGCTACGCAGACGTACGCACCCACGGGCAGAGTGGGAATGTCGCCTTCACGTTCAGGCAATCAAAGGCTGACTCCCTCGAGCAACAGATCTCAACGAGCAGCCGCACCGATTTCGGGATGGACGTGGTCGTGTTCGTGCGCACGGCGGCCGAGTTCGCGGCCGCGGTCGACGCGAATCCTTTCGTGGCGCGCGGCGTGGCCTCGAACGAGCTGCACGCCGCCTTTCTGAGCGCGGAACCGTCCACGGCGACCGCAGCCGGCATCGACCGGAAGGCCCATCTACCCGACGAGTTCGCATTCGGGAAGGGCGTGGTCTATCTGCGTCTTCCCCACGGGATCATGGGCTCCACGTTGCCCGATTGGGACCGCGTGCTCGGAGTGCGCGCGACCCAACGGAACTGGAATACGACCACGAGACTGCGTCAGCTGATCAGGTGACCATGACCCGTCCGACGATGCCTTGATATTGAGCACCCGCTCATCGCGGCCGCCAACGGCCGTGTCGCGTCTGCGCCTCGCCGTCGCGGATCAACTGGAGCCTCGGTTTCGGACCGTCGCTGCGCCCGGATTGCGGCTTGCGGCTGCCCGCCTTGAACGGATCCGGCCACTCGGCACCGGGCCCGAAGTAGCCCTGATCGGCGGCCGCGTGGAGGGTCCACTGCGGATCGTAGAGATGCGCGCGCGCGAGTGCGCAGAGGTCGGCGCGGCCCGCGAGCACCACTGAATTCACATCGTCGTACGACGAGATGACACCCACCGCGATGGTCGCGATCCCCACCTCGTTGCGGATGCGATCCGCGTAGGGCGTCTGGTACGAACGGCCGAACGCCGGCTGTTCGTCCTTGGTCACCTGACCTGTCGACACATCGATGGCGTCGGCGCCGTGCGCAGCAAATGCACGTGCGATCTCAACTGCGTCATCGGCGTCGATACCGCCGGGATACCAGTCCGTGGCGGAGATGCGCACGATCATCGGCTTGTGCGCCGGCCACACGCCGCGCACCGCGTCGAAGACCTCGAGCGGAAAGCGCAGCCGGTGCTGGAGCGTGCCGCCGTACGCATCGGTTCGCTGATTCGAGATCGGCGAGATGAAGCTCGAGAGCAGGTATCCGTGCGCGCAGTGCAGCTCGAGGAGGTCGAACCCCGCCCGCTCACCCGCGTCGGCAGCCGCGACGAACTGCTCCCGAATCTCCGCTAGCTCGTCGTCGCTCAACTGGTGCGGCACCTGGTTGGCGGTGGAGTACGGGATCGGCGATGGCGCGACCACCGCCCAGTTCGACTCGGGGAGGGGTTCGTCCATTCCCTCCCACATCAGGCGTGTCGATCCCTTGCGTCCGGAGTGACCGAGTTGCAGGCCGATGCGCGCGGTTGTCCGACCATGGACGAACTCCACGATCCGCCGCCATCCCGCTTCGTGTCCGGGCGCATACATCCCGGCACAGCCGGGCGTGATCCGCCCGGTCGCCGAGACGCAGACCATCTCGGTCATCACCAGGGCCGCACCGCCCAGCGCCTTGCTGCCGGTGTGCACGAGATGGAAGTCATTGGGCATGCCGTCGATCGCGGAGTACATGTCCATCGCCGACACGATCACGCGATTCTTCAATTCGAGGTCGCGAAGCCGGTACGGTTGGAACATCGGCGGTGTCGTGTCGCCGGCAGGCCGTGGCGGGAGCGCGTCGACACGACTGGCAAACCAGGCATCGACGTCGCGCACGAACTCGGGGTCGCGCAGGCGCAGATTGTCGTAGGTGACTCTGCGGCTCCGGGTGAGGATGTTGAACGCAAACTGCAGCGGCTCCTGGTGGACGTACTGTCCGAGATTCTCGAACCACTCGAGACTTGCCTGCGCAGCACGTTGGGTCGAGACGACGACGGGTTTGCGCTCCGCCTCATACGCCGCGAGCGCGAGGCTGACGCTCGGGTGCTCGTGCAGGCACGCGGCGAGCGCGAGCGCATCCTCCATGGCGAGCTTGGTCCCGGAGCCGATCGAGAAATGCGCTGTGTGCGCGGCGTCGCCGAGGATCACGACGTTACCGTCATGCCAGCGCTCGTTGCGCACCGTCGTGAAGCTGATCCATTTCGAGTTGTTCGCGTGCACGGCGTGGCCGTCGAGGATCGCCGCGAAGAGCCGGCGGATCTCGGCGATGCTTGCGATGTCGCTTTCGCCGGGGTCGAAGTGCCGGCCTGCCAGGACGTCGAACCCGGCGCGGCGCCACACCGCATCGTTCATCTCAACGATGAACGTGCTGCCGGTCGCGTCGTAGGGATAGCCGTGGATCTGCATGATGCCGTGGGGCGTCTCGACGATGTAGAACTTGAAGGCGTCAAAGACGAGATCGGTGCCGAGCCACATGAACTTGCAACGGCGCACATCGAGGGTGGGACCGAACGTCTCGGCGAACAGCGCGCGGGTCGCGGAGTTGACGCCGTCGGCCCCGACCACGAGGTCGTGCGTTGCGGCGAGGTCGCGAGCGGACGGCGCTTCGGCGTTGAAACGCAGCGTCACACCGAGCTCGCGGCAGCGCTGCTGCAGGATCTGGAGGAGCCGCCTGCGGCTCAACGCTGCGAACCCGTGACCGCCCGACGTGATCACCTCGCCTCGGTAGTGGATGTCGATGTCATCCCACCTGGCGAACTCGCGCGACATCGCATCATGAATCGCGGGGTCGGCGTGCTCGATGCCGCCGAGCGTCTCATCGGAGAAGACCACACCGAACCCGAAGGTGTCGTCGTCGGCGTTGCGCTCCCACACCTCGATCTCGTGGCTGGGATCGAGCTGCTTGGTGAGCGCCCCGAAGTAGAGTCCGCCCGGCCCGCCCCCGACAACCGCAATTCGCATGTGAGTCTGGGCGCAACTGTAAAGTGTGGAACGTCGTGAATGTGGCGTCGTCAGCATGCCTGCATCGATTCATTTCGCCGATCTGACGTCACCGCGCGCGCGGGCCCTGCTCGACAGCGGTCCGGTGCCGGTGCTGCTGCTCCCCGTCGGAGCCGTCGAACCCCACGGTCCCCACGCACCGTTGGGTACCGACTCGATCATCTCGACTGCGATCTGCGAGCGGGCGGCCATCGCACTCTCGGCTGACAGCGCGATCCGAGCCCTGGTGCTCCCAGAGATCGCGTTCGGGGTGACCCGGTACTCGGCCGCCTTCACCGGGGCGATCACGATCAGCGAGAGCACCCTGCGGGCGATGGTCGTCGAGGTCTGCGCGTCGCTGCGCGCCCAGGGCTTCCGCCACCTGGTGATCGTCAACAGCCACTTCGAACCCGCCCAGGTCGCGACCCTGCGCAAGGCTGCCGAGGAGGCGAGGGTCGGCTTCCTCGACCTCACCCGCCGGGTCGTGGCAGAGCAGCTGACACCCGAGTTCCAGAGCGGCGCCGCCCACGCGGGGCGCTACGAGACATCGCTGGTGCTGGCGACGCGCCCGGAGCTCGTCGAAGCCGAGATCATGCGCCGCCTCCCGGCATATCAGCTGAACATGCCGGAGGCGATGGCCGCCGGTCACACCGACTTCCTCGCGATGGGCATGGATCGAGCGTATTGCGGGGACCCGGCCGAGGCGAGCGCGGCTGAGGGGGATGCAACGCTCGGCACGCTCACCCGCCTGCTGATCGGCTTGATTCGCGAGCAGGTTGCGACCGAGCCCGGATCGTGAACGCCCAGGATGGGAGCGGAACAAGCCCGAACCTGGCGTCGACCTTCCTGGATCGCAACCTGCGCGAAGGGCGCGGCGGGCACGCCGCGCTGGTGGGACCCGCCGGCAGGCACACCTACGCCGAGCTCGCCGTCCTGACCAACCGGGTGGGCAATGCGCTCCTCGAGCTCGGCGTCGGCGCCCACGACCGCGTGCTCCTGGCGCTCGCCGACTCGGTCGAGTTCGTCGCGACCTGGTATGCGGTGCAGAAGATCGGCGCGGTGACCGCCGAGGTGTACACGTTCCTACAGCCGAAGGACTATGCGTACTTCCTCGACTACACCACGGCGCCGGTGGTCGTCGTCGACGGCCCGACGCTCGAACGGATGCGTGCGGCCGTCATCGCAAGCCGCGCTCGCCCCACCCTCATGGTGGTGAATGCCGGCGAGACAGTGCTCGGCGACGGCGAGGTGGCGTTCGAGCCACTCGTGTCGCGCCAGCCGGCGACGCTCGAGGCGGCGTCGAGGGCGCGAGACGACACCGCGATCTGGAAGTTCACCACGGGGAGCACGGGCAGGCCGAAGGCGTGCGTGCATACGTCGCGGAGCCCGATCGTCAGCCACGACGGCTACGCGCGAGGCGTCCTCGGCATGGGCCCGGAGGATGTCGTCCTTCCCGTGCCGAAGCTGTTCTTCGGCTACGCACGCGACCTCGCCGCGCTGTTTCCCTTCGGTGTCGGCGCCACCGGGGTGATCTTCGCGGACCGGTCCACCCCCGAACTCATCTTCGAGCTGATCGCGCGGTACCGGCCCACCATCCTCGTCAACGTCCCGACGATGATGCAGGCGATGCTCGATCACCCGGGCGCTGACCGCCAGGACCTGAGCTGCCTTCGCCTGTGCACCTCCGCCGGCGAGGCGCTCCCGGAACCGCTCCAGCACCGATGGACCCAGGCATTCGGCGTCGAGGTGCTCGACGGTATCGGCTCCTCCGAGGCGTATCACATCTACATCTCGAACCGGCCGGGGAGGGTGCGCCCGGGAAGCATCGGCGAGGTTGTCCCCGGGTACGCGGCCGAGGTGGTCGACGACCAGGGGGCCCCGGTGTCCGATGGGCAGATCGGGAGGCTCTGGGTCCACGGCGAGAGCGCGGCGCTGATGTACTGGGGCGACGACGACGCCTCGGCGCGCACGTTCTCCGCCAACCTCGTCATGAGTGAGGACCTGGTGGAGCGCGATGGGGATGGGTACTTCCACTACCGGGGACGGGCGGATGATCTCCTCAAGGTCGGGGGGATCTGGGTGGCCCCGGCGGAGATCGAACGCTGCCTCGCCACCCATCCGGACGTCGTCGAGTGCGCGGTGGTCGCGGCCGAGCGGGACGGCCTGACCCGCGGCTGCGCGTGGGTGGTCCTCAGGTCCGGCGCGGGGGTGACCGCGGAAGCGCTGCAAGCCTTCGTCCGCGAGCGCCTCGCACCGCACAAGGTCCCCCGCGAGGTGCGCATCGTCAGCGCGCTGCCGCGCACCGGGTCGGGCAAGATCGATCGAACGGCGCTGCGCGAACGCAGTCCCGCAGGCGACACGGGAGGCAGGGTGGCGTGACGCGATTCCGGGCATCGGCCGGCTTCACCAAGGCGTGGCAGCACTTCGAGTTCAGCGTCGACGACGGGGTCGCCACGATCACGCTGGCGCGACCGGAGAAGCTGGGCGCGCTGACCTTCGACGTCTACGCGGATCTTCGCGACCTGCTCGCCGAGCTGCCCCATCGCGGTGACGCACGGGTCGTGGTGATCACGGGCAGCGGGCGCGGATTCTGCTCGGGCGGCGACGTTGTCGAGATCATCGGTGCCCTGCAGTCGATGCAGGCCGGCGATCTCCTCGAGTTCACGCGCATGACCGGATCCGTCGTCCGAGCGTTGCGGGAATGCCCGCTCCCGGTGGTTGCCGCGGTCAACGGGATCGCCGCCGGGGCCGGGGCCGTGATCGCGCTCGCCTCGGACCTGCGCCTGCTCGCGCGGTCCGCCCGGTTCGCCTTCCTCTTCACCAAGGTCGGTCTCTCCGGTGCCGATATGGGGTCGGCGTACCTGCTCCCGCGGGTGATCGGACTCGGGCGCGCCAGCGAGTTGCTCCTGCTCGGAGACACGGTGGACTCCGCTCGGGCGCTGGAGATCGGACTCGCCACAGCGGTCGTCGATGACGAGGCGTTGCCGGACGCGGCCCGCGCCCTGGCCCGCCGCCTGGCGGACGGCCCGGCGCTCGCGTACTCGACGACCAAGGTGCTCCTCACTCGCGAGCTCGACATGGGCCTCGGCGGGTCACTCGAGCTCGATGCCATGACCCAGGCACTGCTCATGGGCAGCCGCGACCACGCCGAGTACCACCGCGCCTGGACCGAGGGACGGGCACCGGTGTGGGAGGGGCGATGAGCGACACCGGGCACGAGATCGTCACCTCCCCCGACCTCGCGATGCCGGTCGGATACGCGCACGCGATCATCGCTGCCCCGGGGAGGACCGTCCACCTCGGCGGGCAGACCGCCCAGGCCAAGGACGGGACGATCTTCGGTGCGACCATCGTCGAGCAGTTCGACCTGGCCGCTCGGAACCTCGTCGCGGCTCTCCACGCTGCCGGTGGCACGCCCGACGACATCGTCTCGCTGCAGATCTACGTCACCGATCTCGCCGCGTATCGCGCATCGATGCCCGAGCTGGGGAGCGTCTGGCGGGCGCACTTCGGACGCCGCTACCCGGCGTTGGCGGTCCTGGGGGTGACCGAGCTGTTCGACCCGAGCGCGCTGGTCGAGCTCGTCGGGGTGGCGGTGATCCCGTGAATGCGACCTATGCGCACCTGACCGCGGCTCACCGCGACCTGCTGGCCCGAAGCGAGACGCTCGCGCGGGATGTCCTGGCGCCGATCGCCGCGCGAGGCGAACCCGGCAGGGTCAATCGCGAGCTGGTCGCCGCACTCTCCACCCATGGGCTCGTTCCCGAGGTCCTTGGTTCAGGCCGCGAGGTCCCGGCGCTGCACCTGTGCCTGGTGCGGGAGGGCCTCGCGAGGTATTCGACGCAGGCCGAGACCGCCTTCGCACTCCAGGGCCTGGGCGCTCACCCCATCCTCGCCGCAGGCCGTGCCGAGGTGGTCGATACCTGGATCCCCAGGGTCTCCGCCGGGGCGGCGGTCGCGGCATTCGCGCTGACCGAGCCGGGGGCAGGCTCCGACGTGGCCGCGCTCGCGCTCGTGGCCGAGCCCGACGGCGGCGGGTACCGGCTGACCGGCGAGAAGGTCTTCATCTCCAACGCCCCGGACGCGGACATCTACACGGTGTTCGCCCGCACCAACGCAGGCGCCGGCGCGAGGGGCATCACCGCATTCGCCGTTCCGCGGGACAGCCCGGGCCTCTCCGGTGCGCCGATCCCCTTCATCGCCGATCACCCGATCGGCCGGCTTCGCTTCGACGGCGTCCCGGTGCCCGCGGACCATGTGCTCGGCGAGGTTGATCATGGCTTCGGGGTCGCGATGCGCACCCTCGACCTCTTCCGCCCGAGCGTCGGTGCCTGCGGCGTCGGCATGGCCCAGGCGGCGCTCGACGCCGCCGTGTCCCACGCGGCCGAGCGCGAGGCGTTCGGCAAGCCGCTCGCCGCGCTCCAGGGAGTCAGCCATCAGCTCGCCGACGTCGCGACCCGCGTCCAGGCGTCGCGCCTGCTCGTCCATTCAGCGGCCGCCGCGCACGATGCGGGCATCGCCCCCAACACCGAGGCCGCGGCCATGGCGAAGCTTTTCGCGACCGAGACGGCGATGCTCGCCATCGACGTTGCCATCCAGGTGCACGGCGCCAGGGCGCTCGAGCGCGGCCACCTCCTGGAGCACCTCTATCGCGATGTGCGCGGCACCCGCATCTACGAGGGGGCGTCCGAGGTGCAGCGCGAGATCATTGCCCGCCAGCTGTTCCGGCGGGCCGGTCGCGAATCATGAGGATCGACTCGACCCGCTGACCGCCGCGCGTGTCGGTGTCCGGGAAAGGCTCGCCTGACACCCGCATTCCCGCGCGGACATAGGCCGCCTGTGCGCGAGCATTGCCGGACTCGGTGACCAGCGCCACCGCCGTCGCCCACTCGACGGCGAAGAGGTGGTCTGAGAGCAGCCGGACGGCCCAAGACCCGATCCCCAGGCCGGCCAGGTCACCGGCGACGAAGACGTCGAGCCCCCAGGACCCCTCGGGCAGGCTCAGGCCGACCAGGGCCTGGTATTCCTCCTCGGCATCCCAGGGGTAGAACTGGATGTAGCCGGCCGGCGTCCCGGCGACCTCGATGATGCAGGGCGTCGTCGGGTGCTCCGCATCGGCGAGCGCCCGGAATTCCTCGATCGCCGCATCCATCGTGAGGGGCGGCTCGTCGGGATCCCACCACTCCCTGACATGGGGGCTGTTGCGCCAGGCCACGAGCCGCTCGTGGTCATCCGGGTGATCTCGCATGCGCCGGATCACGAGATCCCCGTCCGCTGCAATGACGTCCTGCATCCAAGCAAGTATCGAGTCACTCGCGATCCGGTTGCAGGCGGGGACCCTGCATACGATGCTGGCATGCGCGTACTCGTCGTGGAGGACGAACCGGAGGTCGCCGGGAGCCTTGCTCGGGGGCTGGCCGAAGCCGGCCTTTCGGTCGACGTCGCGCTGAGCGGCGAGGAGGCGTTCGAAACCGTTCACTCGGGGCTCGCGTATGACGTCGCCATCCTCGACGTTATGCTCGGCGGCGAACTCGACGGCATCGATGTCTGCCGCCACCTCCGCCTTGTGGGGGCACCGACGGCAATCCTGATGCTCACCGCTCGGGATGACGTCAAGGACCGCCTGGCCGGCTTCGATGCCGGCGCCGATGACTACCTGGCAAAGCCCTTCCATTTCGAGGAGGTGCTCGCCCGGGTCCGGGCGTTGAGCCGGCGCCGGGTGGCGCCGCAGATCGATGTCCTCCAGGCGGGCAACCTGAGCATGGACAGCGCGGCCCGCCAGGTGACGGTGGGCGGCGACCTGGTGCCCACCACCCGCCGGGAGTACGAGATCCTCGAGCTCTTCCTCCGCCACCCAGCGCAGGTGCTGAGCAAGGAGCAGATCCACGACGCGGTGTGGGGCGACGCCCAGACCGTCGAATCGGGGCTGGTCGAGGTGTATGCGGGCAAGGTGCGACGCAAGCTGCACGCAGCGCGCGCCTCGGTGCTGATCGAGACCTGCCGGGGCGTTGGGTACCGGTTGATCAGCAGCCAAGCCGTCGGCGCTCTGAGATGAGCGCGGCACTGAAGCGACGCGACGCGTTCGGTCCTCGGCAGCCGACGTCGCTGCTCACCCGCGCCACCACCTTCCTCGGCTGCGCAGCGATGATCGGCATGGTCCTTCTTATCGAGACCCTGGTGCCCAACAACCCGACTCTGGGCGGCATGCTCCTCCTGGCAGTGCTCTTTGCCACCTGGCTCCTCCCGACGCCTTTGGCGGTGGTGATCACAGCAGCGGCCCTGGTGGTGACACTGATCACCGCGCTCACGGGCGCGGTGGACCCGCTCACCGCGAAGTTCCAGTTCGTGGCGGTGGTGGTCACCGCGTGCCTCAGCGAGCTGACGGTCCGCTCCCTGATGGCTCGCGACCGAGCCCAGATCGCGACCACCGACCAGCTCCGCCGGTTCACCGCGGATGCGGCCCACGAGCTCCGCAACCCGCTCTCCGCGCTGCAGAGCGACCTGGAGATCACGCTGCTCCAGCCGCGGACTCCCGACGAGCTGACCGCGACAGTGCGCCTCGCCCTCAAGAACACCCAGCGGCTGGTCAAGATTTCCGAGTCGCTCCTGACCCTGTCGCGGGGCGATGCCGGCGGGTTGATCACCTCGGTCACCCGAGTCGATATCAGCGACGTGCTCGAGGAGGCGTTCGCGCGCTGGGAGGGTCACGCGACGGCCTTGGGCGTCGCCATGACCGAGCAGCTCGATTGTGAAGGCGTCGTCGAGGGGGACGCGCTCCTGCTCGGGCGCCTGTTCGACAACCTGCTCGAGAACGCGCTGGCGTATACGCCGAAGGGCGGCAGCGTCGCCGTGAAACTCACTTCATCACCGCCTGGGGCATGCATGATCTCCATCACGGACACCGGACCCGGTGTCCCGCCGAGCGTTCGCCCGGTGATCTTCGAGCGCTTCTCACGCGGTGATGGGTCTCGATCGCGGAAGACCGGCGGCGCCGGACTCGGTCTGGCCATCTGCGCGGCGATCGTTTCTGCCCACAAAGGCGCGATCTCGCTCGATGACGATCATGTCGGCGGAACGCGAATCGTTGTCCGACTCCCTGTTACCAAACTTTCCGAAAGGGTTTGAGAACCCGGCGCAGGCTGGAGATATCGCCTCGCACCGTGGGGGGAACGTCTTTATCGGAGTATCGAAATGGGCAGCAGGTTTCTGGAGGTCGGAGAACGGATCCGCGAGCTGATTGAGCAGCTCAGGACTCGCGAGGAAGGTCAGGGCATGGTCGAATATGCGCTGATCCTCGTCCTCATCTCGATTGTCGTCATCGTGATTCTCAGCACGCTCGGCAAGACGCTGAACAACGTCTACTCGAACGTGAGCAAGGGACTGTCGAGCTAGGCTTCCTCCCCACGTCACCGCTCAGGCGGCGTGAGCAGCTCCGGCGACAGGCTGAGGACGCGCCCGCGGCAGGAACATCGAGAGCACGCCCGTGAGCGCCCAGAACCCGACGTTGAACCAGAGGATGCGCTCCACCGAGGTCACGAAGTCCTGTCCGAGCGCCCCCTGCGCGGCGGTGGCGAAGGCACTGCTCACCGGGTTGCTCACGGTCGTCGCGCCGGCGCTCGGGCACCCCGGAATCGGTGCCGACGGATCGCTCGATGAGGCCTGCTGCTTGAAGCAGCTGGTGAATTTCGAGATGGCCGCTGCCGCCTGAGGACCCGGCACGTGAGCAGACGCGAGCTGGGATTGGAGCTGCGGTGTGACCGCCGTGATTGCTTCCGGCGCACGGCTCGACAAGAGGCCGAAGAACACAACGCCGACCACGGCGACACCGATCGCGCCGCCGAGTTGCTGAAACGTCGTCAGAACCCCGGACGCTGAGCCCGCGTCCCTCCCGGGAACGCCCGCCAGGATGATGTTGAGCAGCGGCGCGATCACGGTGCCCAGCCCGAGCCCGCTGATGACAAACGAGGGGATCAATTCCCACCCGGTGACCTTCGTGCCCTGAAGCAGGAGTGTGCCGATGACGCTCAGCATCCCGATCACCAGCAGCGCCGAGCCGATGGCGATCGTCCACTTGCCGAGGCGCGGGGCGACTCGTGCCGACATGAAGGAGGCGAACGCCGAGGCGAGGCTCCAGGGGATCGTGGTCAGGCCGGCGTTGAGCGCGCTGAACCCCAGCCCGACCTGGAGCATCAGGCTGAAGGTGAAGAAGAACGCCGGTATGCCGGCGATGAAGACGGCAGAGATCGCTACCCCGAGGCTGAAGGACTTGATACGGAAGAGCGACAGCTGCACCAGCGGGAACCGTGTCGACGGGAGCGAACGCTCGTACAGGATGAAGAGCGCGAGGAACACCGGGCTCAGCGCCATGCAGATGAATGTCCAGGCCGGCCACCCGGCCACCTGGCCCTCGACGAGGGGATAGACGAGCAGCAGGATGCCGGCGGTTGCGAGCAGAACGCCACCGACGTCCAGGCGACTCGCGTTCGGTGCTCGCGACTCGGTGATGAGCCGGGTCGCGGCGATCAACGCCGCGATGCCGATCGGCAGGTTCACCAGGAAGATCCATCGCCAGGAACCGCCGGTGATGTCGTCGCGGATGATCAGCCCGCCGGCGAGCGGCCCGGTGATCGTGGCGATCCCGATCACCGCACCCACCAGCCCGAAAACGCGAGCCCGCTCGTGCGGGGGGAACGTGACCTGGATCACGGAGAGCACCTGCGGATACATCATTGCCGCCATTGCGCCCTGGAGCACCCGCGAGAGGTCGAGCATGATGGCGCTCTGGGCGAGCCCGCAGAGGGCTGACGCGATCACGAAGCCCGACATGCCGAGGAGGAACAGCTTCTTTCTGCCAAAGATGTCACCAAGTCGTCCGCCGGTGATGAGCAGCACCGCGTACGCGAGGCCATAGCCGGCGATGACGAACTGGATGTCGGCGTTGTTCGCCGCGAGATTCGAGCGGATCGCGGGGATCGCCACGTTCACAATCGAGACGTCGAGCAGCACCATGAAGAGGGCGGTCATGACGCTCGCCAGGGCGAGCCAGCGGCGCGGGTCGAGCTCGCTCGCCGGCGGGGCGGGCGTCGTCGGCTGAGCCCCCGCGCCGGGCGGGGAAACGGCCTCGGTGGTCTCGGTCATCAGGCGTCCCTCCGGCGATCGCGCATGTCAATCCCTGTCACAGGCCCGCGCCTGCAGACGGTCCATCTTGCCAGAGTCCCCTTTTCCTGGCGCAGCGCGGCGGGCGGCTCATCTGCTCGCGAGCGGCCCGTTCAACGCGGTGTGCACGATGCCGACGGCCAGCACGGCGAACATGGTGGCGACGTGGTTGCGCCGGATCCGTGGGCGTGCGTCGCGCCTGGCACCGGAGAGCCCGCTCCCCGCGAACGCGGTGAGGACGAGCAGCCCGACCGCCCCGGCGCCCGCCCACACGCCAATCTCCTCCAGGGCGGGCAGCGTCGACCTGGTGACCGAGGACAGGCAGTGGGCGATGCCGGCGACCGCCGCCACCGCGCCGAGCCAGTTGTGCGCGCGGAACCATCCCATCGAGAAACTGAGCCCTGCCGACAGCCGCCAGCGGTTGACGAGCGCGGACGCGATTGCCGCCCCGAACAGTGCTGCCGCCCCCCAACCGGTGAATGCGTCGATCGGACTCACCGGCATCGAGCCGGGCCGCGACTCCTCCCCGGGTATCTATGCTCGCTCGTCATGGACATGCAGTATCGACGCCTCGGCAACTCAGGCCTCCGGGTGAGCGTGCTCTCGTTCGGCTCGTGGGTCAGCTTCGGTCCCCAGCTCGCCGGGAGCAGCGCGCGCGACTGTCTCGCCGCCGCCTACGACGCGGGAGTGAATTTCTTCGACAACGCGGAGGTCTATGCCGGCGGACAATCCGAGACGATCATGGGGGAGTCGATCGCCGAACTCGGCTGGCCGCGGCACACGTACGTCATCTCCAGCAAGTTCTTCTGGGGTATCGAGGAATCCGTCAACACGCGAAACACGCTCAACCGCAAGTACCTGCTCCACGCGGTCGACGGTTCGCTGCGCCGTCTCGGACTCGACTTCCTCGACTTGATCTTCTGCCACCGACCCGATCCGGAAACGCCGATCGAGGAGACGGTTCGCGCGATGCACGACATCATCAGCTCGGGTCGCGCGCTGTACTGGGGCACCTCGGAATGGAGCGCCGAGGCCATCGTCGAGGCTTGGGACATCGCCGATCGCCACCACCTGCACAAGCCGGTGATGGAGCAGCCGCAGTACAACCTCTTCGAGCGCGACAAGGTCGAGCGGGAGTTCGCGCCGCTCTACGATCGGATCGGGCTGGGGCTGACCACCTGGAGCCCGCTGGCGTCCGGCCTGCTCACCGGCAAATACCTGGACGGTGTCCCGCAGGGCAGCCGCGCGGCACTCCCGGGATATGGGTGGCTCAAGGCCGACGTGACCGACGCCGATGCCAACCGTCGTGTTCGCGAGCTGGGGGTGATCGCCCGCGAGCTCAAGGTGAGCCTCGCCCAGCTCGCGCTCGCATGGTGTGCATCCAACCCGCATGTGTCGACCGTGATCACGGGTGCGAGCCGCGTCGAGCAGGTCCGGGAGAACCTGGGTGCGCTCGACGTCATCGCCCGGCTCACGCCTGACCTGCTGGCGCGCATCGACGCGATCGTCTGAGGGTCAGCCCGCCGCGACGCGAGAGATGGGCCCGGATCCCCAGTCGCCGATCTACAGCGCAGGCAGGCGCTAGGCGCTCTCCTCGAGCACGCGCAACCGGGCCCGCCGCTCGACCGGCGCCGTTTCGGCCCACCTCCCACCTGCGGCGCGCATGGCATGTGACGCGTGGAGCATTCGCTGGATCTCGTCCGCGGGCACCGGCCTGGAGAAGTAGAAGCCCTGGGCGAACCGGCAACCGAGGCTCTGCAGGCGCTCGGCCTGGTCGGCCGTCTCCACTCCCTCGGCGATGAGTCCGAGCCCGAGCGTCTCGCCCATGCGGATGATTGCCCGGGCGAACGCCGTCCGGCGAGGATCCTCAGCGACGTGGTCGACGAACAGCTTGTCGATCTTGAGGATGTCCAGCGGCAGGTCCTGGAGCGATGCCAGGGACGAGTACCCGGTTCCGAAGTCGTCCATCGAAATTCGAACGCCGAGCGTCTTGAGGTCTCGAAGCCGCTCCCTCGCACTTTCGGGATCGTCGACCATGAAGCTTTCCGTGATCTCGAGGGTGAGATACGAAGGCGGCAACGCTGTCTTGAGAAGAATCCTGCGCACGTCCTGGACGAAGTCGGGGTGGCGCAGCTGACGAGGTGAGACGTTCACGCTGATCGTCACCGCAGACTGGTCGTTGATCGCCGCGTGCCACGCTTGCCACTGCTTGCAGGCCACTTCGAGGACGTGCAGGCCAAGCTCGCGAATGATCCCAGTCTCCTCGGCGATGCCGATGAATTCCGCCGGCCCCACCATGCCCCAGCGCGGATGCTTCCAGCGCACCAGCGCTTCAACCCCGACCGGTGTGCTGGAGGCCATGTCCACGATCGGCTGGTAGAGCACCATCAGCTCGTGATCATCAACTGCGCGCTCGAGGTCGGTACGGACTTCGAGGCGGCGGGAGACGACGTCCTGCATCCCCGGTTCGAAGATCTCCGAGGTGTCCTTGCCTTTGAGTTTGGCGCGGTACATCGCGACGTCGGCGCGCCCGACGAGTTCCTCCGCCGTGATGTCTCGGGATGCCGTCATGGCAACGCCGATGGAGGCACTGATGGTGACCTCGCGTCCGGCGACGGTGAAGCGAGACTTGAACACTGACTCCACGCGATCGACGACCCGCAATGTGTCCTCGCGTCCGGCCGTCTCCTCGACGAGAATCGCGAACTCGTCACCGCCGAATCGAGCCGGCGTGTCGGACGCGCGGAGCACGGTCTTCAGACTGTCGGCGACTCGCGCCAGCAACTCGTCGCCTGCGATGTGTCCGAGGCTGTCGTTGATCTCCTTGAAGTTGTCAAGATCGAGGAACAGCACCGCCAACGATTCCTGGTGGCGTTCGCGTCGCGTGAGGGCGTGCTCGAGGCGGTCCATGAACAGCGCTCGGTTGGACAGCCCGGTGAGCGTGTCGTAGAACGCCTGGCGGTGGAGGCGGTCGCCGAGGCTCGTGTTCTGCACCGCGACGGTGATCTGCGCGGCGTAGGCGTCGAAGTCGCGCAGATCGTCGACCTCGAAGGTGCCCCGGTCGCTCAGTCGATTGGCAACGATCAGTGCTCCGAGGAGCGTGCCTTCACCGTGGAGGAGAGTCGCCATGGCATCCCGGAATCCCTGCTCGACCAGCCACCGGCGAAGTTGTGGGTTCCCCGTTGACGGCGTGATGATCACGCCTCGCTGAACCACCTGGATCTCCGCGTCGACATAGGGCTTCGTCGTCTCATCGACGAGCGGGAGCAGACGCTCCAGGTATTCCACGGTGAGCGCGGTGTCGACGGCGTCGCGCGCGCCGCGTGCGCTGCTGATCGTGCGCGACGAGCCGGTGCCGGTCGCGACCGGCAGCAAGGAGACGAGCGCGGTGTCGGCTCGGAAGACCTTGCAGTAATGCTCGAGCAGATCGGGGATCGCCTCTCCGCCCGAGCTCGCACGCTGGAGCATGCCACTCGACATGTAGAGGTTCTTCAACCGCTGATTCTTCTGATGCTCGCGCGTGTAGAGCACGTAGGAGGCACCGATCGCGGCCAGCGGGGTGAGCAGCAGGAGCAGCATCGGCGGGTCACTCTTCAGGAGCGCCACGACCACCAGGCCGAGGCTGCAGTTGGCGAATCCGCCGATCAGGACGATGACGATCGGCCGCAACCACTGCTGGCGTGCCTCGCGCCCCTCGGCGAGAGAGATCGCGAGAGCGCTCAGCCCGAACCCGAGCAGCGAGGCGATCGACATGAAGAGCAGCACCCAGAGCCAGACCACCGGGCTGGTCGCGTTCGTGCCCGAGATGTGATGGACGAGGACCGTGACCGTCTCGGCCTCGAGCGCGAAGCTTGCGAGGTTGAAGATCAGCTTCATCGGCTCCTGCCGGCGGAGCAGGCCGAGACCGATCGCGGCGCCGAGGACGCGCGCCAGCACCAGCGCCCCGGGATCGCTCGCCAGCACGAAGACGCCGATCACCAGCGGGATCTCGCTCAGCGAGAAGGATTGCGCCTCCTGACGGAAGTGGATGAACACGCGCCACCACTCGCCGGCGGCAAAGCCGACGACGAGCGCGGCGATCGGCAGGATCATCGCCGAGGTGGTGCGATGCAGTGGTGCGACGGCGACCACGAACAGCACCGCCGCCGCGATCGCCATGCAGGCGTTCAGCACCCAGATGGGCGCGACGCTTCCGGCGCTCGCCGTTGGCCGGTTCTCCGGGCCGGCCCTGGCATCATCCGCGCGCTGGTTGGCGGTCACCAATCGTCGTGACACGTCACACAGTCCCGTGCATCGCGATCTCCCGCGCGAGCCTGGCGCCGGCTCGGGGCGGGCCCCCCTCAGGGGCTGAGTGAGTTATATCGTCGACGCTCCAAACGCGTCATGACGCCCCGGAATCGCTGATGTTACGGGCGATGGGACACGTGATCCCGATCACGGGCTCGGTGTACCGCCCATACGCCGCCCGTGCCCTCGCGGCGACGTCCGCCTCCGGGGTCAGTCCGGGAAGGTGGCCTGGCCCAGGGTGACCGAGGCGCTGTGGGATCCCCCTGAGGAGTCGAGCCAGGTCAGCGTGACCGTCTGACCGACCTGGAACCCCCCCATGGCGATATGAAGATCCGAGGTGTTCGTGATCGTGGAGCCCCCGATGCTGGTGATGCGCCCGCAGGCGGTCACCCCGGCGGCCACCGCGGGATTTGCCGAGACCCCACTCACCCAGGCACCTTTGCTAGCCAGAGAGCCGGTGCAGTCGACCCCGGTGTTGGGCGTTGGGATGTTCGGCGAGACCTTGACGCCGAGCAGCGCTGCCAGCCCGATGTGAATGTGCGGCCCGCTGCCCGAACGGATCTCCGCGACGATCTGCATCGCCTTGTTGATCGGGATCGCGAACCCGGTCGTCGATCCGGTCTGCTGGTTGGGATTGCCCGAGGTTTGACCCGCGGTGGTCATGCCGATCACCTGACCGGCCGCGTTGACCTCCGGGCCTCCGGAATCACCGGGCTCGATGGCCGCGGACACCTGGAGCATGCCGGTCAGAGTCTCGTTGTCGCCGCTGTCGTCGCTCGCGGTGATCTGCGCGCCGAGGGCCGCAACGGTCCCGCTGACCACGGCCGGGGTGCTTCCCTTGCCGAGTGCGTTGCCGAGCACGGTGATCGGGTCACCCGGCGACAGCTTCGACGAGTCGCCGAGCGGGACGGTTGGCAGGTTGGAGGCGCCGACCAGCTGGACGAGCGCGACATCGTCGTTGATGTCGTAGCCGAGCACCTTCACCTGGTACTTGGTCCCGGTCCCGTCGATCTGCGCGCGGATGTTGACGGTGTCGCTGATGACGTGGTTGTTGGTGAGCACCTCGCCGTTCGAGGTGATGATCATCCCGGTGCCGGCAACCTGGCCGCCGGGGACCGCCGTGTCGCCGGTGATGTCCACGATCGCGGAATCGAGCTTTGCGATGGTGGCGGCTGAGAGCGCGCCCCCCGCCGATGGCACGCTGCCCCCGGTGTTCGGTGTGTTGTTGGTGGCACCGCCGGTGCCGGTCGAGCCGCCCGGCTGCGTGCTGATGGGGTTGTTGGTGACCGACGCAGTCGTCAGCGCCCAGGCGGTACCGCCGCCGGCACCGACGCATGCGATGGCAAAGACCGCGAGCGCGGTGCGGCGAAATCCGGAGCCGCCGGTGCGGCGCTGCGGTGCCGGCGGCCAGCTCGGTGGCCCCCACTGGGGATCGGACGACCAATGTCCATAGAAGGCCCCGGCCGGCTCACCGGGGGGCGGAGGCGGATCGTGGGGGAGGAACTCCTGCATCTCGTTGGTCATCATCAGGCTCCGAGGTTTTCAGTTTGGTGACATTCAGCAGCATGACGCCCGACGCTCAGTGTGGCCTGAGCCGTGTCTGTGACATTGCTGAGATCTCGGGCGCGTCTCGTGGGTCACGCCTCCCCTGATTCCAGCTCGGGCAACTCGGCTTCGCCGGTCCCGCGGGGAACCGGCGCGAAGACGTAGTAGATCGCGGTCAGGCCGGCGAGCGCCAGCGATATGGGCGCGCTGATGAACGCCACGATGAAGACTCCCGCATAGACGAGGGCTCCGATGGATGTGCGCAGCCGCTGCTTGCGAGGCTGCTCGAGCGGCACGGCGACGTGGGTATGCCCTTCACCCAACGACCATTCGAACATCGCCGTGAAGCTCAGCGCCATGCCTTCGAGCACCACCGCATACACCGCCATGGCAATGTGCGAGTCCTCGGCGCCGCTGGTGAGATACGTCGCCATCGTGGCGGTCGCGAACGGGATCAGCACCACGAACAGCAGCAACACGAGGTTGATGAAGAGCAGCGTCCTGTCGACCACGGCGATGAGGCATCACGCGCGCGTGATGGTTGACCCAGATGATCCCGACCGTGAAGAAGCTCACCGCATAGGCCGCGAACTGCGGCCAGTGGGCCCCGAGCTGCGTCAGCAGGTCGCCGTGCCCCGGTTGGGGAACGGTGAGGTCGAGCGCCAGCAGCGTGATGGCCACGGCGATGACGCCATCACTGAAGGCCTCGAGGCGTGCCTTGCTCATCTCTCGGCGAAGAGCGTACATGCAGATCCTGGTCGCGAGACGCGACCTCGGGGTACCATCTGACGGCCGTGGCGCTCGCCGCCGCAGCCCGTCCTTGAACTCGCCGTTCCACTCAACGTCTCACCTGAGGTTCGAGGTTGTCTCGCTCGTACGATCTTTCAGGCCGCCGCACGGTGCGCCGGCGGCGCGCATCCTTGAGGAGCGGCCGCCAGCGGGCCGCCCGGGGATCCTTCGTCGTGGCCGGGTTCCTCGTGTCGATCATCACCGGCGTGCTCCTGTACTTCCTCCCCGCGATCCAGGTCGCGCTCCGGGACACCGGCCAGGTCAACACGTCGCTGGGGGGCAGCGCACAGCTCAAACCGGTCTCGGCGAGCGAGCACCTCTCGGCGACAGCGCCCTTCACGCTCCTGCTCCTCGGCTCCGACAGCGACTCGAAGTTCAAGGGCGCCTTTCTGACTCAGTCGATGATCCTCACGCGCGTCGACCCGGCGACGAAGCACGTGACCATGCTGTCGATCCCGCGCGACCTGTGGGTCCGGCTCTGCACCGGCAGCAATGGCAAGATTGACCAGGCGTTCCTCCACGGCGGAGCCCAGTGCGCCATCCAGACCGTGGAGCGCGATCTCCGCGTCCATGTCGACTACTACGCCTGGATCGGACTCCAGGGGCTGGTGTCGGTCATCAACGAGCTCGGCGGCGTCAACGTCGTTGCCAACAACCCCGTGATGGACGACTACTATCCCGCGGACCTCTGGGGCGGCAACCCCTTCGACTACCAGCGAATCCTCGTGCTTCCCGGCGCGCAGCACATGAGCGGCACGCTCGCACTCGAGTATGTGCGCGCACGCCACGACGATGCGTACGGCGACTTCGCGCGATCGCAGCGACAGCAGCAGATCCTGATCGCGTTGCGTGCCAAGACCAAGCACATCTCGCTCGCCGACATCCCGAGCCTTGCGACGTCGCTTGGATCGGATTTCCAGACCGACATGAGCATCGGCCAGCTGAGTGGCCTGCTCCCGATAGCCGGCTCGGTGCCGCTGGCGTCGATCACGCAGGTGGTGTTGCTGCCCCCGTACACCATTAGTCAGTACCTGGGCGGGCAGGCTGTCCTTATGCCCGACTGGTCGCTGATCAGGCCCGAGGTCGCGAAATACTTCCCGGCGGCGTCGTGAGATGAGGCGCATCGCCATCCTCATCGCGCTGATGGTCGCCAGCGGTCTGGTGGCAAACCGGGCGCTCGCGGTTCTGCAGTCGCACCCGACCGCAGCCGCGCTGGTCAGCTCCACGAGCCCGCAGGTGCGGCTGCCGGGCACCATCTACGTCAGCCAGGAGGGCGCCATCTACGCGATCTCCGGGTCCGAGGTGCGCCGGCTCGCCCTGCCCTCGGGTGGGGATTGGACTCAGCCGCGCGTCCTCGCCGACGGCTCGCTGCTCGTGGTCCGGCGGTTCGATGCGTACTCCGACCTGTACCACGTGAGCACAGCGGGGCGGGTGCTGAGCCGGATGACGTCCGACGACCCGGCGACGAGCAACCAGACCCTCCAGCTGGATCACTGGGTTCTCTGGCCGGCGATCAGCCCGGACGGGACCGCAGTCTTCTTTGCCACCGACGCGCCCAAGCCGGCGCCCAAGCAGAGCTACGAGGTCGATTTCTCGCTCTGGTCGGCGCCGCTCAGTGCGGCCTTCACCATCGGCGGCTCGGGCGTGAACGGTGGCACCAGGTGGTCGGTGCCCGATCTCTACACGGGCGGTGACATCGAACCAATGCCGCTGCCGAACGGCAGCCTGCTCTACTCGAGCTACGCGAATACCGGCAAGGGGACTGTGGTCACGGTCATCGGTCTGCAGACGAACCCGAACAGTGCGATGCGGGCGCTCACCACCCCACAGCAGGACTGCGGCGCACCGTCTGTCGCCCCGGACGGGGTGACCCTGGCGATGGTCTGCACCAACTCCGGGCAGACAGCGAATCTCGAGGTGGCAACGCTCGAGGGGAATGCCCTCGGGACGCCGCGCGTGGTTGTGGCGAACTGCCTGTGCAACGCACCGTCGTGGTCGCCGACAGGCGACAACCTTCTCTACATGAATGCCGCCGACACCAACGGCAACTTCGGCCTCTGGTACATCGCGCACGCCGGTGGCACGCACCCCGGAGCCGCGCGTCGGGTCACCGACTCGAGCGTCGATCTGGATGCCACATCCGCCGCCACCTGGTCGAGCCGCTGAAGGTCTGCCGAGATCAGCCTGCGGGCTGGGTCAGGTCGTAGACGGTTACGCCGTCGACGGTCGTGGCGGTGAAATGCTGCGCGACCCATTGCGCGATCTGCGCTGAGGTGCCGCTGCCACTGCCTGGTCCGACACCCGAGCCGAGGAAATAATGGATGCGAACCTGGGCGACGTCCTGCTCGAACTGGGAGAGGCTCGGCGCCGGATCGGTGCCGTTGAAGCCACCGATCGCCATGATCGGATCGTCGCTCGCGAGCTGATAGCCTGCGGCTGAGTTAGCGTCGATCGTGGCGGCAACCCAGGTGTAACGGCTTGCATTCGTCTCGAGCAACGTGACGAGCGCGGAGCCTGGCGTGGTCGCGTTGAGAATTCCGCCGCCGGGTGCGCCGCGGGTCCCGCCCGGGACACCGAACCCACGGCCGCCGAAGCCACCCCTGTTGCTGAAACCGCCGCCGCCGGGGCCGCCGCCCGGGAATCCGCCCGGGAACCCACCAGCGAAGCCCCTTCCGCCGCGTCCGCCAAAGCCACCCGGAACCCCACCCGGGCCGATGCCCGTGGCGGCGACCGTGACCGCGGGTCCGGCCGAGGGGATTGCGCCTGAGTGCGGGGTGAGCACCGTGTCGATGGTGTACGCGGCGGGTCCGGCGAACGCCGCGCCGAGCGCCACGGCGACCACGACCGCAACCAGCGCGCGGTGGAGCAGGGGGATGCCGAGGATCGCGATCGCGGCGCCGATACCAAGTGTCGCCACCGCCGCGCCAAGCCCCGGCGCGAACCCCGGGCTGCGCTCGAGCAGGATGGCCGACCAGATGCTCGTGGTTCCTGCGGCGATGGCGAGCACGGCGCGCGCCCACGTTTGCGAGCGTTGCCGCCAGAGCAGCACGCTGCCCATCCCCACCAGCGCACCGATCGAGGGTGCGAGTGCGACGGTGTAGTAGGGGTGAATGATCCCAGCCGCAAGGCTGAAGACCAGCGCGGTGACCGCGAGTGAGCCGCCCCAGAGCAGGAAGGCGGCGCGGGTGCGGTCGGTACGGCTCCGCGTCAGCGTGAAGCCGAGCCCCGCGACGAGCATGATCAGGGCGGCAGGGAGCAACCAGGAGATCTGACCACCGAAGCTCGTGTTGAACAGCCGATCGAGGCCGGTCGGCCCCCACATGGAGCCGGTGGTGCCGGTGCCGCCGACGCTGCCCGACTCGTTGCCGGTCAACCTGCCGAGTCCGTTGTAGCCGAAGATCAGGTTGAGGATGCTGTTGTTCTGCGATCCGCCGATGTACGGACGGTCGGCCGCGGGCGTCAACTGCACGATTGCGACCCACCACCCCGACGCGACGATCATCGTCGCCGCGGCGATGCCGAGCTGGGTGATCCGTCGCCGCAGCGACACCGGGGCCGCGATCAGGTAGACGAGGCCGAACGCTGGAACCACCAGGAACGCCTGCAGCATCTTGGTGAGGAACGCGAAGCCGACGAGGGTCGCCGCGAGCACGAGCCACTTGGTCTTGCCGGCCTCGATCGCCCGCACGGTTGCGTACGTGGCGACGGTGAGCAGCAGGACCAGGAGCGCGTCGGGATTGTCGAAGCGGAACATGAGCGCCGCCACCGGGGTGAGCGCGACGGTCGCGCCGGCGATCAGCGCAGCGGCGGGAGAGAACCACCTCCGGACCGTCAGGTACGTGAAGCCAACCGTGGCCACGCCTTCGAGTGCCTGGGGCACAAGGATGCTCCAGGCGTTCACCCCGAAAACGCGCGCCGAAAGATCCATGACCCAGAGCGCGGCCGGCGACTTGTCGACAGTGATGAAGTTCGAGGAGTCGAACGAGCCGAAGAAGAACGCCTTCCAACTCGTCGATCCAGCCTGGACAGCGGCGGAGTAGAACGCGTTCGCCCATCCGGATGCACCGAGATCCCAGAGATAGAGGAGCGCGGCGATGCCGAGGAGGCCGATCAGCGACGGCCGAACCCAGGCAGCGTCCTCCTCGCGTCCGCGCACCAGCGACCGGGCCAACTGGACGGGCGCCGCGCCGCCATCCCGGATGCGCGGTGGCATCGGGATGGCGGCCGGCAGCGCCGGCGGGGGATCCTCGAAGAATGGGCGGGAAGCCATAACCCTGACTGTGCCGTCCGCTGCTCACGGCGACCTGAGCGGCGGCTCAGAGTTCGCTGTGAGGGCAGGGGCTAAGGGAGCAGGTGGTCAGGGCTGCCGCTGAATCCGACTTCGACTGCGAACGTGTCACCGGCGGTCGCGCTCGCGTTCACGTTGTAGACGAGGTTCCAGTAGCAGTTGGAGGTGCCGGACGTCGTGCACGCCACGCCGCCGGGGGCGGTGAACGACGGTGGTATCTGGATCTGAATCTGGATCCACTGACCGTTGTAGATTGCTCCGCCGCCCGAGCCCGCTGTCTGGTAGCACGCGTTGCAACTGCCACTCGGCCACGCCGAGGGCACAGTGCTCCCGCCTCCCGGCGGGTTTGCGCCTCCGAGCGAGGCTCCGAGGTTCGTCATGCTGTTCGCGTTTGCCCAGGTCACGCCATCCGGCTCTTGAAGCCCGACGTATGCCGCGCCACCTCCGACGTCACCGACGTCGAACAGGTCGACGTTGATCGTCTGGCCGGCATAGGCGGTCGGGTCGATGCTGAACAGCGGGATGGAGAACTGCGTCGCCGTCGCACCGTTGACGGGGGTGTAGACGACCATGTCGTCCATCGCCGACGCCGAGCCGCACACTGCGTTCACGCAAGGTTGAGTGGCGTTCACGGTCCCGTACGTCGTGGCGCCACCGGCGGCAACGAGGCGAACCGCATAACCCTTATGCGCTTCCGACGCTGTACTGGTTCCCGTCGTGGGGTTCGCGCACGGACCCGCGTTGCCTGGGCAGACTGCGTTGCCGTTCCACGTCAAGGAATCGACCTCGAGGCGGTAGAACGCCGGGACGGTTCCCGACGGGTCGGTGAGGTAGATGCCACCGCCGAGCGTGTTGGTCTGGTCTTTGAACAGCGCCGGGTCGGAGCCGGCGGTCGGGGCGTACTGGATTGCCGAGACCCACTGGTGGTAGGTGCTCGGCCCGGACGCGGCGGCGACGGTCACGGCCGTCGGCGTGGCCTGCGCGTGCGGGAAGTACGAGTAGCTCTGGGGTGTGGGACATGCAGCTGTTGCCGTTGTCACGCTGACGCAACTCGCGTTGTACGGGTAGAAGATCTCCTGGCTGATCTTCTGGTCAGTGAGCCTCGAGGAGATCGTGGTGACCTTGAAGAGCGTGTACTCCATTGCGGAGTACGCGGTATACGGAGCGGTTTGGCCGCTGAAGCTCGTGTCGTTCTCGTGGTAGCAATAGAACGGTTCGGTGCCACCGCACGTGTCGGGCGCGAACGCTGGATTGAAGATCTGGACGTCCGTGGTCTGACTTGGCGGGATCGTGATCAGGTAGTTGGACCCACCCTGATAGTTGAGGGTCGCGTCCGGTGTCGCGGTGCCCGCTTCCGCGCTGATGGGATGGTAATCGGGGGCGGCAGAGGCGCCGCAGCCGTCACTTGCCGAGGGGCCGCACGTGTTGGCCGACTGTGCGGGGGACGGGTCGAAGGGATCACCCTCGGAACGCGGGTTGCCCCAACCCTCCTGGCGTTCGAAGTAGTAGTTGCCACTGCTTCCGAGTCCCGACGCGGGGTTTGAGCAATACGTGGTCAGGCCGAGGCATCCACTGGACATCGCCGAGCCCTGGCCTGCTCCGGGTTGACCGAGCGAAATCGGCGGCAGGTACTGAGCAGTTTCGGACCGAACGACGGTGTGGGCGCCGAAGCCGACGAGGCGAAGGAAGATGGTTGAGACGGAGGTCGAGATGGTCACCTTCAACTCGTTCGTCGTCGGCGAGGAAACGAGAACGCACGGGAACGTGTTGAGCGCACACGAGACCCCGTTGGTACCGGCGTTGGGGAACCCGTCACGCGCAGCTTCCACGAGTGCGGCATTGGACGCGTCGGGATAGTCGCCGGGAAGATATGCGACACCGGCGAGGGCCGCTGCCGCCGCCGCTCGCTCCAACTTGTTGCTGGTGAGATAGCTCGAGCCTGCATCGACGGCGAGTCCCGCGACGACGAAGAGCAGGACCGAGACGAGGGCGAAGATCGCCATCGCTTGCCCCTTGGCGGAGCGACGGGAAGGCCGGTTCGGTGCTGGTCTCATGGTCATCCTCACGATGTCGGCGCGAGCCGCATAACGGTGTATTGGGTATCGGTCTGGGTGAAGAACGTCAGCGCCGGAGATGTATAGGTGAAGACCAGGCGGACGCCGAGCTCCGATTCATTCGGATGTGTCTGACTGCGCTTGTCGAGGCTGTAGTTCGCCGAGAGCTTGGTGTACGACACGCCGTTCACGCTGTAGCTGTCGATCCACTCGGTGATGCCGGCGCAGACCGGCGTGTAGGTGTTGACGAACGCGCTCGTGCAGTAGGCGCCGTTGTTCGGCGGACAGGTGCCACTGGAGAACGGCGTGGTCCCCGTACAGCCGCTCGGCTGGTAGATGTCGATCTCGGTGACCTTGGCGTTGGTCAACTGCGGCGAGACGATCGGGAGAACCTGGTCGATGATGTCCTTGTCGATCTGACATGGATCGGTGTTCACCCCGAGCTGACATGGGACAGTGGGCGCCGGATATCCGCCGTTGCCCAACTCCGCGGCGAGTCGAGCACCGGCTCGTGTCGCCTGCGCTGCTGCATTGTTGTCATCGATGAGGTTCGCGGCTGTCCACGCTCCGAGGAACAGCAAGAGGAGCACGGGAAGCAACATGGCCATCTCGACCATCGCCTGGCCGCTCCTCGTGTCGCGGAGCCGCATCACTGCTGCGGCTCCAGGCGGAAGAGGTTGATGGTCGTGCTCATGAAGGTGGTCGTCCCGATCAGCAACGTGTACTGAAAGTGGATGACCAACTTGGCGTAGTCAGGAGTGGGGCCGACGTTGCGCACGGCCGGGCTCCACATGAGGCCACTCATGAGCGTCCCATTGGCCGCGTAGATGTTCTCGCACAGCGAGGATCCGGCCCCGCACGTTGTGGCGTCGCTGAAGACGCCGGAGTTGACCGTCTCCTTGTAGATGTCCACCTCGGTCACCTTCACCAGCGGCGTGCTGATGAGCCCATCGGAGTCCATGCGTGCGATGGCCACCGTGTCGGCGTTGTTAGGTTGGGGGATTCCAGTGTTGTCGTAGTTGCCCTCGGCGGCGATGGTGGCGACGCCGATGTCGGCCGCATACTGCATGGCATTGGCGCCATAGAGGTAGAAGCCTGCGTTCATGACTGAGAAGATCAGAAAGAACAGCAGCCCCCCGACGATGGCGAACTCAACCAGCCCCTGGCCCGAAGACCGGCGCCTGTGCAGCCGCCTCATCCGCGTAGAAATGGTTGGATCCTCCAGAGCGGCGGTGCCTGGCGACACCGACCTGTCCACCCCGAAGCCAGTATCGATGCGATCTCGGTCTAGGCCCGATTGCAACGTGTGAAGAGTTGGTTGCAACCCGTGACGGAACGCCGATATCGCCCAGGCCGGCTAAAAAC
>ODAK010000773.1_pt1 | contig 36281 bp, 33 predicted proteins | sample 1539591 | NCBI WGS metagenome assembly ODAK01 (sample SAMEA3539303, study PRJEB22396) | soil metagenome | biome: tundra; feature: field; material: soil | place: USA | collected 2010-05 | depth 0.15 m | reverse complement strand
GAAAATGACTGCTTGCCATGCAGAAGGTCGAGGGTTCGAGTCCCTTCATCCGCTTTAAGAAGAGGCTGCAAGGGCGCGCCTTTTTGTACGCGTTCGCCTGAGGGTGGGCAACCCCGCGTCTACCAACCTCGGAGTCTGAGGCAAGCGGCAGGCGCCATCGGCCGACAGCGACGTCGCTATCGGCCGGCACCCGTATCCTGGTCTGATCGGAGCATGAGTCTCCCCGGCGCCGCGTACGACTCCTACCTGCTGGCTCGCTGTGCCAGGCTGACGGCGGCTTCCTGATGTCCGAGCTGCTGTCCCGCGAGCGAATCCACGTCGGCGCAGTGCGGGGTCGCTACTTTCGAGAGAACTTCGCCCAGGGCGGGGTCGATCTGGCGCAGATCATCCCTGAGCTTGTCACGAACGCCGACGCTGCGATCGCTTCGAGCGGACACGAGCGCAGACGGATCCAGCTGTCCTTCAGCGCGCCCGCGCCGGGCTTCGTGGAACGCTGGCGCGAGCAGATGCGCGCGCTGCGGGTTCCGGCCCTGACCTCGTGGCGGTTCGAAGTCCGTTGCAGCGACGACGGCATCGGGGTCGACGCGGCCGCCGTTGATCGTCGACTGGGCACGCTCGGCGAGCTGCCCGAGCACCCCGGGTCCCAGCGCGGCCTCTTCGGCCGCGGACTGCGTGACGTGTGGCTCGCGCAGGGTGCCGGACGCATCGAGGGCGCGCGCGGCGGGCGAGCGGTCGAGTCGTGGTTCTTCCCAGCCTCGGGTGACGACCCCTACGCATACCTGCACGTGCGTGACGAGCCTGCACCGAACCTCGCATCAGGGACCGCCGTGACGGTTCCGCTCGCGCTGGAGCGTCTGCCCGTCGATGGGCGGCTGCGCACACTCGTCTGTCAGCTGGTGCAGTTGCGCCCGGTGCTCGAGGATCCCGCGCGTGAGCTGGTGCTGGGTCTACCGTCCGGCCAGTTCGAACACATACAGCTCCCGGAGATCGAGCCCTGCCAAGAGCGCCCCGTGCTCTTTGACGACGAGATCAAGGTCACCTCTGAGCTCAGCGCGCACGTCACTGTGAGGCGCTCAGCAGCGCCGCTGCCCGCGGGCACTTCACGCGCGACACGCCTTGGCGGACTCGTCATACGCTCCGGTCGCGCAGCGCACGAGTCGACGTTCGCCGCACACGAGGGCATGCCAGGCACCCGCCACCTTTACGGGGAGGTTCGCTGCGACGCGCTGGAGCACCTGCAACGCGCCGCCCTCAACCGCACGCGCCCGCAGCTCGTGGTCAAGGTCGACCGGTCCGGCCTCAACGAACACCACCCGGCCGTGCGGGCGCTCTATGAACAGATCGATCGGATCCTCAAACCGATCGTCGCCGAGGAGGACCGCCGGGCCTCGGCGCAGGTGATCCGCCCCGGCAGCGCTCTCAAGGCCCGAGATCAGGTCGGCCTGCGCGCGCTAAACGACGCACTCAAGACCGCGTTCGACGGTCCAGGAAAGGCCGCGTTCTCCCCCGGAGGTCAGTCCGCCGCCACCGCAGCAACCACCGATTTCCAGGACGCCGATGACGCCGTCGTGCCATCGCTTCCGCCCGACGTCCGGGCCGAGGCAACCCCGTTGCCGTTTGCCGCGGCGCTCCGGTTCAAGACCGCACTGATGCGGCTGCACCCGGGAGAGCGGCGCGGGATCACACTACTCGCCGACCCCACTCAGGTCCGTCCCGGCAGCGTCATCCGCATTGCCGCCGATCACGGCTTGTCGGTCAACATCGCCGGCGAGCGGTTACCCGATCCGGTTCGTTCGGGATTCTCGCGTCTCGATGCAAGCGTGCGCGCCCGGGTCACGTGTGAACCGGGAGCACGCCTCAGCGTTCATGCCGAGGTCGACGGGTACGCCGCCGAGCTGGTCGTCCTCGTCGTACGTCACCACGCCTCCGGCTGGGTGCGCGAGATCGCCCGCAAGGACGAAGACAACGAGATCGAGGCGGCCTTCGACCCGGAAAGCGGCGTCGTCACCGTGTACGAGGGTCGCCGCGAATTCAAGGCCCTCGAGCGTGCCGCGCGCCGCTCGGGTCTCCCCAAGAACCGGGTCCGCGACTACCTGCCATACCGCATGCTAGAAGTCGAGGTCGCCGCGAGCGCCGTGTACGCGTGGGCCGCCGCGGAGATCCTCGCACGACGCCACCAGGAGGAGCGCCCGCAAGTCCCGCCGAGTACGCCGCCGCCACCTACCGCGAAGCGCAGGCGCTGCGTTACCGCGCCCACGAGAAGCTCATGCGCGCCTTCCTCGACGAGAGCGTCTTCGAGGGTCGGGTGCGCGTCGAGCCCCAACTCCGCTCACGCAATGGACATCAGCAGACGCTGCTCGACGACGCGCCGTCACCCGACGCATTCGGCTAATCGCCCCGAGCACGCCGAGCCAGACTGCGCCTGGTGTACATACCTGGGGTGTACGATAAGCCCATGACCGAAGCCGAACAGGAACGTCGTAGGCGCATCAACATGCGCGTGAGCGACCGCCAGGAGCGGATGCTGCGCGCCGCGGCCGACATCAACGGCGAAACCCTCACGGGGTTCGTGCTCGGGGTCGCAACCGAGCGGGCCGAGGAGGTACTCCAGCGGGCACAGCGCGTCGACTTGCGTGCGGAGGAGTTTGAGCGGTTCCGCGCCGCCCTGGACGCACCGAGAGAGGACATGCCCACGGTGCGTCGCTACGCCAATGAGCAGAGTCCCATCCCGGCACGTTGAACGACGAGCCACTGAGTGGCGTCGCGCTACTCGATCAAACGCACGATCTCGATCACTTCGGCTGCGGAGTCCAAACGCTCGACCAATGGCTGCGCCAGTCAGCGCGAACTGCGGCCGCCGCTGGCACCGCCGCGACCTACGTCCTGTGCCGTGGCCGTCGCGTGATCGGCTACTACGCGCTGGCCATGAGTTCGATCGGACACGACCGAGCACCATCACGCCTGCGCCGGGGAATGCCTGACCCGGTCCCCGTCGTGCTCCTTGCACGCCTGGCCCTCGACCGCTCTGAGCAGCAGCGATCACTCGGCGGCCACCTGCTCATTGACGCGCTACGCCGATGCGTCCGCGGCGCCCACGAGTTCGGTGCGCGGGCCGTTGTCGTGGACGCCGTCACTGCTGACGCTGCCAAGTTCTACCGGCATTTCGACTTCCATGAGCTTGACGCACGGCGCCTCTGGCGACGCCTCGGCGACATCGAACACGCCCTCGAGCCCTGAGCTCGCGACTCCGCAACCGACGAGGCCCCCCCGAGTCGACCTTGCCCGGCATCGAGGCGACAGCGCTCTCCATTGCACGGCTCCGACGCGTGAGGCATCGCCCGACTCGGGCGGAGCCGTCTCACGCGTGCTGCGGTCCGTGTGATCCGTATACGAATCGTCTACCAATCTACCCTCACGAAAAGCCATGCAGACCGATAAAACCCAGCGTCTATAGGCCGAGATCATTGAAACCTCGTGGTGCGGGCACGTCTTGCCATGCAGAAGGTCGAGGGTTCGAGTCGGCGCCCGCGCGACCATCGCCCCCGGTCGTCGTTGGCCATCAGGGGCGTTAGCTTGTCCATCTGAGGCGCCTCCGCCGAGTGTCGGCTCGGTCGGTCGAGCCGCTGGGGCACCCGGGCATCGTGCTCTGCAGCGTACTCGACCGAATCCGCCCTCTCTACTGGTCGTGCGCCGCAGGATCAGCGCGGGCGGATCGAGCTCTCGGTGCTGACCAGCGGCTCGCCGGCGCGCCCCGATCTCGCCGCGATGACCTCAGCCATGATCGAGATCGCGACCTCCTCGGGAGTGGCTGCACCGATGTCGAGCCCGCACGGCGAGTGCACGCGTGCGAGCGACGCCGCGTCCGCGCCCGCCGCGAGCAGGCGAGCGCTTCGGTCCTTCGCGGTCCGGCGGCTGCCGAGCGCGCCGATGTAGCCGGCGTCGCTGCGCAGCGCCGCCAGGATCGCCGGCTCGTCGAACTTCGGGTCGTGGCTGAACACGACCACCGCGTCACGCGGCCCCAGCTCGCGTGCGTCGATCGCCGGCGCCGGCCAGCCGATGTGCACGGTGGCGACCCGCGAGAAGCGCTCCGAGCGCGCAAACGACTCGCGTGCATCAGCGATCACGACCTGATATCCGGCCTGACCGGCGAGCGCCGCGACCGCCATCGAATAGTCGATCGCGCCGACTAGAACCAGCGTCGGCGGGGTCCGGAAGACCTGTAGGTGGACGCTGAGCCCGCTCCCGAGTGCCTCGCCTGAGTGCCCATAGTGACGCAGCGCGCTGGTACCGTGTTCGCTCAACGCGGTCAGGTCGCGCGCCACGCTCTGGTCGAGCAGCTCGGGCCCGTGCAGGCCGCCGATCACGCGTCCTTCGACGACACCGAGCTTGGTGCCCGCCTGAGGACCGTCGACGAGCGTCGCGATCCCCGCCGGCAGCTCCTGGGAGGCCGCGGCGAAGGCCTCGGCGCAGACCGCAAGCGCGTCCCCGGCCAACTCGTGGACGAAGATGTGGACCGTGCCGCCGCACATCAGGCCGACCTCGTGCGCCGCCTCGTCCGAGACGCCGTATCGCAGCGTGCGCGGCGCGCCGTCGCCGGTGAGCATCTCGAGCGCGTTGACCACGACGTCGCTCTCCACGCAGCCGCCGGTGATCGAGCCCTCGATCGCGCCGTCCGCGTCGACCAGCATGAAGGCTCCTGGCTGAAACGGCGAGGATCCCTCGGCGTCGATCAGCAGCGCACACACGATGCGCCGCTGCTCGCCCAGCCAGCGCAGGCCGATACACAGCTGCTCGCTGACAACACTCATGGCTTCACCTCGGCAGTATGAACGTGCCGTGGCTGTCGCGCTCGCACAACAGCGCGAGCATGGCGAGCCCGACGACGAACGCCGGCCGTGCCACGCAGAACGGCGGCTAAAATTCGTCCGGTGGCGCCCGGCGATCTTCATGTGGCCTTCGCGCAGGCGGCCGCAGAGGACGGCATCAGACTCGCACAGCCAGTCGTTCGACTGGCTGTGCGAGCAGGGCCACGCGGGACTCGAACGCGTCGCCAAAGGGCGGCGCGACGCGACGCTCATCCGGCCGGTGACAGCGGCGCTTGAACTGCTCGGCGCGATCCACGCCCGCCTGAAGGGAGACGTCTCGGTCCTCTAAGCTTCACGCGAGAACCTGCTGCTCCCGTGATCATCTACGGGCTGCTGATGTTGCTCCTGGCATCGCGCCTGGAGCCGAGCCCGAGCGCCGAGGCCACCAGGGCCGTGCCGAGACCGGCCGCGTAGCTGCACGCGTAACTCTGGCCATAGATCAGCGCGCCGGCCCGTCGGGCTCAGCGTGTCCCCCCGCCGCCGGCGAGCTCGCGATGGGTGCACACATCGGCCGCGCCAGCGGCGGCGTGTACCAGATCGCTCAGCTCACGCACCGCGTCAATGCGACCGAGCGTCAGTCGATCTCGACATCGAAGTCCCACGAGACGACCGGTCGGCTTCCCACGGGTGTCCAGCGCAGCTGACCGTTTCCGGTCGGCAGCACGCCGCTGACCGTGAGGATGACAGTCCGCCCGCGTGCCACCAGCGCCGGCGCTGGGCCGCCGCCGGCTGCCGTCACGCGGGGATGGTGCAGGCGGCCGAGTTCGTCGAGGATCGTGAAAGCGGTCGGGCTGAGCGGGACCGCACCGGCAGCGGCTGTGAATGTGACGGTGAAGGCACACGGGCTGGTCGCCGGGACCGGGAAGCGGCCCTCCTCCGGAACCGCGGGACCTACGACTGTCGTCAGGACCCGTCCGGCGGGCAGGTGGACCACGACACTGTCACCTTCGATGGCCAGCCAAGGATGTGCGGCGCTCGCCTGAGCTCTCCGGCCGACCGCCACCTTGGCCTTCGGCAGCCAGCTTGGGATCTGCCCGTACTTCCCCGCCGAAGCGCTTGCGGCGGACGACCCGCGCGCGCCCGTCGACAGCACGACCACCGCCGCGACGATCGCTGCGGCGACGACGGCCGCTGCGGCGATGGTGCCAGCACGCCGGGAGCCGGGCCAAGAGGCCCGGCTCCCCCCACGAGACGATGACTGCACAGTCAACAGCGCGGCCGGTTTAGAACTGGCCCCACGGGTTGTTGAACACGTCAGGTCCGAACGGCGCGAGGCCGGGCTGCGCGGCGTAGCCGATGTGGCCGGCGCCGTCGAGGCCTGGTGAGGCGTGGGCCACGTCGAACAGGTCCTCCATCGTGCGCAGCCAGCTGTAGTGGTTGTAGTACACGTTGCTCACAGTCCCCGGCCTGATGTAGGGGCTGATCAGCACGCTGCCGGTGTCGCCGCCGCCGTTCGTGGCGTCGGTGGCGTCATACAGCGGGTCGGTCGCCAGCGTGCGAGCGCCGAGGACGACGCCGCTGACCGCCGCCGTGGTGTCGAGCGCATGCCCCGTCGAGTCCACCAGCGTGAAGTACCCGACATCCGCCGGGTCGGTCGCGCTTGCCGGCACGGTCGGCGAGTCGGTCACCTGGCCGACGAACGCGCCCGTCGGGATGCCGGCGCCGCTGACCGAGCGACCGACGTCGGTTGCGATCGCCGACGGGTCGATGATCGTGGCGCTGCTGGCGCCGGCACTGGCGCCGGCGTCCGTGCGAGCGCCCGGTACCGCGCTGCCGCCGCCCAGGATGCAGGTGCCCACGGGCTGCGACGGGATTGTCTGAGCGACACAGTTGCTCGGCCGATCGATGTATGCGTTGTCGCCGGGTCCGGGGTAGAGCTCGTTCCCGCTCGAGTCCTTGGCCAGCGGCGTGTTCGGGCCGGTCGGTTCGAAGTTGACGCTGTGGCCGTAGAGCGTCTCGCCAGCCGTGTCGGAGGCAACCGAGGTCGCCGCGTTGGGCGAGACGATCGTCGAGTTGGCGAAGCTGTTGCCGGTGTAGGTGAACGGCGGGAAGGCCTCGTCGAAGGTGATGTCGATGAGTCCCCCGTCCTTGAATGCGGCTGACGCCTCGATCTCGGGAACGATGTGCTCCAGGAAGAGATCGGCGGCGTAGAGCCCACCCGTGTGGTTCAGCGGCGTCGGGTTCGGCGTGTTGGGATCCGAGAAGCCGCCGGACAGGTTGTTGCCGTGACATACGGCATCGTGCGCGTCGCTGCAGTTGTTCGGTGAGATCCAGCTGAACGCCGGGGTCGTCGACTCGCTCTGCAGGTCATGGTAGAGGCCGTTGGTCGGGTCGAAGAGGCTCGCGATGTGCGCCGAGGTGCAGTCACCGGAAGTCAGGATCGATTCGAACCAGGGAAACGGGAAGTGCTTGGGCACGTACTGGTCGGTCGCGTTGGCGCTGCCCGGGTTGGGCTGCGCGGTGCTGCCGCTCGCCCCGGGGCTCGCGTACGGAGCGCCGCAGTAGTGCACGCCGGCGTCGTGAGTCGGCCCGCTCGCGTCGGGGTTGCCGAGGTCCTGGGAGTAGCCCTTCCAGCTCACGTGCGCCGCGTCGAGCTGATTGAACAGCGTCGGCACGCTGGCGGGGTACACGCAGCCGTTGGTGCCCGCCGCCGCGTTGGGCCCGGCGGCCGAGTCGACCTGGCCGAAGTTCGGGTTGGTCAGCAGCGAGCCCGTGGTATCCACATTGCCCGCGAAGGAGTCGAAATACGGACAGTCCGCCTGCGTGTCGGGTTGAGTGGCCTGGCCGCTCACCATCGAGACGTAGTTGTCGAGGCTGAAGTGGCCGGTCCCGTAGTAGTTCTTCAACAGCACTCCCTGCGAGGGCAGCGTCTGCCACAGATACGTGTTGTTGTTGAGGCCGGTGAAGCTCGCGTCGTAGGACTTGTTCTCGAGGATGATCAGCCAGACGTGCTTGATCTTCCCGGGCTGGATTCCGAGTCCGTCCTGGCTCCCCAGGAACCAGTGCCGGTTGGTCGCACCTGACGAGGTGGCGATCGGCACGGCGACCGCCGTTACGGCCGTCGCGACGACGAAGGCCGCCAGAGCTCTGCGTCGCCAGGGCGACCTGGGCGAGCTCGGCGCCGACTTTCGGTGAGGTACAAGGCGTGCAAACCGGCCGCTGTGTTTGGCGTTCATCGCGGGCTCATCTCCGTTCGCGCAGGTGGTGTTCGGGCACCGCGAGTCTCTGCGCCGGCCGGCTACGCCGGGTATCCATTCCGTGATCAGCTGGTGAAGATGGCGAGAACGCCGCCGCCGGCGCGGTGCCGTGGACGTCGAGTCCCGGCCCGCGGGCGCTTCAAACGACCGTCACGATCCCGGCCGCGGTCCGAGCAGCGAGTGGTCGGCGACGCTCAGTCGGTCACTCGTCGTGTTGCGCTGATGCCAGTAGGGGTAGATCATCGGCGGTGCGCTGACCACGTCCAGCCGCCGGCGCTCGTCAGCACTCAGCGAAAGCTGCGCCGCGGCGAGGTTGTCGCTCAACTGCTCGTCGGTGCGCGCGCCGATGATCACCGAGCTCACCGCCGGTCGCCCGAGCAGCCAGGCCAATGCCACCTGCGAGGCCGAAACGCCGTGTGCCTGCGCGATCTCGACCAGCGCGTCGACCGTGTCGTAGAGCTTCTCGGGATCGTAGACCGGCGGTTCGCCCCAATCCGTGAGCTGGCGCGCACCCTCCGGACCGGACTCGCCGCGACGGTACTTTCCGCTCAGCAGACCGCCGGCGAGCGGGCTCCAGACCAGCACCCCGAGACCCTGGTCGAGTGCGGCCGGAATCAGCTCGTACTCGACCGAGCGCTCCTGGAGCGAGTAGTAGATCTGCTCGGAGACGTACGGATGCAGCCCGAGCGTTCGCTGCAGTCCCAACGCCTTGAGCAGATGCCACCCCGAGTGGTTGGACGCCCCGACGTAGCGGACCTTGCCAGAGCGCACGAGCTCGTCGAGCGCCCGCGCGGTCTCCTCGAGCGGCGTCTGGCCGTCCCAGGAGTGCACCTGGAAGAGGTCGATGTGGTCGATGTCGAGCCGCCGCAGGCTCGCCTCGCAGGACTCGATCAGATGGTGGCGCGAGAGGCCGGCGTCGTTTGGACCCTCGCCCATCGGAAAGCGCGTCTTGGTTGCGATCAGCGCGCGGTCGCGCCGGCCCTTAATCGCCTGCCCGAGGATCTCCTCGGCCAGTCCGTCGGAGTAAACGTCCGCCGTGTCGATCAGGTTGATCCCCGCGTCGAGGACCATGTCGACCTGGCGTGTCGCGGCCTTCACGTCGGTGTGACCGACGTTGGCGAACTTGCCGCGGCCGCCGAATGTCATCGTTCCGAGCGACAGCGCCGAAACGCGCAGGCCGCTGGCTCCGAGCTGGCGATACTCCATGAAGCTCCTCCTGTTGCGACTTGGGCAAACGTGCGTGCTGCCGGCGACGGCTCACGCATCCGCGACGATACGCCCCTACCGTAGTCGGCGCGAGCCGGGTCGGGCGTGTCCTCGCGACTGAGTAGCTATCCGCATCGCGATCCGGGTAAGAGCGGATGCGCGATGGCGGCGGGGCGCTGAGACTGCTGCGATGCAGAGTGCTCCGCCCACTCTGAGGCTCCGCCACAGCGGCTCGCCTGCCGCGGCAGGCGAGCTCGAGCCACCGCTGCGGGTGGCGGTCGTCGCGCCGCCCTGGATCCAGGGCGCGCCGCCCGGGTGCGGTGGAATCGAGACGGTCGTCGATCTGTTGTGCGAATCGCTCGTGACGCGCGGCCATGACGTGACGCTGTTCGCCGCGCCGGGGTCGTGTTCGACAGCGTGCTTACGCACGCCGTTTGACGCCGCGGATGCAGACCAGATCGGCTCGTCGTTGCACGCGTCCGATCGCATCGCCTGGGCGTGGGGCGAGATCGACTGGGCCGCGGACCGGGGCCGGCCATTTGACGTGGTGCACGACCACTCGGGCTTCACGGCCCTGGCGATCGCCGACCGCGTGCCCGCGTCAGCCGAGCCCGGTCGGCGCGCCCTGTCCGTCAAGCCGACATCGTCACCCGCACGTCGCCCTGCTGATCGAGCAGCGAGAACCCCGTCGCGCCCGATGCGCTGTAGTGGAAGCCCAGGCTGACCTTCGCTCGACCGACGCGGATGTCGCGAATCTCGACGCTGCCAAGCCACTCGGGAAGCCGCGGACGATCGACCGTGAGGCGGTTCTCCGGCGCGTGCGCGGAGATCCCCAGCAGCGCTTGGACAAGCATGAACGGCGCCGCTGCCGCCCAGGCCTGCGGGATGCAGGCGACCGGGTAGGCGACGATCGCCTTCGATTCGTTGCGGTGGAAGCCGCAGAACAGCTCCGGCAGACGGAACTCGCGCGCCCCGGAGGCGACGTCGAACAGCCCGGACGCGACCCGGTTGGTCGCCGCATCGAAGCCGTAGCGCTTGAGACCTGCCGCGGCAATCGCGTTGTCGTGCGGCCAGACCGAACCGTTGTGGTAGCTCATCGGGTTGTACGCGGGCGAGTCGCTCGAGAGCGTGCGGATCCCCCAGCCGGAGAACATGTCGGGCGCCATCAGCCGCTCCGCGACGAGTAGGGCCTTCGGCTCGTCGACGATCCCGCAGTACAGGCAGTGCGCGGGGTTGGAGGTCACGCTTCGGACCTGCCGCTTGCGGCCGTCCAGTGCCAGCGCGAAGAACCCCTCCTCCGCGATCCAGAACGCATCGTTGAACGCCGCGCGCAGCGCGGCGGCCTCGCTCCGCAGGCGCTCAGCGCGCTGGCGCTCGCCGAGCGCGTCGTAGACGTCGGCGATGCGCAGCTTGGCCTCGTACACGTAGCCCTGGACCTCGACCAGCGCGATCGGCCCCTCCGCGCGCGACCCGTCGGCGTGCACGATCGCATCCTCGGAGTCTTTCCAGCCCTGGTTGCGCAGACCTGCCGGCGAGCGGCACTCGTATTCGACGAATCCGTCGCCGTCGCGGTCCCCCCATTCGTCGATCCACGCCAGCGCGGCGTCGAGCGCCGGGCGCAGTCGCCTCATCGTGTCGAGGTCCAGCGTCCAACGGTAGTAGCCGCCGGCGACCATCAGGAACAGCGGCGTGGCATCCACGGTGCCGTAGTAGGGGGTGTGCGGGATCTGTCCTGTGCGGGCGAGCTCCCCGGTGCGCAACTCGTGCAGGATCTTGCCCGGCTCGGCGTCGCGCCACGCCTCGTCCGCGTCGGCCTGCAGGCCAGCGAGCACCAGCAGCGTGCCACGCGCCACCTCGGGGTTGACCATCAGCGCCTCACAGGCGCTCAGCAGCGAGTCGCGTCCGAACGGCGCCACATACCAGGGGATCCCGGCGGCGGGCAGCGCGGCGTCGCCGACCGGCATCATCAGCGCGTCGAGGTCGCGCACGGAGGCGTCGATCAGCCGGTCGAACAACTCGTTGTCGCTGCTGATCGATGCGCATGCTCCGACCCACTCGGCGTCGCCTGCCGCCAACCTTGCGGCTGCCTGCTCCAGCGTGGTCGCGGTGCGCCGCCGCCCGCGCACGGCTGGACGAACGGTCAGCTGCAAGTCGATCTTCTCGCCCGGCGCCAGCTGCACGTCCCAGCTCACGTGCACTCGGTCCTCGTCGATCAGCACGCGACGCGGCGGCGGGGAGAGCTCGACGAGCGTCTCGCGCCGCCGACCGTCCGGCGCGACATAGGCGAAGCGCAAACGATCCCCGTCAGCTGTCGGACGCGCGAGCCTCCCCCCCGTGCGGCGGCCGACGCCTCTGACCTCGAAGACGTCGGCAAAGTCGGCCGCCAGCGCCACCTCGACGACCGTCGCGACCGCTCGCGGGTGAAAACTGCGCACGCCGAGCCGGTAGTACAAACAGCGGTCGACGAGGATCGTGTGGCGGAGATTGAGGGTGTCCTGCGGCACGCTCGCCCCGTCGAGCCGCGGATTGGTGGCATTGATCACCGCGTGGTGGCCAGACTCCATGACCGACGAGAGCAGCACCGGCTGGCGCCCACCGATCGTCACGCGCAGCTCCGAGAGATGCCTGGTGTCGGCGGCGTAGAACCCTTCGCCCGAGGCCAGGGCCGGACGGATGCTTCCGTCGGGCCGCGCGCACACGAACTCGGCCCCGGACTTCAGCGCGAGCAGATCCTCGCGTGCCTGGGCCGGCACGCTCGGCGCGCCCTCGGTGTCCCGGGCGGGCGACGCCGGGCTGCGCTCGCCAGCAGCGAGTGCTCGGTCGATTTCGACCTCGGGTTCTCGGTCAGCTGTCATCGGCGCCCGCGACCCATGCTACGGCGTGCTAGCGCGCCCCGGGGACGATTGCCGCTGGAGCCGGATCCGATTCGCAGCGCCGAGGGGCGCCAACCGCTCGGCAAAACGGCTGTAGGTCAGCCAGACACCTCGTTGTAGACGTCGAAAGACGTCTCCTGCGGCGGAGCGCTGAACCCACCCTCGATCCCCTGCGTCATCCTGGGCATCAGCTCCTCGTCACGGAAGCGCTCCCAGCTCTCCTTGGACTCGTGCAGCGCGACGATCGTCCAACCGTCAGCCGACGGTCCAGCTGCGTGAAACAGCTGCCCGGCCGGGAGGCTGCCGTCGCTCGGATGCACCGCGGCGAGCGACGCCTCGTACTGCTCCTGCGTGCCGCCTGCGAACTGATGCACGATGCCGTAGGCCATCTCATACCCCTTGTGTCGGTCAGCGTTACCGCTGACGGCGCTCCCGCCGATCGACGGGACGCTCTGATAGTGCCACACGTCGTCGCCGGCTGATCGCCGGCGTTCGCTACGGCCGCCCGCCGCCGGTGGGCACGTCGGCGCCCCCGGCCCAGGGACCGGACAGCCAGCGTGCTCCGGAGGCCCACAGCTCATCCAGGTAGGGCCCCAGGTACTGCGCCGCGATCTTCGCCTCGGGCGAGGTTGTCGGCTCCTCGCTGGCCTGCGAGTCGTGTGCCACGCCAGCCTCGATGCGCGCGCTGAAGTGGAGGCGCGGCAGCTCGCGGCCGCGCAGCAGGAAGCCGTGGACGACCCCGTCGAAGGGCGCCGGCTCGACCGGGGCGCCGGCGACCGCGGCAATCGCAGCGGCCGCGGCGTCCGCCTGCTGCGCGGCGATGCCGCCGTACTTGACCGGGAAGTCGGTGGCGTCCCCGGCGACGTAGACGCGCTCGACGCCGATCAGCTGGCCGTTGGCGCCAACCGGCAGGAAGCCGTCCGGGTCAGCCGGCAGCCCGCCGATCGCCGGCCCCTGCAGGCGCGGGAGCGCGACCACGCGATCGAAGCTCAGCCGCTGCCCGCCGGGATGCACGATCAGCGAGCCCGACAAGGACTCGACCTCCGCGCCGAGCACCGTCTGGATGCCGGCGTCGGCCAGGCTCGCCGCCAGCTCGGCACTGACCGCATCGCCGAACACCGCAAGCGGCTTTCGCTCGGCGGTGATGATCGTCAGGGCGAGATCGAGCTCGCGTTGACGAGCGTGCTCGCGAACCAGCAACGCCAGCTCGTAGACCGGCAGCGGCCACGTCGGCTTGGGCGCGACGAACGCGATGGTGCCCAGCGAGCCGCGCTCGATCTCCTCGATCAGGTCGCGCAGGCTGTCGTAGACGCCGGGGATGTTCACCGTGACCGCGCTCGGCAGGGCGTCGGCCGTCCGGGCGCCCACGGCGATGACCAGCGCGTCGTAGGGCAACTCGCGCTGCGAGCCGGTGCGCACGACGCTGCGCTCGCAGTCCACCGAGACGACCGTGTCCTGTTCCAATGTCGCGTTCACCTCGGCGGCGAACCTCGCCAACGGAAGCTCCCGGGGAGATCGGCGGACGAACGGCTCGAGCACCGCCATCGGCTGGTAGGAGAACTGCGTCCCCGGCGCGACCAGCGTCAGCTTGACCCGCTCGCGGGCCAGCCTGTGCAGCCCCAGGGCGCACTCCAAGGCCCCCACGCCGCCGCCTGCGATCACGACCTCAAGAGGCTTCGCGTCGGGCCCGTCAACGCGGCGAGATCTCCGCCCCAGCATGGCGTCACGCTACTGCCGCGGGCGTCGCGCACCCAGCGTAGCGCCCCGCAGTCTCGCGCGGAAAACTACGTAGGCGCACCGTGACCCGCAGCAGCCTCGCGAGTTCGTCATCGGTTGCGCATTCCCGGGCGCTTCGGTGGGTGCATGCCTGCCAGCGGATCGGCGCACGCCTGCCTGTCGCCCGAACGTGGTGGCGCCGGAGGGGTGCGCCGACCGTCAGGAGACGACGATCATCGACAGGGTCAGCGCGCGACGCTCGAGGGCGCGCGACTGCGCCTGCGCGAGAACTTCCAGGCTGCCACCGCCTCGCGCAGCGTGGCTCCCACCGCCGGCAGGCGGTCGGCCAGCTCAGCCCCGCCGACCGCGCAGATGGCCGCGAGGAAATTGCCTTCAGGGTCGATCAGCGGCGTCGCCACCGCGTAGCGCCCCGGCACAGTCGAGGCATCGTTGAGGGCCAGTTGGGTCGAGCGGATCTCGCCAAACTCGTCGAGGAAGGTAGACACCAGTTCGGGCTGCTCGTGCTCAATGCGGCCCAAGAGCTCGTTGCGCTCGGCTGACGGAATGTAGGCGAGAATGATCTTGCCGGTCGCCGTCGTCAGCAGGGGCCGCCGCGGGTGAGTGGACGACACGAAGTCCATCAGCACGTCCTCCCCCGCCTGATCGACGAAGACCTGGTCGTCGCCGACGCGCGCACCAACGAACAGGGAGTGGCCGACCCGCTGGTGAGCGCGCTCGAGCTCCTCATGCGTGACCTGGCGCAGCGGCAGCCCGGCGGTGTGCAGCGACAGCACGAACGCCCCCGGTCCCAGTAGGAACCGGCGGTCTCGCTCGACCAGGTAGCCGGTGGCCAGCAGGCCGTTGGTCAGCTCCTGGATCGAGGACTTTGGCGCCTGCAGGCGCGTGGCCAGCTCGGCGAGCGACACGCCGGCGCTCGCGCGCGACGCCACCTCCATGATGGCCACGGTCCGGTCAACCGTCCGATGATGGCGGGCAGGCACCGGCGGACCGCTCAGTCGGCGGAGACCTTGGTCTTCTCGAACACGATGCGAAAGTGATCGAGCAGCTCCCGTTCGAAGCAGACCTTGTTCGCGCTGACCCCCGAGGTGAACGCGTAGCGGAACTCGGGGCTTCGCAGCCAGCGGGGCAGGAGGCGCAGCTTCATCAGGTTCTTGCGCAGGCTCGGCGCACCGATCCGTTTGCTCCACTGTGTGATCGTCTCGATGTAGTCGAGGCGCCCACTCGAGCTCTCCACCAGGCGGAAGTGCGGTTGCGCGCATGCAGCGAGCTGCTCGAGCCCGTACGGCAGGAACGAGCCGGGGAACTGGCAGCCGAGCAGGAAGAGCATGAACGCGTCGGAGTCGCGAGTGGCGTGCTCGCTGACGTCGTCGAGCGCGATCATGTTGGCGCCGAAGACCATCGTCTGCAGGTAGAAGCGCCCGCCCTGCGGCAGCACCCCGGCGGCCTTTGCAAACAGCTCGCGGTAGATCTCCTCCTGGCGCCCGGCGCGGTACTCATCCGGCGAGCAGAAATGCTCGAACGCGCCGAGACTCGCCACCGCATCGAACTCGCCGAAGCTGTCGCGATCGATCGTGCGGGCATCGCGCAGGTGCACGTCGAGGCCGTGACTGCGACACGACGCGACCTGCGCGGAGGACAGCGCGACGCCCACACCCTCCGCCCCGCGCCCGCGCGCGAAGTTCAGCAGCGCTCCCCAGCCACAGCCCAGATCCAGCAGGCGCCGGCCCGGTCCGATGCCGATCTGCTCCGCGATGTAGTCGTGCTTGCGCGCCTGCGCCTGCTCGAGCGTGAGTGAGAAATCGCCGTCGTACTTGGCGCCGCTGAAGTCGGCCAGCTCGCCCAGGCTGAGGCGGAAGATCCGGTCGATCGACGTGTAGGTGAACTCGATGTCGGCGCGGCTGGCCATGGTTGCGAAGGCGTCGAGAGCGCCACCGGGCGCGCGCTGCGGTTCGATGGAGATTCGATCCTCGCCGCCCAGAATACGGATCGCCCGCGCGATGAGACCGACTCGTCCACGCAGCGCCGCTTGATCGCCACCGCGTTCGTACACTGGTGGCGATGGCGCAGCGGCGCTTTCTCCTCCTGCACGGCGTCGAACACCACAAGCCCCCCGGGCACTGGCTCTACCAGCTCGCGCGGGCGCTGCGAGACGCCGGCGAGAGCGTGTCCTATCCGCAGCTGCCGGACGCCGACGAGCCGAGCCTGGAGCATTGGCGCGCGACGCTCGCGCGCGAGCTCGACGCGCTCGACGTGCCCGACGATGAGGACGCGGAAGCGGAGAGCGTGGTCGTCTGTCACTCGCTCGGCTGTCTGCTCTGGCTGCACCATTGTGCGCGGCCCGCAGCGCACCGGCGGGTCGATCGCGTGCTGCTCGTCGCCCCGCCGAGCCCGGAGATCCTCTGGCCGGCCGTCGCCGCCTTCCGTCTGCCATCGGATCTCGACGCGGTGGCGGTAACAGCGGCCGCACGTGCCGGCACACGGGTCGTCGCCGGCGCTGACGATCCCTACTGTCCCGGCGGAGCGCAGACGGTGTTCGCCGCGCCGCTACGCCTCGATGCCGACGTGATCGCGGGGGGCGGCCATCTCAGCGAGGCGGACGGCTACGGACCCTGGCCGTCGATGACGCGGTGGTGCTTCGACGCCGCTGTGCGGCTGCGCGGCAACGACGTTGATCCCGGCGCCGCCGGCGCGGGCGAGCTGGACGGGAAGGCGGGAACTGGCGGCGGCCGGCTACGCAACCGCGGCGGCCTGGTCTCCCCGGCTTCAGCCGGGGGGCCGCGGCGGCCTGGTCGGCGGCTTGCGGTGCGCGCAGGATCGCCCACGCGACGACGAACAGCCACACGATCTCGACCGCGAGAAACAGCTTCTCGTAAAGCCCGCCCAACGAATGCAGGCGGAGCTTTGCGTGAGCGAGCAACAGGACCGGCACGAGCGCGCCGCCCGCAAGGATTCGCAGCGCCGTGGCGCGCGAGCGCAGCAGCCCGGCCACACGTGCCGCGCGTGAGCCGGCGATCGTCCCGACGAGGACCGCGACGAATGCGACGCCAGCGAGCGCGAGGTGCACCGCGCCGAGCCCGTGGGTCCTCGTGCCGACCGGGTCATCCGGGAAGAACGCGAGTGCGCCGGAGGCGAGCGCCCAGATCGTCAGGCCCCGGTGGGCGGCCGAGGCCCCGCGGCCGCGCAGGGCGCCGGCGAGCACCAGCGCCCGCACCACCGCGAGGCTGAACGCCCCGCGCAACAGGAAGTTGAGGTCCATCACCCACGCGTAGGAGCCGCTGGCGCCGTAGTCGCTCTCGGCGTTGTGCAGGACGCTGAAATGGGGACGCAGGAAGACCAGCGCCACATCCAGCGCGACGTAGACGACGATGCCCAGGATCGCAAAGCGCGCGAGGGCGACGGCTGTCTGCCGCGATCGGCGCATTTACGGCGCAAGTATTCCAACGGCCCCGGCCACGTGCATGCTCGCGCGCGGACGGCGGGCGCGAATAGGCTTGCCGTAACGACCTTGGGCACGCCAGCACCGATCCACAGCCGCGCGGCCGCCGCCGAGCAGGACCGCGGAGACCCGCTTGCGGACTTCCGCGCCGAGTTCCTGATCGGAGACGACGCGATCGTCTACATGGACGGCAGCTCGCTCGGGCGACCGCCCGCCCGCGTGGCCGATGCGCTGGCCGAGGTCGTCCGCGTGGGCTGGAGCGAGCGCCTGATCCGCTCGTGGACCGAGGGCTGGATGGAGCTGCCGCTGGCACTCGGGGATCAGATCGGCGCGCTGCTCGGTGCCGCGGCGGGCCAGCTGGCGGTCGCCGACTCGACCACGGTGTGCTTCTACAAGGCCGTCTCGGCGGCGCTTGACGCCCGCCCCGAGCGCACAGAGATCGTGACCGACCCAGGCAACTTCCCAACCGACCGCTACGTGCTCGAAAGCCTCGCGGCGGAACGCGGGCTGCGCCTGCGCTGGCTGGCGCCGGCGGATCCGACGATCGGACCCACCGCCGAGGAGGTCGCAGCGCTCGCCGGCGAGCAGACCGCGCTGGTGACCTTCACCCACGTGGACTACCGCTCGGCGGCGATCCTCGACATGGCCGCGATCACGCATGTCGCGCAGGCGGCCGGAGCGCTGTCGATCTGGGATCTCTCTCACAGCGTCGGCGCGGTGCCGGTGGCGCTCGATGCATCGGGAGCGGACCTCGCCGTCGGCTGCACCTACAAGTACCTCTGCGGCGGACCCGGCTCGCCCGCGTTCATCTACGTACGCCGCGAGCTTCAGGACACGCTGCGCCAGCCGATCTGGGGCTGGCTCGGCCGCCGCGACCCGTTTCGCATGGATCCGGGCTACGAGCCGACCGCCGGCATCCGAGCCTTCCTCTCCGGGACCCCACCGATCCTCGCGCTGCACGCGCTCGCCCCCGGGCTCGAACTCGTCGCACGCGCCGGGATCGAACGGATCCGCGCGAAGGGGATCGCGCTGACCGAGCTGGCGATCGCGCTCGCCGATGCCTGGCTCGCCGAGCACGGCGTGACGGTCGCCTCGCCGCGGGACGCCATGATCCGCGGCGCGCACGTCGCGCTCGCCCACCCCGACGCGGCCGCGCTGTGCTTGCAGCTTGCGCAGCGCGGCGTGCTTGCCGACTATCGCGCGCCCGACGTCGTGCGCGTCGGGCTCTCACCGCTCAGCACACGTTTCGTCGAGGTGTGGGACGGACTGAGCGCGCTGCGCGAGGTGCTCGCCGCGCAGAGCGGCGCACACTGAGGTCAGCGTCAGCCGGCGCCCTGCGCCATCGCCTCGGTCCACGTGTAGGCGTAAGGCCAGACGGGCGTCGAAGTCTCGACGACCGTCAGGGCGTAGCTCGACTCGCCGGGCACGACCGCCGCGCCCATGGTGAGCGTCACGGCCGCCGGAAAGGCGAGGATGTCGCGGCGGTGTCCCCAGCAGCCCGACGCCGACCGGCTGGTGCAGTCGCGGTTGGCGCTGCCGTAGCCGTCGTCGTACATCCAGCCGTAGTAGGCGAGCAGCGCGTTCGGCTGGCCGCCGGCCCAGTTGGAGGCGAAGCCGATCTGCTGCTGCCCCTGCAGGCTCGCCAGCACCGGCCACGGGTTCGGATCCTCGCGAGCCTGAGCCCCTTGCTTCGCGATCGCATCGAGCGCAACGCTCAGGCCGCGGATCGGTCGCAGCGCGTAGGCGATCCGGTCGAGGTCCGAGAGAACCAGCAGCTGCCGCGCGGGCAACAGCCGCGTGAAGTGAGCCGGCAGCCGGTAGGCGCCCAGGCCGAGCTTTGCGCGAGCGGCGTCGAGCCGCGCGATCGCGGCGGTCTCGCAGCTCGTGCCGGTCGGCGCGACGGCGCAGGAGGACGGCAGCGGACCGAGCGGGATGTTGGCGACGGGGTCGGGCGCGGCGTCGACGTTCGGAGCGAGGACCGCGAGCAGGCCGGCGACAGAGGCTCCGAGCGCCGCTGTGCTCAGTCGGTGCGCGCGGCGCCTCGCGCACGGACGCGGGCGACTCATCCGCGTGCTCCTTCGATCAGCGGCTTGAGGAACCGCCGTGCCGATGGATGCGCCGGCTGGCTGAAGATCCGCGCCGGGGAGCCACGCTCGACGATCCGGCCGGCCTGCCGGAAGCAGACCTCGTCGGCGAACTCGCGACCAAATCCCCCCTCGTGGGTGGCGATCAGCATCGTCATGCCGTAGCGCTTGCGGTCGCTTCGGGTGTGTGCGGCGACAGCGGAAACTGACCCAAATGCGATCCTAAATGTCGGCGGCGAAAGCCATCGTCTCACGGACCCCGGGCGCGCCCGCGAGCGCGAAGCGCGGCTAGGTCAACGGCGCGCCGTGCAGTCCACCGCTGGGACGTTCGCGCTGGTCCCACCAGGCGTTGAGCACGGCGAGGCCGCCGCCGAGGATGCCCTCAGCGAAGGCAGCGGTGTCGTTGACGCGCGGCACCGGGCCGTCGGGTACCGCGACGTCGAGGAACTCGCACAGCGGCTCCCAGCCGTCGGCGGGCTCCCAGACGAGCAGACGGTCGGACGGCACATTCGCCTTGACCTGTTCGTTCCAGCGCTCCATGATCGCGGCAAGCCCGGCGTCGCTCTCGTGATCGCCCACGAACGCGCCGGTGTGCTGGTCGAAGGTCACGTGGGTCATGACCTTGATGTAGCGGTCCCAGTTGACGTCGACCGCCCGGCGGGCCTCACAGACGTGGTGCATCACCGACGGTCCGAAGTAGACCGGCCAGACGGTGTCGCGCATGCTGCGCACCCAACCGTCGGCCGAGCGCACGCTGAGCACGACCTTTGCATCCGGATAGACGTCCATCAGCTCGCGGTAGTAGAAGCCGGACGGGAAGTCGCAACTGGACTGGGCGCCGGCGAAGATCGCCTCCCAATCCGGATCGCCCTCTACCACGCGCTCCCACAGGGGCAACTGCGAGTCCATGTCGCCGAGCAGGTCACGCATGTGGTAGCAGGGCGCGAAGCCGAGCTGCTCATATGCGATCAGCTGCGTCGTGGTGGCGGTTCGAGGCAGACCTGCGCCGATCACTTTCATTGAGGCCCTCGCTAGCGCTCGGTGAGCACATTGACGTTGTTGCGGATGGGCCTTTCTAGCAGTTTCGGCGTGTGCCACGGCGGTCCCCCTAGACTCCGCGCGCGTGGCAAGCGAGCGCATCAAGCGACTGACGCTGATCGCGGCGATCCTCGGCTCGGCGGTCGCGGTGCTCGATAGCACGATCGTCGGCGTCGCACTGCCAACGATCCAGCGCAGCCTCGGCGGTGGGTTGGCCGGTCAGCAATGGATCTCGAGCGCCTATCTGCTGACGCTCGGTTCGCTGATCCTGCTCGGCGGCTCACTCGGGGACATCTTCGGCGAGCGCCGCGTCTTCGCTCTCGGTGTCGGCGCCTTCGGCCTGGCCTCCCTGCTGTGCGCCGTGGCGCCGACGATCGGCCTGCTGATCGCCGCGCGGGCGCTGCAGGGCGTGGCCGGCGCGCTACTCACGCCAAGCTCGCTCGCGGTGATCGCCGCGACCTTCCCCGACGAGGAGCGCGGCGCGGCGATCGGCACCTGGACCGCGTTCGGTGCAATCGCAGCGGTCGTCGGGCCGCTGGTCGGCGGAGAACTGCTGGCGCTCGCCTCGTGGCGCTGGTTGTTTCTCATCAACCTGCCGGTCGTCGCGTCCTGCCTGACGCTAATCCTGGCGGTTGTTCCGCGCTCGCCGAGCTCCCAGCTGAGCGCTCGCCGCGTCGATCTTCCCGGAGCTCTGTTGTGCGCGAGCGGACTCGCCGGCGTGGTGTTCGGCTTGATCGAGGCGCCGAGGCTCGGCTGGTCGGACCCTGAGATCATCGTTTCGCTGCCCGGTGGGGCACTCCTGTTCGGCGGCTTTGTGCTCCGCGAGCGGCTCACGCGCGATCCGATGCTGCCACTCGCGATCTTCCGCCGTGGAAACTTCGCGGCGACGAACATGGAGACCTTCGCCGTCTACGCGGCGCTCGCTGTCTTCACCTTCTTCCTGATCCTCTACCTCCAGCAGGTGGCCGGCTACTCGCCGCTGCACAGCGGACTCGCGATGGTGCCGATGACGATCATCATGTTCGCGTTCTCGCGCCGCGTCGGGCGACTTTCGACGCGCTTCGGGCCGCGGTTCTTCATGAGCTCCGGGCCGTTGCTGGCGGGCGCCGGCTTGCTGGGGGGCCTGCGCATCGGCGCCAGCCCCGACTACTTCTCGGATCTGCTGCCGGCAGTCGTCGTCTTCGCGCTCGGCCTGGCGCTGACCGTGGCGCCGCTGACCACGACGGTGCTCGCCGGCGTGGAGAGCGCCGGGGCGGGGATCGCCTCGGCCGTCAACAACGCCGTCGCGCGTGTCGCGGGGCTGCTCGCCACCGCCGGCATCGGCGCGATCGTCGCCGCGCACTTCGGCACCAGTCTGCATGCCCGGCTGCGCAGCGTCGTCCTGGGGCACGCCGCCCGGGCGACGATCGCAGCCGCGCAGCGTCTGGTTCTCGGCCGCCCCTCGGTGTCCGGTCTGCCGTCCGCCCAAGGCCACGCGATTGTCCGCGCCGCAGACGCGGCGTCACTCTCCAGCTTTCACCTGGCGCTCGTGATCGCCGCCGCGCTGCTGGCGCTGGGCGCGATGATCGGCCTCGTGGGCATCCGCAACCCGCAGGCGGCGGAGCAGCCCGCCGAGCCGCGACCGCGCTAGGGGACGAGGTCGATGCTGTCGGGCGTGTGCAGGAATCCGGGCTGGCTTCCCGGCTTGCCCGTGTGCCCGTACTGCCAGACGATCGCGTTGGTCTTCGGATCGATCACGATCACGCGGTCGTTGAGCGAGTCCGCGACCAGCACGTCGCCGCCGGCCAACACAACCGCGAGCGTCGGACGATCCAGTTCGCCGTTGCCGGATTTCACCGCGTAGGTCCAGGTCGGCTTTCCGCTCGAGACGCTGAGCTCCTCGATCGTTCCCGGGTGCGTTTGGTCGGTGACGATCAGGCGGCCGGGAGCGAACTCGTGGGCGTCCGAGGGCGCCGCAAAGCCCGTCAGGCGGATCTTTGAGGTGACCACGTTCGCCTTGCTCAGGATGTCGATCCAGGCAGGACTGCGCTCGGTCACGACCAGGCCGCCATCGGTGGTGGTCGGAAAGACGGCGTCAGGCTGCGCGAAGCTGGTCGCGGGCTTGTGCACGCACTGGCCGTTGCCGAGAGTCAGCGCCGGCTTGTGCGAGGTCTTGGTCGCGAACACGATCCGACAGTTCCCCAGGTCGGCGATCACGATTTGCCCGGTCGCCGTCAGGTGCCCGGTCTGGGGGTCGTTCAGGCGGTCGTCGCCAGAGCCAGGGGTGTTGGCGTGCCCGTAGCTGTAGTCGACCCTGTTGCTGTCGACCCCGCGGATCACGACCACGGCCTTGAGGTGCTGGGTGACCACCACCGAACGTCCCGTCGAGCTGAAGTAGGCGTCGCCCGGTGCGCTGACCGAGGTCTGCCAGACGGTCTGTCCCTTTGACGAGATGACGAGCAGACGGTTGTTGTTGCGGTCGGCGATCAGGATGTTCGCCGTCAGCAGCCCGGCGTTGGCCAGTCCGGAGGAAAGGTAAGTCAGGCCACTGCCCTGTTTCGCGGCGTCCGAGACGGGCTTGACCGGGGGCGGCACAGACGAGCCGCCGCCGCCGCGCGTGACGAGCACAATGACGACGATCACCACGACCAGTCCGAGGACCAGGACGAGCAGGCGCTGCTGGCCCGCACGACGACGCTGGGCACGCTCCTGCGCACGTCGCTCAGCGAGCTCCGTGGGCGAATGGACCTCCTCGCCGAGATCTCCGAGCAGATCCCCAGGCGGCTCGACCGCCAGATCGTCGAACAGCTCACCGGTCGGCTCGTCCAGCGACCCCTCCCCGTCCGGCGGCTCATCAAAAAACGAACCGTTCGGCCGTCGCGGCGGCTCGTGCAACCGATCGTCCGGCGGTTCCTCGAACGGCCCTCCCGTCGGGCGGTCCGGCGACTCCTCGAACGGCCCTCCCGTCGGGCGGTCCGGCGACTCCTCCACAGGCTCTCCCGGCGGCTCCTCCAAAGGCTCTCCCGTCGGCTCCTCCAAAGGCTCTCCCGTCGGCTCGTCCAGCGACCCTTCGGCGTCCGGTGGCTCATCGAAGAGCGAACCACTCGGCTCTCGCGGCGGCTCGTGCAACCGATCGTCCGGCGGCTCCTCGGGCGGTTCTCCGGACAGACCTCCGGGCGGCTCTTCCGGCGGCTCCGCCATCAACCGATACCCCACTCCCCGCGTTCGTGGCACATGACACCAAACAGTGTTACGGATCCTGCGCCACGGGGCGGAAAGAATCCTTGCAACCGCGCGGATGCGCGTTCGCGCGCCCACCGTCCCGATCGACCACCGGGCCCGCGGCTCACTCGACATCGGCGAAGGACGCTGCAAGACTGCCGGGGCGGCCGCCCGGTCCGAACCCGGCAAGGTCACGACCGGTGGTGAACCGACACGCCGAGCTAACAGGAGGCACGATGGACGACAGCGAGGTGCAGGATCACATCGAGGCGCTTGTCGCCGAAGAGCACCAGCTCTATACGGCCTCCGAGCGTGAGGGTGGCCACACGATCGACGAGCGCGCCCGCCTCGAGCAGGTCCGCGTCGCGCTCGACCGTTACTGGGACCTCCTGCGCCAGCGTCGCGCCCAGCAGGAATTCGGGCTAAACCCCGACGAGGCGAACATGCGCGCCGCGGACACCGTCGAGCGCTACAAGCAGTAGCACCCGCTCGGGCTCCACGTAGGACCGGGTTAGCTCGCCCGTGGCCGTCGCGACCGAACCGCCGCGACGACGCCAAGCACGATCAGCGCCAAGACGCCGATCAGGAACACGATCCACAAGATGTTGCTCACGGTGCCGGGATGGCTGTTGGTCTTAGACGTGACGTTGGAGAGCACGAAGATCACCACGTCTACGACAAACAGATAGAGCAAGTTCCGGCGGCTGAGAGCCATCGGCGGAAACTACTGCTTTTGCGCTAGCCGATGTAAGAACTTCTACTGGGGACGCCGAGCCGGACGTATTCGGCGTAAGAACTTCCACAGCGATTACCCACTTGCTCCTGCCCTATGCGAACATACGTTCGTATGATCGCTTGCGCCCTGATCCCTCGCTTCGAGCTCGCGGTCGTCGCCGGAGGGCTCGAAGCGCTGGCCGGCCGCGCAATCGCGATCGCCCCCGCAGTCGGCTCGGGGCCGATCGGCGAGGTCTCCGGCGCCGCCCAGGCCTTCGGCGTGCGCAGCGGGATGGCGCTCGGCGAGGCGCTCGCACGCTGCCCCTCGCTTGAGCTGCTCGGGGCGGACCCGGTCGCCGTCGCCGCCGCCTGGGAGCGCACGTTGAGCACGCTGGAGGGAATCGGAGCCGGCGTCGAGCCTCAGCGCCCCGGCCTCGCCTGCTTCTCGCTCGACGGGTTGCGCGGGCTGCACGGCGGCAGCGACGAGCTGGTGCTGGCGGCGGCGCGGCGCGCACTGGACCGCCCCGCCCGCCTGGCAGCCGCACCGACCCGCTTCTGTGCCCTGGCAGGAGCGCTCGCAACCCGCCCCCGGCGCACGCTGATCATCCGTGAGGGCGCCCGTGCGCACCTGGCGCCGCTGCCGGTCGCACTGCTGCGCTCCCGCGAACGCACCGCGCCGCTGGTGGATTCCCTGGAGCGGCTCGGGATCGCGACGCTCGGCGAGCTTGCGGTGTTCCCGCGCGCCTCGCTTGCCGACCGCTTCGGCGCGGCCGGCGTGCAGGCGCACCGGCTCGCCTGTGGCGAGGACGATCCGCCCCGCCCGCGGCGGATCGAGACCCCGCTGCGGGAGTCGCTGGAGCTTCCCGAGGCGACCGGCGGGCCGGCGCTCGAACGCGCGCTCGCAGCGCTGATCGACCGTCTGCTGGCGCGCCCGGAACGTCGCGGGCGAACGCTGCGTGCGGCAACGCTCGCCGCACGCCTGATCGACGGTGGCAGCTGGCGCAGCGGCGTCACCTTCCGCGAGGCGCTCGCCCAGCCCGAGCGGATGCGCCTCGCGCTCCTCCCACGCCTGGCGGGGATGCCCTCCCCCGCGAGCGTGCTGACGCTCGTCGCCGAGTGCTTCGGACCGCCGACCGGCGAGCAGCGCGCCCTGCTGGATCAGGCCGGCGAACATCGCCGCGCCCGACTTCGCGAGGCGATCCAGCAGATGCGCAGCGCCGCCGGAGCCGACGCTGCACTGCGTGTCCATTGCCTCGAGCTCGACTCGCGCGTTCCCGAGCGGCGCGTGATGCTCACCCCGTTCGAGTCGTGAGCGGACCGCGCCGCCTTGCCCTGCCGCGCACCGCACGGGTGCGAGCCGCCCGCGACGGACAACCGCTGGCGGTCGACGGACAGTCCGTGGCGCATGTCCGCGAGTCCTGGCTGGTCGAGGATCGCTGGTGGACCGAGCAGCCGCTGCGCCGCCGCTACTGGGAGCTCGTCAGCGAGTCCGGACGCGATCTCGTCGTCTTCCACGACCTCGTCGACGGTCACTGGTTCCGCCAGCGATGAGCGCTGAAGGCACGAGCGATGACCTACACCGAACTGCACTGCCACTCTGCCTACTCGTTCCTCGACGGCGCCTCGCTGCCCGAGGAGCTCGCTGCCATGGCGCTCGAGCTCGGCCACCAGGCACTCGCGCTGACCGACCACGACGGCGTCTATGGCTCGATGGAGTTCGCCCACGCCGCCCGCGGACTCGGGTTGCGTCCGATCCACGGCGCCGAGCTGAGCCTCACTGACAGCCGCCACCTCACGCTGCTGGTCGCCTCCGAGCGCGGCTGGCGCAATCTCTGCCGCCTGCTGACGCTCGCCCACGCTCACACCCGTGAGCGCCTGCGCGATCCCACTCCGCCGGCCGTCTCGCTCGAGGCGGTCTGCGCGCACGCCGAGGGACTCGTCTGCCTGAGTGGCTGCGCGCAGCACGGCGTGCACGACGAGAGCGGCGTGCGGCGGTTGCGCGACGCCTTCGGCCCGCAGCGTCTGCGCATCGAGCTGCAGCGCCCGTTCCTCGCCGGGGACCGCGCCCGCAACGGCGCGCTTGTCGCGCTGGCCGCACGCCTGGGCCTGCGCTGCGTGGCGAGCGGCAACGTCCACGCCCACACCGCCACGCGCGTCCCGCTCCAGGACGCCTTCGTCGCGCTGCACCATCACCTCACGCTGGAGTCAAGCGAGCCGCTGCGGCGCCCCAACAGCTCGCACGTGCTCGCCTCACCCGCGGCGATGGAGGCTCGCTTCAGCGATCATCCGCAGGCGGTCACGGAGAGCCGCGCGCTCGCCGAGCAGCTGGATTTCGACCTGACCGGCGATCTCGGCTACCGCTACCCCGGCGTCGAGGACCGGACCGCTCAGCGACGTCTGGCGGAGTTGTGCGGCGAGCGTCTGCGCGAACGCTATGCGGGTGTGGCGCTGCGCGAAGCCCGAGCTCGCCTCGAACAGGAGCTGACGGTGATCGAGACGCTCTCGCTGGCCGGCTTCTTCCTGCTGCATCACGAGATCCTCGAGCTCTCCCGTGAGGTGGCCGCAGAGGTTCGCGGTGCCGACTCGGCGCGCGCGCTGCTACCTCCGGGGCGTGGACGCGGCTCCTCGGTCTCCTCGATCGTCTGCTATCTGACCGGCCTCTCGCACATCGACCCGCTCGCCGGCGGACTCGCGATGGGGCGCTTCCTGAACCCGGAGCTGACCTCCCTGCCGGACATCGACATCGACTTCCCACGCGATGTGCGCGAGGTCCTGATTCGTCGCGTCCACGAACGCTACGGCCACGACCGCGCGGCGCTCGTCGCAACCTTTCCAAGCTTTCGCTCGCGCGGCGCGATCCGCGAGCTGGGCAAGGCGCTGGGCCTGCCGCCAGGCGAGATCGAGCGCGTCGCGCGCGGCGCCGACTTTCCATACGAGGGGCAGGGCGAGGCGTTCGGAGCGCAGGGTGGCGTCGGGCACGCTGTCGAGCGCGACCTCTCGAGCGCCCTGGGGACGCGCGCGCATGGCGGTCGCTGGGTCTGGCTGGCACGACTCGCGCAGGAGGCACTCGGGCTGCCGCGCCACATCTCCCAGCATCCGGGCGGGATGATCGTCGCAACCAGGCCGCTGATCGACTGCTGCCCGGTGGTGCCGGCTGCGATGGAGGGTCGCCAGCTCGTGCAGTGGGACAAGGATTCCTGCGCGGACGCCGGCTTCCTGAAGATCGACCTGCTCGGGCTGGGGATGCTCTCAGCGGTCGAGCGAGCCGTCGAGCTGATCGCCCGCACGCGCGAAGAGCGGATCGACCTCTCGCGCATCCCGTTCGACGATCCGGAGACCTTCGCCGCGATCGCGCGGGCCGAGACGACCGGTGTCTTTCAGATCGAGAGCCGCGCCCAGATGCAGTCGCTGCGACGCACCCGTCCGGAGAACCTTGCGGAGCTGGCGGTGCAGGTCGCGATCATCCGACCGGGGCCGATCCAGGGTGGGGCGGTCAATCCCTACATCGAGCGTCGCCAGCGCCTGCGCGAGGACCCCTCCTACGAACCGCCCTGTCTTCACCACTCTCTGGTGGGTGTGCTGCGCGAGACGCTCGGCACGATCATCTTCCAGGACCAGGTGCTCGAGGTCGCCCAGGCCTTCGCAGGGTTCGGCCCCGGCGAGGCCGACGGCCTGCGCCGCGCAATGAGCCGCAAACGTGCGAGCGTCGCGATCGAGCGCTACCGCCGCCGCTTCATCGACGGCGCCGCCACCCACGTCGGCGCGCCGGAGGCGCTCGCGCAGCGGGTCTGGGAGATGGTCGCGGGCTTCGCCGGCTTCGGCTTCCCCAAGGCGCACAGCGCCGCCTTCGGGCTGCTCGCCTACCAGTCCACCTGGCTGCGCGTCCACTACGGCCCCGAGTTTTTGTGCGCGCTGCTCAACGAGCAGCCGATGGGCTTCTACCCGCCCGACAGCCTCGCCCACGAGGCACAGCGGCGCGGGATCGAGCTGCGCGCCGTCGACATCAACGCCTCGCTCGCGGAGTGCTCGATCGAGGACCCCGTATGTCGGGGGACCACCCCGCAGGCAGGCGGCGGGGCAGTGCGAATCGGGCTGGGCTACGTGCGTGGCGTAAACGCCGAAGAGGTCGCGGCGCTGGTGCGCGCGCGCGAAGAGGGCGGGCCGTTCGGCGACATCGCCGAGCTGGCCGCGCGCGTCCCCGCAGCACGCTCCTCACTCGAGCAGCTCGCCTGGTCGGGAGCCTGCGACGCGCTGGCCGGCGAGCGCCGCCGAGCGCTGTGGGACCTGGGCGTCGCAACACCGGGCCACCGCGTCTCCGGCGGCACCCAGCTCGCGCTCGCGCTCGACGCCGGACCGAGCCCGCAACTGCGCGAGCTCGGTCGCTGGGAGGCGCTGCTCGCCGACTACGCCACCAGCGGGGTCACGCTGAACGATCACGCGCTGGCGATCCTGCGCCCGCGCCTGGACGGCGTCACGACCAGCGCACAGCTGTCAGAGCTCCGCCACGGCGCGCGGGTCACCGTCGCCGGTCTGGTCGTCGCCCGTCAGCGTCCGGAAACCGCGAGCGGGGTCGTATTCATGCTGCTCGAGGACGAACACGGGCCGGTCAACCTGATCGTCCCCCCCGCGCTCTACGAGCGCCGCCGCCACCTCGTTCGCGCCGAGCCGTTGATCCTCGCCCACGGCCGCCTCGAACGACCGCCGGCCGGCGGCGGCACGATCAACGTGCTCGTACGCGAGCTGCGCACGCTCGACGAGGAGCTGGCCGGGATCGCCGCCGCTCCGGTCGCCCATCTGCCCGCGCGAGAGGTCAACTCCCCTGCCGAGCAGCGCGAGCCGAAGCAGCAGAAGGTGGCGGCTGCGGGCTTTCGCGCGGTCGCACCGCCTGCGCAGAGCTTCGGCGGCGGGCGACGGCGTTAGCGGCCGTCGCAGTCAGCGTCTGGTGCGCCATGATCTGGTGGCCGGTCAGCCAACTCGACCGCCGGCCTGGGGAGATCCGCGATCACAACCGAAGCTCCGCTCGCCCGAGTCGCCGTCGTTACCGGCGTCAGCCGCCAGGCCGGTATCGGCTTTGCGATCGCTCGGCGGCTGCTTGCCGAGGGGCTGAGCGTGCTGATCCACTCCTGGTCAGCGCACGACACGGCGCAGCCCCACGGAGCCGAGCCCGGCGGCGTGCAGGCGGTGATCGACGCGCTGGGTGGCCTCGGCCCACGGCTGGCGCATCTTGAGGCGAACTTCGAGGACCCCGACGCCCCGGCGAGCGTCATCGCGAGAGCCGTCGATCTGTTTGGCGCCGTCGATGTTCTCGTGGCCAACCACGCTCACAGCTCCGCGCAGACGCTCGAGCACCTCAGCGCGGAGGAGCTCGACCGAGCCTGGGCGATCAATGCGCGTGCTGTCGCACTGCTCGTCCAGGCCTACGCGGCGCACCACGATCGCGTGCGGCCCCACGGTCGAGTCGTCCTGTTCACCTCAGGTCAGCACCGCGGGCCGATGGCCGGCGAGCTGCCCTACGCGATCAGCAAGGGGGCCGTGCATCAGATGACCGCCTCGCTCGCCGATGCGCTGGCCCAGCGGGCGATCACCGTCAACGCGATCAACCCGGGCCCGGTCGACACAGGTTGGCCCTCCGAGGACCTCCGCGAGGCGCTGCGGGCCCGCTTCCCCGCAGGACGGTGTGGCGAACCCGACGACATCGCCGCCGTCGTCAGTTGGCTGAGCTCGAGCGACAGCGCGTGGGTGACCGGCCAGGTGATCGACGCGGAGGGCGGCTTCCGCCGCTAGAGCGAGGAAGGGCCGGCGGCGAGCATCGATCCGACTGGCGACTCCGAAGGCCGGAGCAGTTGATCAGCCCGGCCGTCGCGCCCGGTCTGAGACCAGCAGGAGCAGCGCGAGCAGGACGAAGTTCATCACGACCGACGAGCCGCCGTAGGCGACGAACGGGAGCGTCACGCCGGTCAGTGGGATCACCGCCGTCACGCCACCGACGATCACGAAGACCTGCATCGCGACGATGAACGCGAGCCCTGTCGCGAGCAGCTTGGAGAACGAGTCGCGGGCGAGTGTCGCGACCTTCAGGCCGCGCGCGATGAACAGCAGGTAGGTGACCAGCAGCCCGACCGCACCGACCAGCCCGACCTCGTTGACGATCACCGCGTAGATCGAGTCGCTCTCCGCGACCGGCAGCAGCGGCAACGAGCCGACGTTGATGATCGACCTGTCGAAGCCCACCCCCAAGAGCCCGCCGTCGGCTTGCGCGAACAGGCCGTTGGCGAGCTGGTAGCTGCCACCCTGCGTGTTGTAGAGCTTGGTGTTGAACGGATTCTCCCAGGCCAGGACCCGCTGGTGGATGTGCGCGACGTGGGTCCCCAGGTAGTAGGCACCGAGTGCGAACAGGAGCAGACCGAGAAACGGAAACGAGAAGCGTCCCGTCGCGACGTAGAGCAACGCGAGGAAGGCGCCGAAGAACATCAGCGAGGTGCCGATCTCGCGCGTCACGAGCAGCATCGCCATCGCCGAACCCCAGATCAGCAGCAAGGGCCCGAACTGCTTCATCGGCGGGAAGGTCAGCCAGAGGACTCGCCGCCCCGCCGTGACCAGCACCTGGCGGTTATCGCGCAGGTAGGACGCGAGGAAGATGACGATCGCGATCTTGCCGAACTCGGAGGGCTGAAAGCTCAGTCCGCCCACGTGGACTGCGAGATAGACCCCGTTCTTCTGTCCGCCGATCACCGGCAGGCGCGGCAGCAGCAGGCTGCCGACGCCGCCGATCGCGATCAGGTAGCGGTAGTTCTCGAGCCGCAGGTAGCGCCCGTCTCGCAGCACGATGATCGTGGTCGCGAACAGCACGAGGCCGACCACGAGCCATTGCGCCTGGTCGCGCGCGAGCGTTGGGCTGATCCGGTAGATCTCGACGATCCCGACGCTCGCCAGCGCCGCGGCGAGCGGGAACAGGTAGGGGTCGGCGTAGGGCAGCGCGCGGCGGATCACCAGATGCCCGGCCAGGCAGACCGCGAGGAAGCCGCCGCCGTAGGTCAGTGAGACGCTCGAGAGCGTGTTGTCGGACTGGATGAAGATCGCCGCGAATCCGGCGGTCACCAGCAGAGCCGCGGGCACCAGGCCGAGCAGCTCCCGATTGCGTGCGCTGAGCACCGCCGAAGGTTAGTTCAGCGCGCGGAGGGCGGTCAGCGCGCCGCGTCGAGCGCGGCGTTGACCAGCGCGTCGGCCTGCGCGTTCTGGGCCCGAGGGACAGAGCGGATCGACCAGCCCTCGAACGCGCGCAGCGCGGCAAGCGCCTCGGCATACAGCGGGCGCATGTCTGGGTGTTTCACCTTGTAGACGCCGCTCAGCTGCTTGGCGACCAGCTCGGAGTCGTTGATCAGCTCGACCTCGCTCGCGCCGAGCTCTCGCGCGCGCTGTAGGCCGAGCAGCAGCCCGCGGTATTCGGCGACGTTGTTTGTCGCCACCCCAAGCAGCTCGCTGGCCTGCGCCAGCAGCTCACCATCGGAACTGCAGATGACGGCCGCACCGGCGGCGGGACCCGGGTTGCCCCGCGAACCGCCGTCGACGTGGACGACGACCTTCACGCTGTGCTGGTCAGCGATCCTTCGCCGCGCAGCGGGGCGAAGTCTCCGCCGGCCCGCCGGCGGCGGCGATCGCGGAGCTCGCGCTGCTGGCGCAGCTCGGCGGCTGCCGCGGCTCGGCGCTCGCGGCGCTCGCCCGTGCGACGGTCGACGATCACCGTGACGTCTGGCACCTCGGCGTAGCGGGCCGTCAACCGCGCCAGCAGCTCGGCCTCCAGATCGCGGGGGACGACTGAGTAAATCATGCCCGCCAGCTTACACTGCGAGCGCGATTCGACCGTCCGGGTCAGCCGCCGCGTTGGCCTCCGGCAGCTCGCCCTCGATCTCTGTCAGCTCGTAGCCCTGCGCGCGCCGGTGCACGATATCGCCCTCCAGGTCAGCGTCGAAGCGGTACCAGCAGAGCTCCCAGGCGACCAGCACCTCGACCACGACCTCGTCGTGCACCGGCCCGACGTGGACATAGGGAGCGCCGAGCGAGCGGATCACGCCGGCCAGCGTCTTGGGGTGCTCGCTGGCGTTGAACAGGACGATGGCGCGAGACAGCTGCCCGCGCTGGTCGGCGGGCATGGCGCGCACGTGGCGCTCGGGCGGGGTCGCCTCGACCCGCTCTGTGGCGCTCGCAGCAAGACCGTCCTCGAGCCGCGCGCGCAGGCGCCCGACCAGCGAGCGCGCCCGCACGGTGCGAGTCCGGGCCGCGTCGGCAACCGTCGCGCCCTCGCGAACCCAGCCCTCGCCGAGCGCGCGACCGGTGCAAAGCTCGCAGACGCTGTGGATCTCCGGCCCGTCGCGGAAGGACGCGGCGTGCTCGCCGCGCAGCAGCGAGCGCCCGCAGATCTCGCACAGCACCGGCTCGTGGCTCGTTTGCAACTGGCGCGTCGCCATCGCGCCCACCTTACCGCAGCGCTCCGCTCGCGACCGCCGGCGGCGCCGTCACACTCGCGCCGGCTCCTGCGCCGCGGCGCCCAGAACCTTCGAGACGAGGTGGCCCGGAACCTCCTCGTAGCGCAGGAACTCCATCGTGTAGTCGCCCTGGCCGCCGGTGATCGAGCGCAGGTCGGGGGCGTAACCGAGCAGCTCGGCCATCGGTAGCTCGGCCTTGATGTCGGTCATCGCGCCGTTTGGCTCCATCCCCTGAGGGCGCCCACGGCGCGAGTTGAGATCGCCGATCACATCGCCGACGGTGTCTTCGGGGACCGAGATCGTGACCAGCATGATCGGCTCGAGCAGCACCGGGTTGGCCTGCTCGAGCGCCTGCTTCATCGCGAGCGAACCAGCCAGCTTGAACGCGAGCTCTGAGGAGTCGACGGTGTGAAAGGAGCCGTCGAACAGCGTCACGCGCACGTCCTTGACGGGGTAGCCGGCCAGTACGCCGTGCTCCATCGCCTCGCGGACGCCCTTTTCGACAGCGGGGATGAACGAGCCGGGAATCGCGCCACCCTTGATGCGGTCGACGAACTCGAAGCCGCCGCCCGGATCGAGCGGCTCGATCTCGATGTGACAGTCGCCGAACTGCCCGCGCCCGCCGGACTGCTTCTTGTGGCGCCCGTGCGCCTTGGCGCCCGAGCGAACCGTCTCTTGGTAGGGCACGCGCGGCGGCTTCAGCGTGACCTCGGCGCCAAAGCGCGAACGCAGGCGATCGACGATCACCTCGACGTGGATCTGCGAAAGCCCGGCGACGATCTGCTGGCCGGTCTGCGCATCGCGGTGCAGATCGATCGTCGGATCCTCCTCCTGCAGGCGTCGCAGCGACGTGAAGACCTTGTCCTCATCGCCCTTGGTCTTCGGCTCGATCGCGAACGCCATGACCGGGGACGGGAGCCGCTCGGTGGGCATCCGGATCGGCTCGTCGCGCGCCGCCAGCCAGTCCCCGGCCCGCGTGTCCTTCAGTTTCGCGATGCCCCCGATGTCACCCGGTCCGAAAGCGTCGGCGGTCGTGGTGCCCTTGCCGGCGAAGACGATCAGCTGCCCGACCCGCTCCTTGGAGTGCGAGCGCGTGTTGGCGAGCTGGCTGTCGTGCGCGAGTGTCCCCTGGTAGACGCGCAGCAGGTTGATGCGACCGGCGAACGGGTCGGCGCGGGTCTTGAACACGTAGGCGAACAGCTCGCGGTCGGGCAGCGGTTCGAGCGTGACCTCGTCGGTTTCGAACGCCCCGTGCTCGACCGGTGACGGAAGGTCCTCAACGATTGACTCGAGCAGCCGATTGGTGCCCAGGTTGCGCGTCGCGACGCCGCAGACGACCGGAAAGATCGAACCGTGGTTGGTCCCTCTTTTGAGTGCTTCGACGATCTCCTCATGCGAGATATCGGCACCCTCGAGGTAGCGCTCCATCAGCTCATCGGAGACCTCGGCGACCTCGTCCAGCAGCTTCTCGCGGTACTCCTCGGCGCGCGCGCGATCTTCCTCGGGGATCTCGATTTGGGTCGCGTTGCCCCGCCCGGCACCCTCATAGCGGTAGGCGCGCATGTCGACGAGGTCGATCACGCCGCTGATCGTCTGCTCACTGCCGATCGGGATCTCGGTCGCCACGACGTGTGGCCCGAAGGCGGCCTTGAGCGACTCGAGCGTGCGGTAGAAGTCGGCGCGCTCGCGGTCCAGCATATTCACGAACAGCATCCGCGCGATGTCACGCTCGGCTGCGACCTTCCACAGCCGTCGCGTTGTGACCTCGGCTCCCATCACGGCGTTGACGACGAAGACCGCCGATTCGCACACGCGCAGCGCGCCGAGGGCGTCGGCGATGAAGCTGGGCTCGCCCGGCGTGTCGAGAAGATTGATCTTGCGTCCCGACCACTCGAACGAGCTGAGGGTCATGGAGATCGACATCTGACGGGCCTGCTCGTCGCCCTCGGTGTCGGAGGCGGTGGTGCCCTCGGTCACCGAACCCAGCCGTCCGAGCACGCCGGCCTCGAACAGCAGCGCCTCGTGCAACGAGGTCTTACCGGCTCCGCGGTGGCCGACGAGGGCCACATTGCGAATCGCTTCCGCGCTGTATGCCATGCGATCTCTCCTCTCCTTCGGGGAGCTCAACATAGCGCGATCACGCCTGCGTGGACAGGCGGATCAGCGCACTGCGGTGAGGTGCGAGCGCAGTCCGAGCACGGCCTTGGTGTGCAGCTGCGAGACGCGGGACTCGGTCACTCGCAGGACCTCCCCGATCTCGCGCAATGTAAGGTTCTCGTAGTAGTAGAGCGCGATCACCAGCTTCTCGCGCTCTGGAAGGCGCTCCAGCGCTTCGGCGATCCGGTCGCGCAGCTCGTTCTGCTCGACCACGCGCTCGGGGTTGGGAGCGTTGGCGTCGCTCAGTGTGTCGAGCAGCGACATGCTGTCGCCGCTCGAGTCAGATGGACTCCACAGCTCATCGAGTGCCCTGATCGAAGAGTTGGCGATCTGTAGCAGCGCCCCGCGAAACTCCTCGACGCTCATCTCCAACTCCCCCGCGAGCTCCTCCTCGGTCGGCACGCGCTGAAGCTTCGCCTCGAGCTTGACGTTCGCGCGCTCGATCTGGCGGGCACGGGCACGGACCGAGCGCGGCACCCAGTCGAGCGCCCGCAGTTCGTCGAGAATCGCGCCCTTGATGCGGGTGATCGCGTAGGTCTCGAAGCGGATCTCGCGGCTCAGGTCAAATCGCTCGATCGCGGCGATCAAGCCACCGAGACCATAGGAGATCAGGTCGGCCTCGTCGACGTGCGCCGGAAGCCCGGCGCCCATCCGACCGGCGACGTACTTGACCAGCGGCGAATAGGCCACCACCAGCCGGTCGCGCGCCTTCTGATCGTTCGAGGTCTTGTAGCGCCGCCACAAATCACGGAGCTCGACCGCTTTTACGTTCGTCTGCACCAAGACTCCCGGGATCCGGCTGACCGAGCCAGCTACGCTCGCGGATGACTGCTTGTGTAGGCGCGCCTCAGCCGCGCAGACTCTACTTGAGTGTAGACCTGTGTAGTCGAGATGCTCGAATGTCCGAGCATCTCCTGGATCGCGCGCAGGTCCGCGCCGCCGTTGAGCAGGTGGGTGGCGAAGGAGTGCCGCAGCGCGTGCGGATGCACCGCGCCGCCGAGTCCGGCCCGCATCGACCAGATCCGCAGTCGCCGGCGCACGTCCGAGGTCGACAGCGGCCGGCCGGACTTCGAGAGCAGCAGAGCGCGCTCGTCGTCATGCGCGAGCGCCGGCCGCGCCCGTTCCAGATAGCGCTGCAACGCCCGCAGCGCCGGCTCGCCAACCGGTACGAGGCGCGTCTTCGAGCCCTTGCCCTCGATTCGCACCTGCTCGGAGTCGAAGTCCACAGAGTCGATCGTGAGCCGGACGAGCTCTTCGAAGGCAGCCTTGTCACCATCACGGGCACGCTCT
>ODAK010000772.1_pt1 | contig 36283 bp, 30 predicted proteins | sample 1539591 | NCBI WGS metagenome assembly ODAK01 (sample SAMEA3539303, study PRJEB22396) | soil metagenome | biome: tundra; feature: field; material: soil | place: USA | collected 2010-05 | depth 0.15 m | reverse complement strand
CCGAACGGCGCGGCATCAGCGTCGAGCAGGTGTGGCGCGAGCGCGCCGCCATCTACCCGCAGAACCGGGTGCTGGAGCCGCGCGAAGTCGCGCAGGTGATCGCGTTCCTGTGCAGCGACGCTGCCGGGGGCGTGAACGGCGAGGCGATCACCGTGGCTCTCGGCGGCATGTGGTAGGCGGGCGGAGCGTTTTGCATCGAGCCGATGCGGCGTTACGGACCCGCGCCGGCGGATAGCCACTCGGTGTAGAGGAACCACGTACGATGCTCCGCCTCGTCGATCCAATTCTCGATCAGGTTGGCGGACGCGACATCGCGTGCGCGGAATCCTCCCACCCACCGCCGAGTGCACGGATCAGGTCGATGCTGGCGCGCAGCTGCAGGGTATCGAGATTGAGCGCCTCCTGCTGGGTCTGCAGCACGGCGGTCTGGGAGGTGACGACGGTGAGATAGTCGATTGCACCCTGCTTATAGAGCGCCATGGATAAGTTCAGGGTACGCTGCGCGGCGTCGACTGCGGCCTTCTCGTCAAGAGCGGCGTCGTGATAGTGATTGAGTGTGGCGAGGCTGTCTTCGACTTGCTGAAACGCGGTGACGACGGTGCTGCGGTAATTCGCGGCGGAGGCGTCGAACTCGGCGCGCGCTTGGGCGACCTGCGCCCGGCGCAGCCCGCCGTCAAACACGCTGAGCAGAGCGCTCGGTCCGATCGCCCAGAACGCGCTCGGCGCGCTCAGCCAGTTCAAGAGGGCGGTGCTTTGGAAGCCGCCCTGAGCGCCGAGCGTGAGGGCGGGAAAATACGCCGCACGCGCGACCCCGATGTTGGCATTGGCCGCAATCATGCGCCGCTGCGCGCCGGCGATATCCGGACGGCGCTCGAGCAGTGTGGTGGGGACGCCGGTCGGAATCTGCGGAAGCTTGATGGCGACGATCTGCGGCTTGATCGAGAAGGTCGAGGCTGAAACGCCGAGTAGTGCCGCGATTGCGTGTTCCATCAGCGCGCGCTGAGCGAGGGTCTGCGCGGCCTGCGAGCGTGCGGCATTGAACTGGGTCTGCGCCTGCGAGACGTCGAGGCCGGGTGCGATGCCGGCATCGTGGCGCTGCCCGGTGAGGCTGAGCGCGCGCGTATAGGCCACCACCGTCTCATCGAGGATCGCGCTGTCGCGGTCGAGGCTGCGCAGCTGAATGTAATCGTCGACCAGCTGCGCGATCAGCGAAAGGCGAGCATTCTCAAGATCCGCGGCGGACGCGGCGGCGTTGGCCTCGCCTGCGGCCACCTCATTGCGAATCTGCCCCCAGAGGTCGAGCTCGTAGCTGACGCTGCCGCCTAACGTGTTGGCATTGTAATAGGTTGGCGTCGTGGGCCCTCTGAGTGGCGCGTGGAGCGATTCGCGATCGCGCTCGACGCTGGCGCCGAGACCCAGCGTGGGAAACAGCCCGGCGCGTGCCTGATCGGCAATCGCTCTGGCCTGCGCGTAATTGGCGAGTGCGGCGGCGAGCGTTGGGCTCCCGACGATCAGTTTTTGCTGCAGCTGGTCGAGCTCGGCGACGTCGTAGAGTGTCCACCAGCTGTCGCGCGGCAGTCGGTCGGCCGGCTGCGCCTGCGTCCACGGACCGATTTCCTTATAGGCATCCGCGGTTGGAATATCCGGGGTTTTGAGCGGCGGCGCGAGCGAACAGGCGCCGAGCAGCAGCGTGAGCGCCGCTCCGGACCAGGGGATGCCCCTAACCCTTTTCATTTTTATGCTTCGCCTGCCCGGCGTTTGCGCTGACCGACGGCGCGCCCGCGAGGCGCACCGCGGCGCCATTGCCGATTCCGTCAGGAGGGTTTTGGATCACGCGATCGTCCGGCGAGAGGCCAGAGGCGAGTTCGATGACGGCGCCCAGGTCGCGTTCGATCGAGACCGGCTTGAGCAGCACGTGGTTGTCGGCATCCACGGTGGCGATGGACAGCCCCTTGGCGTCGAAAATCAGCGCGCTCGACGGCACGCTGAGCACATGCGCGGTAGCGGCGATTTGCAGCTCGATGCTGACGTAGTCGCCCGGCATCATCTCACCCGCGCTATTGTCGACGATGAGCTGCATCAGGGTCGTGCCGCTACTCGGGTTGACCGCCTGAGCCGAAGCCTCGACCGTGCCGCTATAGGTTTTGTCGGGATGTTCGGGTACGCGGATCATCGCCTTGGTGCCTGGCGGCACGCTGGGCACGTAGTTCTGCGGCACATTGACATAGACGCGGAGCTTGCTCGTTTCGGAGACCACGAACAGTTCCGCGCCGCCGGCGGCCCCCACATTGATGAGCGCGCCGATGTCGGTGTCTCGGGCAGTGACGATGCCGTCGAACGGCGCGACCAGGCGCTTGAAGCCTTCCTCGGCGATGAGGCGGTCGACGTTCGCCTGCGCCGCCTTGACCTGGGCAATATTGGCGTTCAACGTGAAAGTGCGCTGGTCGACGTCTTGCTTGGCGACCGCGTCGGTGCCGGCCAGCGATTGCCAGCGCTCTGCGCTGATTTGCGCGAGCTTGGCATTGGCCTGGGCGACGCTCAAGTCAGCGCGCGCCTGCATGAGCTGCTGGTCGAGATCGGGGGTATCGATCTCAGCGAGCACGTCGCCGGCCTTCACTTTTTCGCCGATATCGTGCTTCCAGCTCTTGAGATATCCCGGCACGCGCGCATAGATGGGCGCTCGGATGTAGGCTTCCAGGCGCCCGGGCAAGGCCAGTCCCGCATGATTCTCCACAGTGGTCGGCGTCACGATGGCCACGACCGGCGCGGCCTGCGTTTCGGTCAAATCGTGCAGGCGCGAGTTCTGTGCCGTGCGGGAGCCCAGGCCGTAGGCGACAACGGCGATGGAGAGGAGCACGAATGCGCTGCCGACCAGGCGCAGCCGGTGCGAAGCGGGGCGGTTGGGATGTCGATCAGGCCGGGACATTGGTTACTCCTATGCTGGCTTGAAGCGGTGGCTTTGCGCCGCGGCGCCGGTGAACAATGCTGAACATCACAGGGACGAAGAACAGCGTGGATACGGTGGCGAAGATCAGGCCGCCGATCACAGCGCGGCCGAGCGGCGCATTCTGTTCGCCGCCTTCGCCCAGTCCGAGAGCCATCGGCAGCATACCGATCACCATCGCGAGTGCCGTCATTAACACGGGGCGCAGGCGCACGAATCCGGCCTCGAGCGCGGCTTGCGTCGCATCGCCGATCTCGTTGAGCTTCTCTCGCGCGAAACTGATTACCAGCACGCTGTTGGCGGTCGCCACGCCCATGCACATGATCGCGCCCGTGAGCGCCGGCACCGACAGCGTGGTATGCGTCCCAAACAGCATCCAGATGATGCCGGCGAGCGCCGCCGGGAGCGCCGTGATGATGACGAAAGGATCGCTCCACGACTGGAAGTTGATCACGATCAGGAAATAAATCAGCACGATCGCGCCGAGCAGGCCAAACAGCAAGCCGGAGTAGGCGTTGTTCATGGTGGCCGTCTGGCCGACCAGGGCGACGATTGAGCCTTTCGGTTTGTTCTTGTCATTCCGGGCCGTGATCTTCTCGATGTCGCTCGAGACCGCGCCGAGATCGCGTCCTTGAGTCGTCGCGTAGATCTCCACCATCGGGGAGATGTCGTATTGCGAGACCACGGCATTGCTTTTCGTGCGGCGGAGGTCGGCAATACCGCCGAGCACGGTGGTTGGCGCGCCGCTTGCGTTGATCGGCAGATTCTCAAGTGCCGGCAAGGTGTCGATCTGGTATTGCGGGGTCTGCAGTGCGATCGGATAGGTGACGCCGTTCTTCTCGTTGAGCCAGTAGGTGGGCGCAACCTGGCTGGAACTGTCCAGGTTGACGACCAGGCTATCGGTGACGTCGGCCGCGGTCACGCCGATGAATCGGGCGCGCGTGCGGTTCATATTGACGTCGATCGTCGGTAGCCCGGCCGACTGCTGGATGCGCGCGTCGGCCACGCCGTTGATATGGCGGATCTGCGCCAGAAGCTTGTTGGTGTACGCATAGTCCGCGGCGAGATCGTTGCCGCGGATCTGCAGATCGATGGGCGCTGGCGCACCGAAATTGAGGATCTGGCTCACGATATCGGCAGGCAGAAACGAAAAGGTCATGCCGGGGAAACGGCGCGGCAGCTCATCGCGCAGGAGCTTTACGTAATTAGCCGTCGGCGCGTGCCCCTTGTTGAGCGAGATCTGGATGTCTCCGTCCGACTCACCGATCGTGCCGGTGTTGTTGTAGATCGTGTTGATCGCCGAAAGATAAGTGCCGATATTGTCTACCACCGCCGCCACTTCGGTCGGCGGGATTACCTCGCGAATCGTCTTCTCCACTTCGGTGAAACGCGCAGCGGTTTCCTCGATACGCATCCCAACCGGCGCCCGCACATGCAGGAGTATCTGACCGCCGTCGACCTGCGGAAAGAAATTGCGGCCAAGCAATGGCACCAGCAGGAACGAGACGGCGATGAAGCCGAGAAAGCCCCCGACGAACCGCCTACGATGCTCGAGGGCGAGCGCCAGCAACTCGTGATACCCGGCGCGCAGCCGCGCGAAGCGCGCCTCGAAGCCGCGCTGAAAGCGCACCAGCGGGTTCTTCGACGGCGGCGGCTCGATGACGTTATTGTGCTCGTCGATGCTGGCGACGTGCATGCGCAGCAGAAATTTCGCCATCGTCGGCACCAGAGTGCGCGAAAGCAAGAACGAGAAGATCATGGCGAACATCACGCTCTCCGCCATCGGCACGAACAGGAAGCGTGCCACGCCGTTCAGAAAGAACATTGGAATGAACACGATGCAGATGCACAGCAAGGATACGAAAGCCGGGATGACGATCTGCGAGGCGCCGTCGATGATCGCGGTTTCCACCTCCTTGCCCTGTTCGAGGTGGTAGTTGATGCTCTCGATCGTCACCGTCGCCTCGTCGACGAGTATGCCCACGGCGAGCGCGAGTCCCCCCAAGGTCATGATGTTGAGCGTTTCGCCGATCGCCGACAGCGCGCCGATCGCGCCTAAGATCGACAGCGGAATCGAGGTGGTCACGATCAGGGTCGAGCGAGCACTGCCGAGGAAAAGCAGGATCATCAGGCTGGTCAGTGCCGCCGCGATCACGCCTTCGCGGATCACCCCCTCGATCGAAGCGCGTACGAACAGGGACTGATCGCCGATCGGTTTGATGTCGAGTGCGTCCGGGAGCGACGGCTTGATGACTTCCAACATCTTCTTGATGCCGCTGACGATGTCGAGCGTTGAGGTCGTACCGTTCTTGAACACGCTGAGAAGCACCGAGCGATTGCCATCTACGTGGACGATATTGGTCTGCACCGCATTGCCGTTGTGCACCTGGGCGACGTCGTGCATATAGACCATCGCGCCCCCCACGCTCTTAATCGGCAGGTTGCCGAGCTCTGGAATTGTCGATGGCGCGCTGTTGAGGTTGACGGTGTATTCGTAATCGCCGATCTTTTCCGTGCCTACCGGGGTGATGAGGTTCTGTGCGGCGAGCGCATTGGCGACGTCGAGCCCGGTCAAGCTGCGCGACTCGAGCGCCGCGGTGTCGAGGTCGAACATCACCTGCGGCGACTTGCCGCCGAATGGCCAGGGAATACCCGCACCCTGCACCGTGACCAGGCGCGGGCGCACGAAGTTCATGCCCAGGTCCGCGAGATTTTGCTCGGTCAGTCCCTTGCCCGACAGCGCGAGTTGGATAATCGGCACCGTCGAGGCGCTGTAATTGATAATCAGCGGCGGCGTCGTGCCGGGCGGCATTTGCTTGAGCAAGCTCTGCGATATCGCCGTGACCTGTGCGTTAGCGGTCGCGATATTGACCGTCGGGTGAAAGAAGATCTTGACGATACCGAAGGTATTGTAGGAATTCGCCTCGAAGTGCTCGATGTCGTTGACCGTCGTCGTCAGCGCGCGCTCGAACGGGGTGATGATGCGCCCGGCCATCTGGTCGGGCGGCAAGCCTTGGTATTGGAAGGCCACGCCGATGATCGGGATGTTGATGCTGGGAAAAATATCGACCGGCATGCGCAGTGCCGCGAGCGTGCCGACGAGGAAAATGAGCAAGGCTGCCACCACAAACGTGTATGGCCGGCCGAGCGCGATACGGACTAGAGCGAGCATGGGAGCACCGGAGAGCGAGCTGGATTCTTCACTGGATGCCTAGCCGGCCGCCACTTCTGACTTTGGACCGTCGCCGGCATCCTGAGCAGCCAGTCCACCGATGGCGGACCAATCGAGGTGTTCGCCGCCCTGAGCGAGGAGGCGCAGAAATCGGTCATGCAGCAGGCTTGCCAACGGCATGGGTACGTGGAGACTCTCGGCCGCGGCCAGCGCAAGCCGGATGTCCTTGTAACCGAGTGGTGCGGCGAAGCCGGCCGGCTCGTACTTGCCTTGAGCGATGAGGGCACCGTAGGTTTTGTATGCAGGTGCGTTGAATAGGGTGGAGGTCAGGAGTTCGATGTACGCGTGCCGGTCGATGCCGGCCTTGCCGACGAGAGCGACGGCCTCACCCAGTGCCTCGATGGCGGATGCTATCAGAAAATTTCCGCTGAGCTTTACGAGATTCGCCGCCGACGGCTCAGTACCCATCGGAAATGTCTTCTGTCCCATGGCGCGGAACAGTGGCTGACACGCATCGATCGTCGCCGGGTCGCCCGCGGCGACGATGAATAGCTTGGCCGCGGCCGCCATGTCGGGTCGCCCAAACACCGGCGCGGCTACGTAGCGCTGCCTGGCTTGTGCGTGCGCCTGCGTCAGACGCTTGGATAGCGCGACACTGATCGTGCTCATCGACACATGGATCGCGCCCTTGGGGAGATGGGCGATGAGACCCCCGTCTCCCAAGGCGATGTCGGATGCCGCATCATCATCCGCCAGCATCGTGATCACCGCGTCGCCGGCGCACGCTTCTGCGAGATTGGCCGCATCGCGCGCACCGAGATCGACGAGCGCGCCACTTTTTCCGGGGCTGCGATTGAATACGCTGACGTCGTGTCCGGCCTTCACGAGGTTAGCTGCCATGGCTGAACCCATGTGGCCGAGTCCAATAAATCCGAGTTTCATAGGGTAATCTCCGTATCTGTTGGTAGTTAGGCGCGTTGCAGGGGCGCCATGAACTCGGGTCCGACGGGATTGGTGATCGCCGTGTTCACGATGTGTTCAATCAGCTCTCGGTTTGCCGCATTGAGCGACCAGCCTGCAACACCCGACGCCGCCTCCACTTGATCGGGGTGGCGGCCGCCCCAGAGCGCGACACTGATGCCCTGGTCGAGCATCCAACGCACCGCCAGATGAATCACGCGTCGGTGAAAGCGCCCCTGCGCGAACTCATCGAGCCGCCGCACGGCGTCAAGATACTGACCAAAACGGGGCGGCTGGAATTTTGGGTCTATGCGCCGTAGATCGTCACCTTCGAAAGTGGTGTCCGGCCGCATGCGCCCGCTCAGCAATCCGCGGCAGAGCGCACCGTAGCCGAACGTTACGATGTTGTGGGCGTGGCAGTACGGTAGGATTTCGGTTTCAATTGCGCGCTCGAAGAGGTTATAGGGGGGCTGCAGCACGTGCAGCGGAGCCACCTGGCGGAATCGCTCCATTTGGTCAACGGAGAAGTTGCTCACGCCGATCGCACGGATTTTACCTTGTTCGTAAAGCGCGCGCATCGCCTCGGCGGTTTCCTCCACCGGCACCAGAGGGTCGGGCCAATGAACCTGGTAGATGTCGATGTAATCGGTGCGCAGGCGGCGCAGCGAATCATCGACCTCCTGCATGATTCGGGCGCGGGTCGCATTCCGATAAATCTTCCCGTCGCGCCATTCCAGCCCCGTCTTGGTCGCGATGACCGCCTGAGTGCGCACGTGCTCGAGCGCCGCGCCGACGATCTCCTCTGAGACGCCGAACCCGTAGACTGGGGCGGTATCGATTAGATTGATGCCCTGATCCAGCGCGGCGTGAATCGTGGCGACCGATTCGCGCTGATCGGTTCCTCCCCACATCCAGCCGCCCATGGCCCACGTACCGAGCGCGACGCGCGAGACTCTGAGCTGGGTCTCGGGAATATCGACGAATTCAGTCTCGACGGTCGGCATCCGGATCTGCGCTGACGGTGACATGCAATGTCCTCCTATTGGATGAATGAGTACGTACGGCGTGTTGAATCGACGGGAATAGCGTGGAGTCGATGGATGTTGCGCGTATTGCAAAATCCACCCCATCGATTACATGTGAAACAGGACGCCGACCGGGTACAGCTATGCGAAGCTCGTCACCAACACGATCAAGAGCAGGACGGGAACCGTCCAGATCAGAGCAAGTTTTGACAGACTCGTATTCATGATGTTGCCGCAAAATACCTGGGCCGCTTGCGCGGACACGGGGTCGATCAAGTTGCGCATGAAGCACGCGCGGGTCTAGTCGACGGGCGGGCTGGGCGCTACTTGACGTGTCAAGCGCGGGCCTCGCGATGAAGGGCGTTCATCGTTCATGTTTTCAACCTGCGCCCCTGCCTCGGAGAACTGCGCGAGGGAGAGCCGTCGACTGCATTTGATCATCCATTCTTGCCAGCGGCTCATCGCAATCACGTTGTCTCCTTTGCCTGCGGCCGGCGGATTTATTGCCGCTTCAAGAGCAAGCCTGCGGAGACGAGATTGCGCTTCGATTTCGCGGAGCTAGGCGCGGATTTCAGATGAAACGCAATCGCCACTGCCGCCGCGCGTTCAATACACCACGTCGACAGGCGAGCTGAAGATGTAGCCCGCGCCGCGCTCCGTGACAATGAACTGCGGTTGCGAGGGATCTCGTTCAATTTTCCGCCGCAATCTCAGCACTTGGATGTCGATCGCGCGATCGTAGACTTCGTTGTCGTACACGCGGCTCGCCTCCAGGAGCTGATCCCGCGTGAGGATTCGCTCCGGAGCGGCGAGCAACGCGGCGAGCAGGTTGAACTCGCCATTTGTCAAAACAATGTGGCTGCCGTTGCTACGTTTCAGGCGCCGGGTGCGCAGGTTGAGCTCGAACTCGCCGAACCGGTACGCGCGAATCTCTCGCTGTCGCGCCGTCCCCGGCATTGCGCTCTTCGTCCGCCGCAGTACGGTTCGTATGCGCGCCAATAGTTCTCGGGGACTGAAAGGCTTGGTCAGATAGTCATCGGCGCCGAGTTCTAATCCCATGACCCGGTCCGCTTCATCGCGTACACCGGTGAGCATGACGATCGGGACGGCGGACCGATCACGGAGTGAGCGGGCAATGGCCATCCCATCTTCGCCGGCGAGGCGCAAATCAAGGATGACGAGATCGATCGCCTCATCGTTTAGAATTGTGGACATCTCATCGCCGGTCGACGCGACGCTTACGCGCAGCCCGTTCTCCGCGAGGTACTCCTGCAATAGCGCGCGGATCTGTGGGTCATCGTCTATGACCAATATGTGCGAATGAATGGTCTCCGGCATGACGGCAAACTCCAAGATTTCAGTGAGCGGATCCCAGCACTCGCGCGAGCGACTCGGCGAGATCCCTGCGATGCAGCGGTTTGCGCAGCACCTCATTCACACCGATTTCGGCCGCGTGGTTCGTGAGCTGGGGACCACCGTAGCCGCTCATCAGGATGATCGGAACTGCGGGCCGCAGCCGGCGGATCTCGTGTGCGAGTTCGGTGCCAACGAGATCCGGCATCGCCTCGTCGGTGAGCACGGCATCGAACCGGTGAGGCTTGGCCCGGAATGCCTCCAGCGCCGCGCTGCTCGAATTGAAGCCTACCGGCTCATAGCCGAGTTGGGCGGTTATTTCCTCTGCGAGCGCGACCAGCGGACGCTCGTCATCGACGATCATCACGGTTTCACCGTTTCCACGAGGCAGCGTTCGGGCGGCCTCGGCAGCCGGCATCGCGGTTTCACCCGCGACCGGCAGCCAGATATCGAAGCTCGTGCCTTCGCCGGCCTTGCTCGTGATATCAATTGCGCCGCCAAGATCGCTGACGATGCCGTGAACCAGGGATAGTCCAAGACCGGTACCCTGACCGACGCCCTTGGTAGTGAAGAAGGGGTCGAAAATACGTTCTAGGACCGCGGGCGGAATACCGATGCCGGTGTCGCTGACGATGAGCCGCACATACCGGCCCGAGGTAAGCGAGCCTCGCGACAGCGTCCGGGGCTCATGCACATCGGCGCATTCCAGGATTACGCGAAGTACGCCGCCGCGCTCCATGGCCTGAATGGCGTTGGTGCATAGATTCATCGCTACTTGGTGCAAATAGGTTGCGTCTCCGATCACCGCCGAATTGCCCGCTTCGATCCTGCGCTCGAGACGTATCCCGGCGGGCAGCGATGCCTCGAGCAGCTCGAGCGTCTCTTCAATGACGAATTGAACGTTCACCGGCGCGCGGTCGCCCAGCCCGCTTCGGCTGAATCCGAGAATGCGTTCGACCAGCACCTGCGCGCGCTCGGCCGCATGCATGACGTTGTCGAGGTAGCGGCGCAAAGGGCTGCCTTGCGCGGAATGTTGCTGTGCCAGTTCGCCGTAGCCCAATATCGCGCCGAGTATGTTATTGAAGTCATGGGCGATACCGCCCGCCAGCGTGCCGATGGCTTCCATTTTCTGCGACTGTCTCAATTGCGCCTCCAGCTGTTCTTTATCGACCTGTGCTTGTTTCTGCGCGGTCACGTCGCTGCTCGACCCCACGAACCTGACCGGCTTGGCCGCCGAGTCACGCAAACAGCGGCCGCGTGCGTGCAGCCAATGCCAATCGCCATTAGGTTGGCGGACGCGATATTCGCATTCATAGCGGGGCGTAAGTCCCTCGAAGTGGTCCTTGAGCGCGGCGTCGAAGCGCGACCGGTCATCGGGATGAATGACGATTTGCGCCAACCAGGCGCTGCGCGAAATGATCGCCGATTCCGGACTCAGGCCGTATAGCATTTGCATCTTGCGCGACAGAAACAGCCGATCGGTCACGACGTCCCAGTCCCAATGCCCATCGTTCGCTCCCTCCATAGCGAGTGCATAGCGCTCCTCGCTCTCACGCAGCGCTCGCTCGCCGGCCGCAACCCGCCGTATCTGACGCAACAAAGCGGCTATGGTGAGCGCCCCGAATATCATGAGGATCAGTGTGCGAACGCCGACACGGATGGTCTCATCGCGCCACGGCCGCAGCGCAACGGCCTCTTCGCGCGTCACCGCGATCGTCAAGGGCGCATTCCTTACGCGCGCAACCGCGATGAAGTTCGCCTGTCCGTCGATTGGGTTCACGAGCCGAGGTGCGGCCATCGCCGGTGCGGTCACGAGCGCCGGGAACTTTCGCCCGACTGCATCGGGGGTGGGCGGATTGCGCGCGAGCAGTATCCCATCATCGCGCACCAGCTGAATCGCGCTGCCCATGCCGAGATTGACGGTTCGGTAGTACTGATTGAGATCGTCGAGGTTCATGACCGCAGTGACAACGCCGGCGAATTGCCCATTTTCATCGTCGAGCCGCCGCGACAGCACAACGGCGGCGCGGCCTTCGGAACGAGTGACGAGCGGCTCGCTCATGAACAGCCCCGTGGCGGTACCGTCCCGCTGAGCGATGAAGTATGAGCGGTCGGAGACGTTGTGAGTCGGGGGCGCGGATCCACGCGAGCCATAGCGCTGGTTGCCCTGCGCGTCGACAATCATGACTTGACGCACCTGTTGCACTCCGGCCGTACGATCCTCGAGAACGGAGTTGAGACGTTCCGGCGGAATCTCGTGGCTATTGCTGCGATACCATCGTGCGGTGTCGAGCAGCAGGAGATCGACCGCTTGCAAGGTCCATGCGGTTTGCTCCGCGACGGCGCTCGCTATGTTGGTGATTTCGCGATCGGTCGCGGCTAGTGAATAGTGATAGGAGCGCCACGCGTCATACGCGGATGAGCCGGCGAATGCCAGGATGACGAGGGCGCCGAGCAACATCACCCCGAGACGCAAACGCTTGAATCGGATCAAGCCGGCATCGCGTGAAACATAGCGGCTTGCTGAGGACATTGGGCTGCGCCGTCTGTGCTAATGCGGTTTGGCTATCATACCGCGCACCGCATCCAGCAGATCGGCGCGGATGAGCGGTTTCGCGATGACCTGTTGTACGCCTAGAGATTGAGCGGTTGCGCCGGCGGGGCATAGCCCGGAGCGAAACTGGCCCGATATCGCGATGATTGGGGTATTCGGATGCACTGCTTGAATATCACGGACCCACTGCGCCCCCGCCTGCTTGGGCATGTAGACGTTGGCGATCACGAGATCCGCTGGACGATCAAGGTTCGCATCGTGCGGCCTGCCGGCGCGCACACGATATCCCGCTTCACCCAACCACTCCTGGAGCAAAGCGCGCGTGAGGTAGTCTTCCTCGTATATCACGATGTCCAAGCTGTTCTGATCCTGCAACTGCCGAACTGGCGTATCGCAGCGCGCCGCCAGCATCCTCGAAACCTGCAAGGCCATACTGCAACCGGCACTTCGCGCGGTAATGTCAGCGGGCTACGGGTTCGTTACAGTTGAAACATCGTGAAGTCCAAAGATCCGGGTTTACGATGGCGCAGATGAGCCAGTAGGGATCGGAGATGCCCGGCGCCGCTACGAACCGGGCGCCGCGGCGGCGGGCGGCTGTGCCATTGGAGAATCGCGTACGTAATATATTCAGAGCCTTATCGCCAACTAAATCGAGAAATCGTGGCACAACGGCGTGAGTGTAAGTGCTTGTTTTTCGAGGTTAGAATTCGCTTGCGCGGAGGCTTCTCTTGATCAATTGGTCGTAGGTTCGATCCCTACGCGACCCACCATTTAAGCCTTTGCATTCAAAAACTTGCGTGCCTCCTAGCGCGCACCAAAATGGGTAAGGTATTGCCAGCTGCTTGGTCCTTGCGTGCGATCAGCGCGGTCGTCCGGCGACGAATTCGGTCTCCAAGGCGCATTCTGCTCGCAGGCTCTGCAAGTCCCGAGAGATCGTCGCGACCGCAAAAGTACGTTCACCTCGACGGTAGGTTACGGTACAGTCATGAGATCTCAACGCGCCGTCATCCACTGTGGAATCAAAGTTTTCGGCGTGCCCGATGTAATTGATCACGACGTCGTAATGTTGGCTCCAAAAGAATGGGACGACGGCGAATGGTTCACGTAACCCGAGGATGTTCCGCGCCGCCACTTGACCCTGGCGCTGCGCGACGACCCAGTGTTCGACGCGGATCCGATCGCCGGAATGAGGGTCGGGCCAACGTGCGATATCGCCGGCGGCAAATACACCAGGCGTGGTTGCGCGCTCACTCGAGCCCCGGAATAGATGCATATTGGGTCACGGCGTCAGCGACGATGAGTTCTATCAGGTCGGCGTTCCGAGCAACAGCTCGCGCGATGGCTATGGTCTGATCCTTGTCCAGCGCGCGTTGCGATGCGCCAGGACGTCGAATACGACTTAGTGCACGTGCTGCATTGTGCCGCCGAGAACCCTTTCAACCACCGCGTCGAATGCTGCAGGGCTCCAGCGCGACACGCTGACACACCCGGCTGTGATCTTTTTCGCCTGTTGCCCGGATATGTCGGTGACGGAGTGGCACCCAACGATATAGTTTTTAATATCGAGCACGATGTATCTCGCAACCCGCATCTCCGCATCGTAGAGGGGGCACAGGATGGATGTGCGCACCATGCGCAGCACCGTCCGCACGTTCTTCGCGTCCTTAATGGGCTGGAGGAGCGAGCGCATCGCCGCATCGTCATTGAGGCGGGCGACCGCGCAAAAGATTTTGTGTTCGCACATGACGCGACTTATACGCCGGGTCATGAGGTAGATCAAATTTCTTCGGAACCGCAGCGCGCGGTTGTTCGACTCGAAGCAAATGGCATTACCTCTATCGAGCGGTCGGCAAGGAGGGAAAGCCGTTAGGCTATGCATGTTTACACGGATAGGCTCGCTACGCCAAGACTGCTAACTTTCAAAGGGGTCTATACGGTTACCCTGGATTGAAGAACATGAATGTTTTCATACGTGCTGGATGGTGCTCAAAACTGCGGTTAAGCAAGCAGATTTTGGCTTCTCTTGTGCCGTTGGCTGTGTTGTTCGCAATCTGGCCGCAGGATCTTTTGGCGTATCAAGACGCGCAAGTCCAGGAAGTGGCCGCGACGTCCCTGCCGCCGCATGCACCACAGACTCCCGATCAATTGCAACAGCTGGTCGCGCCGATTGCACTGTATCCAGATTCGCTGGTGGCGCAGGTTCTGGCGGCCTCCACGTTTCCCGAGCAAGTCGTCGAGGCTGAGCGATGGGTACAGGCGCATCCTGATTTGCAGGGCGCCGCTTTGGGTCAGGCTGTGGACCAGCAACCTTGGGACCCCAGCGTCAAGGCGCTCACCGCATTTCCATCCGTCCTTGGCAATATGGACAAGAATCTTTCCTGGACCTCATCACTGGGCGACGCCTACTACAATCAGCAACAGGATGTGATGAATGCCGTTCAAGTGATGCGCCAGCGAGCGCAGGAAGCGGGCAATCTGCAGCCCACGCCACAGCAAACCGTGGAGACGCAGGGTTCGACGATTGTCATTCAGCCTGCCAGCCCCGATGTTGTTTACGTTCCTGCGTATGATCCGTGGTTGATTTACGGATTTCCGATCGTGGCATGGCCGGGTTGGTACCCATATCCCGGAATCTGGTTTGGCGGACCGTATCTCTCCTTCGGTGTCGGTTTCGGAATCGGCTTCTTTGCAGGTTTCGGATGGGGTTGGGGTCATTGGGGATTCGATTGGTATCACCGATACCCAATTTATAACAATGGCCGGTACTATTCCCGGAGCAACACGTTTTATAACCGAAACAGTTACTACCAGGGAGGAGGCGCGCGGGGCGTGTCAACGAACGTTACACGCGGAGTGCACGTGGAGCGCGGAGCGAACGTTGAGCGCGGAACGAACGCCAACCGCCCCTCTGGCGTTTACAATAACCCTGGCGCAACGACGCACGCTTTCAGCGGGAGCACCGAAGCTGCTCGAGGATATGCTGAATCCCGTGGCGAGAGCGGCGTCCACTCGGGCGCCTTCAGCAATTACGATCATGGCGGTGAGGCAAGAAGCTTTTCGTCACGCGGCAGCGCCAGCGTCGGCGCCGGCCATGGCGGTGGCGGCGGTGCCCACGGCGGCGGCAGACCGCGGTAAGCGAAGTCTCATGATCCATGGCTTGTAGAAACTTGGAAATGGAGAGGCGCCACATGCGCCGAATACAGATGAATATCGACAAATTGCATCGGGCCAATCTCCCCAAGTTAGCCGCCGTCGCCATCCTCTTGATGGGGTGTCTTTGCCTCCGCTCCATGGCGCAGCAACCAGGTCAAAAAACCTTTGCGTCGGCGGAGGAAGCGAGCAGCGCCCTGGTCGCGGCAGTGCAGAGTGACGATGCAAAGGCCATGCTCGATTTGCTCGGCCCGGACGGCAAAGAAATCATCTCATCGGGAGACGCGGCTGAGGATGCCCATGGCCGCGCTAATTTCGTGCAGAAATATCGGGAAATGCACCGTCTCGTGAATGAGCCGGATGGAACCACGACTTTGTATATCGGCGCGAGGAACTGGCCCACGCCCATACCGCTGGTGAACAAGGGTAACTCGTGGTATTTCGACACCGGGGCGGGCAAAAAGGAAATTTTGTACCGACGAGTTGGCCGCAACGAACTATCGGCAATTCGGGTTTGCCAGGAGCTCGTGGCGGCGGAAAACGAATATCACAGTACGCAGCACGACGAATATGCCAAGAGAATCACTAGCGATAACGGGCAACACAATGGTCTCTATTGGCAGGCGGCGGCGGGCGAGCCCCAAAGTCCGATTGGACCATTGGTGGCATCGGCGGTCGCTGAGGGTTATGCCGACGGTAAAAGCGCTCTAACCCCATACCGCGGTTATTACTTCCGTATCCTGTCGTGGCAGGGACAACATGGTCCGGGCGGAGCGAAGAGCTACATCGTAAACGGCAAGATGAGCGACGGATTTGCGTTCGTGGCTTTCCCGGCGCAATACCGCTCCTCCGGCGTAATGACCTTTATCGTGGGCAGCGATGCAGTCATCTATGAGAAGGATCTCGGGAAAGAGACCAGCGTAGTCGCCAAACAAATAAAGGCTTACGATCCGGATGCCACCTGGCACAAGGTCGAGGAGGCGCAAACGAGCGCCCGCGACTCGGAAAGCAAGTAAAGGGGTGACCGTCGTCGTTGGAGTAGGCCCGAAGGTGACCGTCGATTGCTCCGGAAAGGTCTGCCGGCAGCGGCTTGAAAGCCACCTAAAGAAGGAAGTCCAAATGTCGAACAAGATGCAAGCTTCGGTTTTGCACAAGGCAGTCACCTCTGCTGCAGTCACGTGCACAGACGGTTCGCCTTCGTTCGGATTTCTAAAGTTTAGCCAGGTGAGACATGAAGGCCTCCGCTGTGACGATCGAGTAGCGAGTCTTTGCGCGGATGGCAAGCAGATCTCGGTCCCCGCTAACCAGAAAGTTGGCGTTGCCGTAAGCCGCAAGTTGCAGGAAAGGCAGGTCCCATGGGTCACGGCATGATGGGACTCTCGGCGCCTCGGCCGGCATTCTCACCGTCGTGCAATAGGGAAGATAGTCGCCCAACAGCTCATCACGCTCCTCGGCAGTGAGCTTGAATTTCGGGTAGCTCAAGACCCGAATAAGTTCCTCTGTGGTTGCTGCCGACGCTAGGGGGGCAAACGCGTCAACCTGCCAGGCGAGTCGGATAGGGGCGAGCTTGCCGTGAGCGAACAGTAGCGCTGAGACTACGATGTTGGTATCCAACACCGCGCGCACCGTGTTCGACTTACTTCCTTGCCTTTCCACCCGGTCTGCGCGCCCAATTTACCGCCTCTTCCACATCTGCATCCGTTAGATTCAATTCAGCGAGCTTGGCTCGAACCGCATCGGCGCGCTGCATACGTACGGGCGTCAGCACAATTTGGCCGTCCTTGGCTTTGACATCAAAATACTGGGCCGGACCAACGGCATTGGTAATGGCCTTGGGCAGGGTCAGTTGGTTTTTCGCGGTCATTTTGGCAAGCATGAGTGATTGCTTCACTTCAAAGTAATGAAGCCTTACTTTACGATATCCTTGGTTCGACGGCAAGCCAGGGTAGCTCTCTTATGGAATGGACCTGAGTTTGAGGCAAGTTATCCAGAACGCCGAGGCGGGAAACGCCCGTTCAGGAGTTGGAAGATCCGGAGATCTAGGAATTCAGAGCCTTATCGCGGGGTAAGTCGGCAAATTGTGGCACAGTTCTGCCATCTTAAGTAATTGTTTTATAATGTAAAAATTGGGTTTAGAGAGGGCTTCTCTTAATCAATTGGCGGTAGGTTCGATCGCTACATGGCCCGCAATTCAGCCATTAAATTCATGCATTTGCGAGGCGCATTAGCATCGTCAAAAAGCGGTGCTGTGCCATAGAATGCAAGTTGTGCTGTAAACCGGCATCCAATGTTGACCAGAATTTCAAGCCGCTGCCCCAATTCGATCAATATATTGCGGCGCCGGTCGGCGTCCAATCGCGGCGACTGTTTACAACACGCGACGATGTCTAACATCAGCTGACGGGAGAACCAGATCGATGGATACGATTAGACGAAGCCCTCCGAGGCTTGGGTCGGCAATCCGCGCTAGAGGAAACGGTGCGCCGCCCGGGCGGCGCCCGCACGATCGCAAAGCGAGACCTGCATCAGCTGAAGCATAGGCTTCAGAAGCTTCCATCCGCCGCTCGCGCGAACGACAAGCCCACATGACAATTCTCAATATTCGCCACAAGACGACGTATTTGTACAACCAGCCAGTCAACTTCGGCGAACACCGGCTCATGTGCCGGCCGCGAGACAGCCACGACCTGCGGATCATCACGACCACGCTGGCCATCGATCCGCGGCCACACACGCTCAGGTGGATACACGACGTGTTTGGCAATTCGATCGCAATCGCGACGTTCGACCAAAGTGCGCCACGGCTCACCTTCGAGTCTGGCTTTCGGGCCGAGCACTATCCGACCGCCCCGCGCCAGATTGTCGTCGAGCCGTACGCCACGCGGTTCCCGTTCCGATACACGCCTGATGACACCATCGACCTCGGCCGTACGATGGAGCGGCATTACGCCGATCCACAATGCAGGCTGGATGCCTGGGCGATCGAACTGGTGGCAAGGACACCGGGAGGTGTAACGCTTGATGTGCTGACGGCAATGACCACCAGCATCAAGGCGCAGATGCGTTACGTCGCGCATGATGAAGCCGGCGTACAATCTCCAATCACGACGCTCGAGCGCGGGAGCGGTAGCTGTCGCGACTTCGCCCTGTTAATGATGGAGGCGGCGCGGAGCCTAGGGCTCGCTGCGCGCTTCGTGTCTGGCTACCTCTACGACGAGAACTTGATTGGCGCCAGCGGCGGACTTGTCGGCGGTGGCGCCACCCACGCGTGGCTGCAAGTATTTCTGCCGGGTGCTGGCTGGGTCGAGTTTGACCCAACGAACGGCCTTGTCGGCGGTCGCAACCTGATCCGCGTCGCCGTGGCTCGTGATCCATCGCAGGCTGCACCGCTCGTCGGCAGCTTCAACGGCATGACCGACGCTTTCGTATCAATGTCGGTGGAAGTCGGCGTGACAACCGAGTGACCGCGGTCGCCGCGCGCGCCGCAAACGTGTGCGAAACTGCCGTTGGATGCCGACGAGGCGCACGCATCGCTCAGGCCCGTAGCCGCTCGACCTTCACCGTGACCGACAGCGTGTGTGCGCCGCCGCCCATGATGACGCCCCGAAGCGGTGAGACGTCGCCAAAGTCGCGGCCCCAAGCAATCGCGATGTGGTCGGTGCCCACGTACGTATCGTTCGTCGGGTCAAGTTCCAACCACCCGAACGGCGGGGCGTAGACAGCAACCCACGCGTGCGACGCGCCAGAGCCGACCAGGGAGTCCGCATTGCGGACTCTGCCAGAGCCGGTCGCATCCGTGGCGGCGGACGCGTCCGCCGATGAGGGCAACTGACGAACATATCCGCTCACGTAGCGCGCCGCGAGGCCGCGCGATCGCAGGCACGCGATCATCAGGTGAGCGAAGTCCTGGCAGACGCCGCGACGATTGTTGAGTACTTCGGTGAGCGGCGTCTCGATGGTGGTCTCGCCGGGTGCGTACCGCACGTCCCGGTGCAACCTGGTCATCAGCGCTTGTGCGCAGACGAGTATCGGTCCACCGCTTGGAAAGCAATCTGCGGCGTAATCTGTGAATACCTGCTTGACGCGCACGAAAGGCGACTCGTGACGGAACCTGCACGCCTCCAGGCTCGCGCGCGCGGGTTCAATGCCACGATAGGCGAGATCGGCCGCCGTCCGTTCCCACGGTATGGTATCCGCAGAAGACACAGCCGGGCGGCCATAGACATCAACTTCCATATCAGTTGCGATCTCCAGGTGCCTATGTGGGTGATCGAACTCCGCGCGCGCGATCAGATTCCCGAATGCGTCCACTTCATTGCGGTTGCGGTAGGTCCCGGGAGTAACGGTGACCTGGTGCTCAATACAGCGCTGATAACGGGAGGGCCTAGGCACGAGATGAAGCAGCTGGTGAGAATGAACGACATCGCTTGCATACCGGTAGATGGTCTCGTGGCGAATGCGGTAGCGCACGGGATTGCTCATCTTGCGGCACCACACGCACCGTCACCCATGCTTAAGACCAAGCCGCTCATGTGGCGATGGTCCGCGCATTCCAGCTGATGTGCGCAAAGTGCCGCAGGGACAGGCGGTCCGAAAGCTGGCCAGCCGCAGCGCCGACCGCGCGCAGCCGCGCTGCCAGGGCGTGGCGCGCCTCGCACGCCTCCGGCTCATCACCCTCCAGGGCAGCAAGATCGTCGTCCGTGAATTCCGGGATGGATTCGTCCAGCCCGGATTCGCCGCTACCGCCCAAGGATATCGCGAGCGCTCCAAGATCGCGTGCAATGGCCCGCCACTGGAACGCGAGCGCGCGGGGGTGCTCTGGGTCTCGGACCAGAAGGTCGAGCATGGGACCGAGGCGCGGCGCGACGCTGTAGCGCGTTCGGAATACGCGAGAGCTATCGCAGGCATCGAGCAGCCACTCGACGTGAGTTTGGCGCGTAGCGGACCTCGAGAAGAGATGCTGCGCGAGCAGCCAAGCCGAAAACTGCAGTCGTTCGAGGCGCCTGCCCGCCCGGAGCAACCGCCAGCCCTGATCCTGCGTCATGTCGTCCAACGCGAAACCTGCCAGCGCCGCGAGCGACAGCAGCAGCTGATCGAGCACTTCCCTCGGCTCGTCGGACGCAGCCGCCTGAAGGCGGCGCTGCATGTCAACCACCGCGCGCCAATTGCTCACGGATAGGCGCGTGCGCACCTGCGAGGCGCACCACGCGAGTTTCTTCACGTCAGCACCGATGCCTTGCGGGTTGCGATCGTCCCGCAGACCGGTTGTCGGGTCGCCATCGACCACAATCACGCCGAGCTCGCGACAGCGCTTCAAGGCAGAGTTCCACACGCCCTCCTCGATGCGAGCAGCCAATGTAGCGCGTAGCAGACGCGCCTTGTCCTCGCACCGCGCCGTGTAGCGGCCGAACCAGTACAGGTTCTCAACGAGGCGAGAGGGAATGTCATCGCTTCGAACCGGCGAATGCCGAAATCTCGCAACAACTGCCGGGGCCTCATTGCTGGAGCGATCGGACAGCACCCAGACGTCTTTGCTGCCGCCGCCGCGCTGTGTAGAGACGACATCGACCGCGGCAGGAGCGGCGACGCGTGCGAGCCCGCCGGGCATTACGCGGCGCCCCGCCGCCGTCGCAATCACGTAAGTACGGATCGAGATTGCCTTCGCCGCGAGACCGGGCGCGCCGCGCGGCCGCCATACGGGGGCCTGTGAGAGAGCGAGGTGCTCCTGAGCCACGTAGGCGTACGGGCGCGCGCGAAGCCGCCGGACCAGACGCGCGCGCGATTGTTCGTCGAGAGTCCGGCCAAATACCGGCTCGAAGCGCTGGTTTGGATAGGCGGGCTTGATGATCAAGTGCTGCAGATTGGCGACTACGTAGTCAAGGGCCGGCTGCTCGCCACACCACCAGGTCGCCACTGCCGGAAGCGTCAACGTCTCGCCGAGCAGTCGCTCGGCGATCCGCGGCATAAACCCTAGCCACGCCGCGGATTCTAGAACGCCGCTTCCTAAGGCATTAGCCATGACCACCCGCCCCGCCCGCACGGCACCGATGAGGCCCGGCACGCCGAGCGCCGAGTCGCTGCGCAGTTCCAGCGGATCACAATAGTCGTCATCGAGCCGCCGCAGTATTGTGTGTACGCGCCTCAGGCCCGCCAGTGTCTTGAGGTAAACCGTATCGTCGCGCACGGTGAGGTCAGAGCCTTCGCAGAGAGGCACGCCCAACTGGCGCGCGAGGTAGGCGTGCTCGAAGTACGTTTCGTTGAATGGACCCGGTGTCAATATCACGGCGAGCCGGCTGGCGTCGTCGCTGCCTCCGCTGAGCAGCTGCTGGCGAAGTTCGCCAAAAAAATCGTCTATGCGGCGCACGCCGAGATCACGAAGCGGCTCCGGCAGCACCTGCCCGACGATCTCACGATTCTCGAGGGCGTAGCCTGCGCCGGACGGTGCCTGGGCGCGATCGGCCAGCAACCACCAGCGCCCATCGGGCGCGCGCGCAAGATCAGCCGCGTAGACGTGCAACCAAGTGCCCGCATTCGGTATGATTCCCTGGCAAGGCCAGAGAAAGTTCGGATGGCCGAAAGGCAACTCCGCGGGCACAATACCTTCAGCCAGCAGCCGTTGCGGTCCGTAGAGATCCGCCAGCAGGGCGTCCAGCAGCCGCGCGCGCTGCGCAAGACCCCGCTCGATGTGCTGCCATTCGTCGGCAGTCAACACCAGCGGCAGCGGGTCCAGGGCCCATGGCCTATCAGTTCCCTGCGGATCGGCGTAGACGTTGTAGGTGACCCCGTTCTCGACGATCAAACGACGCGTCAGCTTCAGGTCGTGACGTGCGATCGTCCGTGCATCATCACCCGCGAGCCGCTCTATCAGCCGTCGCCAGTGAGGGCGCACGGCGCCGTCGCCATCGAGCAGCTCATCGTAGCGGCGCCGGTCGGCGCCGTACGTCGTCAGTCCTCCCGGCGGAGCAGATACAGGCTGGTCGACCGGGGCTGCGTTTGCGTCGGTCACGTTCGCCTAAGGTCCAGCGTGAACGGAAACTCAGGGCTCGTTGCCTGCGCCGGGGCGGTCACCCTCCCCGGCGTGTGCCCCATCCGAAAAAAACGGGCGAGGCGCCTGCTCTCGGACTCAAAGGCATTTACCGGGAACACGTCATAGTTACGGCCGCCCGGATGCATCACATGATACTGGCAGCCACCCAGTGAACGCTCCATCCACGTGTCGACGAGGTCAAACGTCAGCGGCGCATGTACCGGGATCGTCGGGTGCAGCGCGGATGGCGCCCGCCACGCGCGGTAGCGGACACCTGCGACAAATTCCCCCGCGGTGCCCGTCGGGCGCAGCGGCACGCGCTTGCCGTTGCAGGTGATCGCGAAGCGGTCGGGCGCCAGCCCCGTTGCCTTGACCTGCAACCGCTCGACGGAGGAGTCGACGTAGCGGACGGTGCCGCCGACTGCGCCCTCTTCGCCCATTACGTGCCACGGCTCAAGCGCCTGACGCAGCTCGATCTCGACGCCCAGCGTCGAGAAATCACCGTGTTTGGGGAAGCGGAATTCGAAATGGGGTGCGAACCAATCGGCGCGGAGCGGGAAGCCTGAAGCGTTCTGCTCCGCGAGCATATCGGCGAAGTCCTGTTCCACAAAATACGGCAGCATGAAGCGATCGTGCAGTTCCGGCCCCCAGCGCGCAAGCCGCGCCGGAGTGTAGGGCGTGCGCCAGAAACGAGCGACCAGCGACCTCAACAGCAGCTGCTGCGTCAGGCTCATCCGCGCATGGGGCGGCATTTCAAAGGCCCGCAGCTCGAGCAGCCCGAGCCGGCCGGTGGGGCCGTCCGGCGAATACAGCTTGTCAATACAGAACTCTGTGCGGTGCGTGTTGCCCGTCACGTCGATCAGCAGATTGCGGAATACGCGGTCAGCGAGCCAGGGCGGGCACGTCTCACCCGGCTGCGGCAGCTGCTGAAACGCTATCTCGAGCTCGTAGAGCGAGTCGTTGCGTGCCTCGTCCGTGCGCGGTGCTTGCGACGTGGGGCCGATGAACAGTCCGGAGAACAGATAGGAAAGGCTGGGGTGGTTGTGCCAGTACGCCAACAGGCTTCGCAGAAGATCGGGGCGACGGAGAAACGGCGAATCGCTCGTGGTGGCGCCGCCCAAGACGAAGTGATTGCCGCCACCCGTTCCAGCGTGGCGGCCGTCGAGCATGAACTTCTCGCTCGTCAGCCGCGAGAGTCGCGCCGCTTCATAAAGATAGGTGGTGCCGGCGACCAGTTCGTCCCAGTTCGCGACTGGGTGAATATTGACTTCAATGACGCCGGGGTCTGGAGTGACGCGAAAGTTGGTGATGCGGGGATCGCGCGGCGGCTCGTAGCCCTCCACGACGACGGGTTGCGAGAGTTCGGAGGCGGTTGCCTCAACCGCGCTCACGAGTTCGAGGTAGTCCTCAAGCCGACTCGCCGGAGGCATGAATATGTACAACACGCCGTTGCGAGGCTCGGCGCATAGTGCCGTTCGCGTGATCCAGCCGGCGGATTCCTGAGGATCTGGGGGCCGCACACGCGGTACTGGCGGCCCGGCTGGAGCTACGCTCGTCACTTCCCCTCGCTGCCCAGGCAAGTCGGCGCGCCGAGGCAAGCTTGCGAAATTCTGCGTCGGGTCGAGTGGCTGATCGTGGGTCTGGTCGGCCGCTTTCGCCCAAGGCAAGGAGTCGAGTGGCAGCCGATAACCGAGCGCGGAGTCGCCCGGAATCAGGTGACACCGCTCTTGCCGCAGGAACCATTGGCCGGTCTGCCAGCGGCTGCCGCCCGGATCCCGTGCCAGCGGGAAAACGTAGCCAACCGCTTGATCGAGGCCACGCGCAAACACGCGCGCGAACCTCGCCTGCTCCTCGACGTTCTCCAGCCGGGCATTTAGCGGATCGACATTCGACGGCAGTCGCCGCTCCCGCCATATGTAGTAGAAGGCATCTTCATACGCAGCAAATACGTACTCTGGCGACAGGCCGAGGCGTCGCGCGACGCCCGCCAGGAATCGTTGTGCGGTGTCGGCCGTCGCGTGGCCGCCCGCAGTCTCATTCGCGACCAGCTCCGGCGTCTGCCAGATCGGTTCGCCATCGCGGCGCCAGAAGCAGTTCAGCGACCACCGCGGCAGAGGCTCGCCCGGATACCACTTCCCCTGTCCGAAGTGGGTGAGCCCCATGGGTGCGTACTTCTGCTTCAATCGCCAGTAAATGTCGCCTGCGAGCCTTCGTTTGGACTCTCCAAGCGCCGCCGTGTTCCACTCCGCACCGTCCGGGTCATCAATCGACACGAATGTCGGCTCGCCGCCCATGGTGAGTCGAACATCGAGGACCGCCAGATCGGCGTCGATCACATGCCCGAGGCGCTCGATCTCGACCCACTGGGCCTCCGTGTACGGCTTCGTCACGCGCGGGGCTTCCCACACCCGCTCGACCTTCATTGTGTGTTCGAACTTGACCTCGGATTCCTCGACCTCTCCACTGATCGGTGCAGCGGTCGACGGCTCCGGCGTGCAGGCGAGCGGGATGTGCCCTTCGCCTGCGAGCAGTCCGGATGTGGGATCGAGGCCGATCCAACCGGCGCCCGGGAGGTAAACCTCGCACCAAGCATGCAGATCCGTGAAATCCGTCGCCGGTCCAGAAGGCCCATCCAGCGATTTTACGTCCGCCGTCAGTTGAATGAGGTAGCCGGAAACGAAGCGTGCGGCTATCCCAAGGTGACGCAACAGCTGCACGAGCAGCCAACCGGAGTCGCGGCAGGAGCCGGACGCTCGATGCAGCGTCTCCTCTGGCGATTGCACCCCTGGCTGCATGCGAATCAGATAGCGAATGTCTCGGGACACTCTCACGTTTAGGGCAACGAGAAAGTCGACCGTGCGCACGCGTTCGCGTGGGATCGATGCCAGGCACTCGGCGAACCGCGGGGTGGCCGGAGCCCTTTCGAGGTACGGCGCGAGTTCGCGTTGCTCGCCGGCCTCGTACGCGAACGGGAAATGCTCCGCGTATGGTTCGAGAAAAAAGTCGAACGGGTTGAATACGGAGGTCTCCGCAACCAGGTCCACTTCGATGCGCAACTCGTTCGTCTTGTCGGGGAAGGTCAGGCGCGCCAGATAGTTGGCTTCTGGATCCTGCTGCCAGTTGATGAAATGTTTCGCGGGGTGTACCGCGAGTGAATAAGCCAGGATGCGTGTTCGGCAATGCGGGGCAGGTCGCAGGCGGACGATCTGCGGACTCAGACTCACCGGGCGGTCGTAGCGGTAGTGCGTGACGTGATTGAGCGCAACGTGAATCGACAATGGAAGCCTCCTAGCCGGCAGCTGTATTTGGCTGCGACGGCGTACACGCCCGCCTTGCCAAGAGTATACCGTCAGGTTATCGCAGTTGGTCGCACCAATTTGGCGCAAGCCGGCACCGGCTTGGGGCATACCTTGCGCGCGCGTCGGTCGCCCCTGTTGTTCACTTGCGGCTGCGTTACAGAAGTGTAGTGTCGCTGCAATGAGCATCGACTGGACGGCGTATCCCGCGCGGGACCAACACGACGAACTCGTTGGCCCCGGGGGTGGCGCACGCGCGGCGGGCCAGGCGTTGATGCGCTACCTCTCGGAGCTGGGCAAAGAGGAGATCGGCGCGCGACAACAGGCCGTGGAGCTTGCCATCAAGGAAATGGGCATCACCTTTACCGTCTACCACGAGCAGGACGGGTCCATCGATCGCGCCTGGCCGCTCGATATCATCCCGCGAACCATTGCCCGCAAGGAGTGGGTCCGCATCGAGGCGGGGCTGAAGCAGCGCGTGGCAGCGCTCAACCGCTTCATCGACGATGTCTATCACGAGCAGCGCATCGTGGCCGCCGGGGTATTCCCGGCGTCAATCATCGCCACGGCCAGGAACTACCGCCCGATGTGCGCGGGCATACGTCCCCCGCGCGGGTGCTGGGCGCACATCTGCGGCAGCGATATCGTGCGCGACAAGGACGGCACGGTGTACGTGCTCGAGGACAACCTGCGCGTGCCGTCGGGGGTCTCCTACATGATCGAGAACCGCCAGGTCGTCAAGCGCGTATTTCCGGAGCTTTTCGAGAGCGCCGCCATTTTGCCGGTTGACGATTACCCTTCCCAGCTCTACGACATGCTGGTCGCTCTTTCTCCGCGGCACGATCGTCGGCCCGAGGTGGTGGTGCTCACGCCAGGAATTTTCAACTCAGCCTACTTCGAACACTCTTATCTCGCGCGACAGATGGGCTGCGAGCTGGTCGAGGGACGCGACCTGGCCGTTCATGATGACGACTGCGTCTACATGCGGACCATCCAGGGCTGGACGCGCATCGACGTGATCTATCGCCGGATCGACGACGACTTCCTTGACCCAACCGTCTTCCGACCTGAGTCGACGCTGGGCGTGCCCGGTCTAATGCGGGCCTGGGCGACGGGCAACGTTGCGCTCGCTAACGCTCCCGGTGCGGGTGTCGCCGACGATAAGCTCGTGTACACCTACGTCCCAGACATGATTCGGTTTTATCTCGACGAGGCCCCCATACTGCCGAACGTGCCATCATGGCGCTGCAGCGAGCCCGATGAGCTCGATCACGTCCTTGCCCATCTGGATTCGCTCGTGGTCAAGCCCGTCGATGGCTCCGGAGGCTACGGTATGCTCATGGGACCGGCCGCCAGCCAGCGCGAGCGCACTCAGTTCGCTGCGCAGCTGAAAGCGAACCCGCGCAACTATATCGCGCAACCGGTAATTTCGCTCTCGACCGTGCCCACGTTCGTCGGCGACCGAATCGAGCCGCGCCACGTCGATCTGCGCCCCTTTATATTGAGCGGGGCCAAGACCTTCGTGACGACGGGCGGCTTGACGCGGGTGGCGATGCGGCAGGGCTCACTCGTCGTGAACTCCTCGCAAGGCGGGGGTAGCAAGGATACCTGGATAGTGGATACGGAGGCCTGAGCCGTGCTTGCACGCGTCGCCGAAAATGTCTACTGGCTCGCTCGCTATCTGGAGCGGGCGGAAAACACTGCGCGCCTCGTCAGTGTCAACACGAACCTGCTGCTCGATCTGCCCGCGGGCTACACTCCGGGCTGGCAACCGTTGATCGACATCACCGGCAGCCGGGAGACATTCGACTCGCGAGGCGGCCGTGCTGATGAGCGGAGCATCGTGCAGTTCCTGATCGCCGATCCTGACAACCCGGGATCGATTGTCGCGTCTCTGAAGATGGCCCGTGAGAATGGCCGCTCGCTGCGCGACGTCTTGCCGACTGCAACGTGGGAGCTGCTCAACCAGTTCTTCCAGCAGTTTACCGAGCAGCTGCCGACGGCGCTCAGCAAGCGTACGCGTTTCAACTTCCTCAAGCACATCGTGCTCACCTCGCAGATGCTCACGGGAGCCATCGAGGGAACGATGAACCGTAGCGATGCCTATACGTTTCTGATGCTCGGCCGAAATCTCGAGCGCGCCGACATGACGAGCCGGATCGCCGATGTCCGCTCGGCGCAGCTTCCGTCGACCGAGACGCCGGAGCTGCGACCTTTTGACACGATTCAGTGGATGAGCGTGCTCAAGTCGTTGTCGGCCTATCAGATGTACTGGCTCAGCCGACGCACGCGAATCAGCCGCGCTGATGTTCTCGGGTTCGTCCTTCGCGACGAGCAGTTCCCGCGCGCGTGCCTATTCTGCCTGAAGCAGATCGAACGGTGTCTGCGGGCTCTACCGCACAGTGCGAAGGCGCTCGATAGGCTGGCGGTGGTCTGTGGCTTCTTGAGCGACGTGGAGCTGGGCACTCGAGAGCAAATTGTACTTCACGAGCTTATCGATCTTCTGCAGCTACACATCAATGGCGTGCACGCTGAAATCGCACAGACGTATTTCCAGGCACCCGTGGACGCCGGCACTATGCGACAGCTACAGCAGCCGGACACGTCGCGAGCGTTGTCGGCGTAGGCTGACGTTGCGACAAACTGAGCCCGTGTCGGGAACTGGAACTCGGCTTGACGCTGAAAGACGGCAACGCCGTGCTCAAGCAAATCCATGAGCGTCGTCCAGACGCAGATCGAGGTGCTGTGGTTACGGTAGCCGCCTCACGACCGCGGCGATGCCCAGTCGCGCCGGAGTGGCGACGGCGAGGAGGGTTTAGCGCGAGACACCTGCCCGCGGGCACGCACCGGTGCTGGTTCAATTACGGTGTGGAGGCCTTGCGAAACGTGGTCCATGCAGCGGCCGAGAACACGAGTACATTGGCAACGATGACCGGCGATGCTTTGATCAGCACGCCATAGGTCACCCACAGCAGTGCCCCGAACATCTGCGCACCGCGGAGCAACGACGGGCGAGCGAAGAAGTACGACCCCACAAAAACCGCGGTTGCCGCCCACCCCAGATAATCGATCCAGACTTGGCTCATGCAGCCTCTGCTTCCGCTGGCGCACCGCTCGGAGGTATCTCACTGATTGTCACGCGATCGGTTCGTTCCTTCTCCCACTCGTTCAGCGTCAAACCGTAAGATTCGAATAAGGTCCGAATGTCCCCCGTTTGCCAATGGAGGATCTGATCGAGAATCGGCACCATGATGCTGAACGCGTTATCGCTGAGCACGGTGCTCTTGGCAATTCGCGCGAGCTGCTTGTTCTCGGAAACCGCAATCGTGAACCCGTCACGATTATTGACATGCAGCATCACATGAACGTCCGAGCTGCCGTCGCCGACGTAAATCATGCGGTCCGGCGTGACGGCCAATCGGTGCTCAAGCTCCTCGATCACCGCGACCTTGCCGTAGCCGGCGGGTACGCGCTTGATGGCACGAACTTCGCCTGAAACCGCGTCGAATTCCAGTTCGGTTCCATAGATGTGTTCGGGAGGCACCACGCCTGCCAGGGCCGAGACCACGATTTCGCGCGGTGCCGCGGATATCACGAAGAAGGAAAAGCGATAGCCATCCGTGCCGCGGTTCAAGAAGTCGACCAACGCCGGAATCGCACTCTTGAGGCGAACGCGACGCCCGGCCTCCATCAGATGTTCACGACGAACGCCGCGGAATTCCGGATCGTGCCGGATCAAATAGGCCAGCTCGCCGCCCTGTTGCACGAGATTGCTGCTGGCAAGGCCGGCCACACGGTCTTCGAATCCGGATATGCCCAGCAACTCGCTCAATACGAGTCCCGAATCTTTGAAACTCAGAGTTTGGTCGAAATCTGAGGCCAATAAATAATGTTTAAGCGGTACTTCGTTCATGGGGTGAAAAACCCTCCTACGTTTTGCGCCGCATTAAATCGAAACGATTCAATGAAGCGCCGAGCCATTATGAAGGCGAATTGTGGCGTTTAAATGAAGTATTCGTGACGGACGTATAATCTATTTTAATTATCTAAATCAATTGGTTAAGACGATACTTATGTCACATTATACGCAATAAGTCCTTGACATTTAGTGTTCGATGTTGCGTTGCGGAGTATTTTATTGCGACCTTTTGCAGCGCAAGAAAATCCGCTTCTGGAGGATGAAGCCACAATTTGCACTTTAGGGCAGGCGCATATCAAACGTCCGCGAGTAGGTTGCGGTCATATGCCGTCACGCTCGCGTGGTTGCACAGTCGTCCCGGTGAACGGGCGTCTAATCATCCCCCCTTCGCACCCAAGGGCGGCGACGACCCCGACTAAATCGGCTGAGATTGCGATGCATCGGGTCCCTGGCAACCGGGTTGGTACAGCCGGCACTCCTCCAAAAACCGTGCGTGACCCGATGCTCGCAGTTGCACCAGAACCCTCATGGCGTAGGACGAATGCGAGTTGATAGCGTACTTAAGCGTTGCGTGAGGTCAGCGACGGTGAATGGTGCGGCGAATAATGCGTCGCCGCCCAGTTCGTGAAGAAAGTCGTCCGCACGACCGATCAACGGATCTGCAATGATCACCAACCAGGAACGCGGCGCAGAATGACGAATCTCGCGCAGATAGCTACAGCACTCGGCGTTTGTCAGATCGGCTACCACGACGATCGCTCCGAAGTCCCCTGTCTGAGTCGCGCGCAAGGCGGCGGGCCCACTGATGGTGATATGGGTCTCAAAGCCAGCATGACGCAGCTGCGAGGCCATGACATGGGCGGCCTCGGGATTCGGATCCAACAACAGGATGCGCTGCGGCTCGGCAGTAACCCGATCGCTGGTGCTCGCATTGCGAACGATTTCGGTTCTAGGCATCACGAACCGCCGCACAGACTAAGCAAGTGTCGCTTTACAGCGTATGACCTCGGTGTTCGAGCTACCCACTGAGCAAACCAAGCGCTACGCGAGGCAACTTCGCGTGACCAGACACCCTTTTCAACATCCGGCAACACCGAGGTGTCATGTTCGAAAGCAGTGGTATTGCCACAACTGGAATGCACGCGGCGCCGCGCCCAACAAACCGCGGCGTCTTGCACCCCGACCCGTCCGGGTGCGACGGAGTATCCGGGCGTTAACACGTCCGCCGATTCATTCAGGAAGGCGGTTACGGGAGTCACTCCACGGCTTGGTCTTGTAAGGGCAACTGGTTCTGGAATTCGCGTGTTCGTTGCAACAGCGTGGGGAAATGCAAACCGAGTCGCGCTTCGATATGTTGCGCATTGCGAGTTGCGGCAGTCAGGCGTCGGCGATTTCGCAGTGCACGCCCAGCAAACACCACCATATTGCCGCCATTGTCGACTGGCACAGCGATGACGGGACCACCGAATATCAATCGGATTTCCTCGATATAGCGCTGATACGCCTCGTGGTCTGCAACGAGGTTCATGACAAATATGCCATGCCTGGATAGCACGCGGTGCGCGTCTTGCAGAAATGACCGCTTCGTGACTGCCGTGGCAATGCCTTGCCGATCGAATGCATCGACCAGCAATACATCGGTGCTCTGATTGGAGCGCGCCATCGCGGCGACATAAGCCGAACCATCCCCGTGAATGACGCGCAGGCGGGAATCATCTGGCGGGATTTGGAAATGGGATCTAAACGCAATCACGTCCGCATTAATCTCGACAACTGTCATGCGCGTGGAGGGCAGATGACGGTGACAAAACTTGGCGAGCGAGCCACCGCCGAGGCCGATCATTACAACCTCCCGGGGACGTTTGCGAAACAGCAGAAATCCCATCATTTTGCGCGTGTAAGCGCTGACCAAGGTTTCCGGCTCATCGAGCCACATCTCGGTTTGAACGGCGCCGTCAATCGAAAAACACAGGGATCTGCTTTGCCGATAGTCCACCAGAATGGGCCGGTCATAACGGCCTTGAACCAAGCGCTTGCACAAGCGCGCAATCTGCGTCTCGCTCGGCTCACGAAAGCTCAGCCTGATGTCCCCTATGGGAGAAAATGCCTGCAGTACGAGCAGCTTTTCGTCTCTATCGCTCATCGGATTCCTTGAAATACCAAGGCCACGCTGTTGCTCGTGCATAGGTTCATGAATTGCCATCTAGCGGGGAGCCAGACTTGAGGTCCTCGCACGCAGTGTTCACTCGTATGCGTCAAACACAGTCGGCGTTCCGCCCTCGGCAATCCATTCATGCCGGCGCTGAACCGCCGATTGAAAATGGAAAATGAGGCGCGCCGGCATCTGTCGAATCCCTGCAAGCAAAGGGAGGCCGGGTTCAATGCCTTGTATTGGCGCATCGCACTATTCACCGATTGGTGATTTTTCTAAAAATGAATAATAATTGATCTAACTTTGCTTATCAACGATGAAACATGTATATTAATGTTTAGAACATGATAACAGCACCACAACTTCGCGCGGCCCGCGCTTTGCTCGGCATTGATCAGTCCACACTCGCACAGCGTGCGGGCCTTTCCTTGCCCACCATCCAGCGCATGGAGACGAGCGGTGGCCTGATACGCGGCAACGTGCATTCCCTGACCAAGGTTGTGCAGGCTCTTGAGGACATGGGTGTCGAGTTGCTTGGTGAAGGGAGCGTCAGCGCCGTCGGTGGTCGCGGCGTGCGGTTGCGCGAACGCGAGGTTCGCTTGTCCCAGATGAGCGTACCGCTGCGCCCTAAGGAAGGGCAAATCACGGTCTTGAGCGCTGGTGCGGCTGATGGACGCGCTCAGTCGGACTAAAGCGCAGCGCACAGCGAATAGCCGACGGACGGCGCCGAGCGACTCGCGCGCACGGTGGCATCGATGCGCGACGTGCGCGTGCACGGCTCAGATCCCGGTAGCGCGCTGTGATCCGGCATCGGCCACCGCGACGGCGGCCATGTTGACGATGCGCCGAACCGTGGACGATGGCGTCAGGATGTGCACGGTCTGAGCTAGGCCGAGCAGGAAGCCACCCACGATCACACTTTCCCCAGTTGCCATCCGCAATGCGTTGTAAGTGATATTGGCGGCATCCACGTTGGGCATGATCAGCAGGTTCGCGTCGCAGGTGAGTCGTGCGTCCGGGAATTCGTTGCCGCGCACGCCGGCCGACAGCGCCGAATCGGCCCGCATCTCCCCCTCGACGGACAAATCAGGCGCCCGGGCGATGATCAGCTGCAGCGCCGCGCGCATCTTTTGCGCCGATGGGGCATCCGAGCTGCCGAAACTCGAATGCGAGAGCAGGGCGACACTCGGTGTCAGGCCGAGCCGGCGCACCTGCTCGGCGGCGAGCAGCGTCATTTCGGCAATCTGCCCCGCATCCGGATCATGGTTGACGTGTGTGTCGCAGATAAACAGCTGCCGGTTCGGCAGGATCAGCATTTGCATCGTGGCCAGCGTATGGACCCCAGCACGCAGGCCGATCAGGCGCTTGACGTAGCGCAGATGATCCAAGTAATTGCCCACCGTGCCGCACAGCATCGCGTCCGCATCGCCGCGACGAACCAGGATTGCGCCGATCAGCGTCGTGCGGGTGCGCATCTCCTCCATGGCCTGGGCCCTGGAGACGCCCTCCCGCTTGACGAGTTGGTAGTACTCCTTCCAGACCTCGCCGTACCGTGGATCGCTCAGCACGTTGACCGCATCGGCGTTCTCGCCAAGCTTCAGGCGCAGACCAAGCTTGGCGATGCGCGCCCCGATCAGCTCTGTGCGCCCGACGAGTACCGGGCGGGCCAAGCCTTCATCGACCACCTCCTGCGCGGCCTGCAGGACCCGATGATCTTCACCCTCGGCGAAGATGACCTTCTTGGGCCGGTGCTTGGCGGCGGCAAAGACCGGCTGCATCGCCGAGGCCGACTGGTAGACAAACTGGGTCAGGCGCCGCCGATAATCCTCAAGGTCGGCAATCGGCCGTGTTGCCACGCCGCTGTCCATTGCGGCCTTGGCGACCGCTGGGGCTATGCGCACGAGCAGCCGCGGATCGAACGCGCGCGGAATGAGAAATTCCGGTCCAAAGCCTTCGCTGGCGGAGCCGTAGGCGGCAGTGGCCAGGTCCGATTGCTCGGCCTGCGCCAGCTCGGCCAGCGCATAGACCGTCGCGAGCTTCATCGGCTCGTTGATCGTGGTCGCACCCACGTCGAGTGCGCCGCGGAATATGAAGGGGAAGCACAGTGAATTGTTGACCTGATTGACGTAATCGGAGCGCCCGGTGCAAACGATGCAATCGGGCCGGGCGGCCTTGGCCAGCTCCGGGCGGATTTCCGGCTCCGGATTGGCCAGCGCCAGAATCAGCGGACGCGCCGCCATCTGCATGAGCATCTCGGGCTTGAGCACGCCGGGACCTGACAGACCGAGAAAAATATCTGCCCCGGTCGTGATGTCTCCGAGTGTGCGCGCCGTGGTGGGCTGCGCATAGCGCAGCTTGTCCGGATCGGTTGTGCCGGCGCGCCCCTGATAGACGACGCCGCTGCGGTCAGCAATCAGCACGTTCTCACGCTTTAGGCCTACGGCGACAAGCAAATCGAGGCAAGCGATCGCCGCTGCTCCTGCGCCGGAGGTTGCAATCTTCACGTGGCTGATGTCCTTGCCAACGACTTTGAGGCCGTTGAGCACGGCGGCGGTGACAATGATCGCAGTGCCATGCTGATCGTCGTGGAACACCGGAATCTTCATCCGCTCGCGCAGCTGCCGCTCGATGTAGAAGCACTCCGGCGCCTTGATATCCTCCAGATTGATGCCGCCGAAGGTCGGCTCCAGCGCCGCCACGATGGCCACCAGTTTATCCGGGTCAGTCTCGCTTACCTCGATGTCAAACACATCGATGCCGGCAAATTTCTTGAACAGGCAGCCCTTGCCTTCCATCACGGGTTTCCCCGCCAGCGGCCCGATGTTGCCGAGCCCCAGGACAGCCGTGCCGTTGGTGATCACGCCAACCAGGTTGGCCCGCGCAGTCATCGTGGCCGCTTGCATCGGATCGTCCTTGATGGCCAGACTCGCGTAGGCCACGCCCGGCGAATAGGCAAGTGACAGGTCGCGCTGGTTGGCCAGCGCCTTGGTGGGGGTCAGGCTAATCTTGCCCGGCGTCGGTAGCCGGTGGTAATCGAGAGCGGCTTGCTTGAGTTCTTGTTCCATGAGGCTGCCTCACTGGCGAGTCGATTGATCTAGAGGCTCAATCGCTCATTTGGACATTGCGCGCATCCTTTCAGGTCCGCGTCCCTGCGACCGGCAATCGGAACCAAAAGCAGCTGCCGCCGGTCGGCAAATTGTCAAAACCTATAGTCCCTTCATGGGATTCGACGATCGCGCGGCTCGAGGCCAAGCCGAGACCGGTGCCCTGCGGTTTGGTGGTAAAGAACGGATGGAACAGTTGGTCTCGCAGATCCGCAGGAACTCCGGGGCCGGAATCAGTGATGCTGGTTTGAACGGCATAGCGATCGGCGGAAACATCGATCCTCACCAACGGCGAGTCTGGCATTTGGGCGCTCGCTTCCATTGCGTTTTGCGCTAAGGCGAACAGGACATGCTGAATTCCCAGCCGATCGATGACTAAATCAGGGACCGCGGAATGTGAAGCGACCCGCAGATCGCCCTTGATGCGTAGCGCGAGGACGTGCAAAACGGGCCGCAATTCCTCGATGAGCTCGGGCATTTGGCATCGCGTGCGCAGCGGTGTGTCGCGTTCAAAAATGCGTCGGATGCGCTGTATGGCTTCCCCGGCGCCCAGAGCTTCGTGATTGATGTGACGAAAAACCTCCAATGCGCGGCCCACGAGTGGCTCCGGCCGATTCAGCATGCGCTCACCGACTTGAGAGAAAACCGCAATCGCGCCCAATGGTTGATTGAGTTCGTGGGCAAGACCACTGACCATTTCTGTCAACGCAGAAATACGCGTGATCTCCATCAATTGATGCAGGATGAGTTCGGAACCCGACCAGGTGGTATTAATGTCGCCCAAATTCGCCTCGTTCTCGCTGACGGACGGTGGCGTTGGATGATCCGCGCCAAATTGATACAAGCGCTAGTGTGCGGGATCTCCAAGGTGAATCCAGCCGTGGCTTGCCGAAACACCTTGCGTTGGTCCCGTATGGAAATCGTCTTGAGATCACCCCGCTATCGGCGTCGGCGTACCGAGAGTTTGAGGTTTCGAACCCGTGTTGAGAAGAATTGATCAGCCAACGGGCAGCAACATACATCTATCGCGACCTCATTGGTATGCTGGCGGAGCGCGGGGTCATGGTAGCCCACAGCCCAATCCTGCGATGGGTAACCCGGTACGTGCCGGAATTATGAGAAGCGCTGGAACCGATTCTCTCGACCCGTCGGTACTTTCTGGCGCACCGACGAGACGTACAGTACTCCTAGACGTTGTAGATCCCCGCCGCATTGGGGATGCAACGCTTGAGTATGTGTGGAATGCATGGAGTTTTGAACATTCCCTTCTTCTGCTACGGGAAGAAGTGAGCCGAAGCGGCGGAGACTGGTGTGCTCGAGATTGCGATCCCTAGGCAGACGCGCGTCGAGCCCAAGCGCATTACCGTCACCATCAACTGATGGTCCCGCGAGACACGGACTATTTCAGAACATCCGAGTACAATACCAACGGAAAGGTCGTTGAAACATGCCCGTGAGTCCCGGATGCACAGCTTCGGCGGGTTGTTGCCTGTTACCAAGATCGCCGGATTCAGGGGCGCGCTAATGGCAAACGTTTTCGTCTACTCGTTCAAGGGCTACGATACCACCAAACATCGCCACATCTTGCGTCCCGCGAAGGCTACGCTCGAGAGAATTCGCAGGATTG